>Ga0316192_10002882_pt1 | contig 12558 bp, 7 predicted proteins | sample MerIslwburrow_MG_FD_204931 | JGI IMG/M metagenome (GOLD analysis project Ga0316192, IMG submission 204931) | Coastal sediment microbial communities from Maine, United States - Merrow Island worm burrow | ecosystem: Environmental > Aquatic > Marine > Coastal > Sediment | place: USA: Maine...
TCCAGTATGTCGTGGCCACGAAGACCGACTGCACCGACCAGCACGGAACGCCTCGAAACCCGGGCGCTCCGGTCAAGGGTGGCGACGCCATCGTCCTCATCGGCGCCAACGGACACTCCCCGAACCTCGAGATCACCGGGTGCTACAACTCGGCATGGGTCAGCATCCGTGCCCAGAACCTCCACGAACCCGTGCTCACGTCCGTCCACTTCCGCGGCTCCGGATTCTGGCGGCTCGACGGGCTTTCATTCTTCAAAGATGCAAACGGCACCATGGTCCGGGTGGAGGACCACAGCAGCCAGGGCCCGGCGAGGAACATCCAGATCCTCAACAGCCGGTTCACATCCGGAGACCTGCCGACCATCCAGGATTGGGAGGATCACGTTTCCGATGCGATGAGGTTCTATGTCGACGAAGGACCGCTGCTGGCGAGGTGCAACGAGATGGTCAACGTGGCGATGGGCTTCGTCGTCGGCGGCAGCCATACGGACATCATCGGCAACACAATCGAGTACTTCTCCCGCGACGGAATCGCCACCGGCGGCCACTTCAACCGGTTCATCGGCAACCGGATCTACGACTCGGTCAAGCTCGGCGATGGTCACCACGACGACTTCTTCCAGAGTCACATGGGCGCCAATCCCGATCTCTCATCCGATGTCGAGATCACCGGCAACATCTTTATGAATCGCTACGGACCCGGTCAGCCGGCAGATACCCTGGGGCCGACCCAGTGTCTCAGCGGCTTCGAGGACGGGCCAAAGACCCGACTTCGCATCACCAACAACGTCTGCAAGGGCGACCACTGGCACGGAATCACCTGGTACGACACCAATAACTCGCTGGTGGTCAACAACATCGCGGTGGGTGGCTCCAACTTCACGGGCCTCCCAGCCGGATCTTCCGGCTGGCCGAGCTATTCGTGGATCAGCGTGGAGGGCACCGGGAACACCATCCGCAACAACTTCACCACCCGCAACCTCTCGGGAGGTGAGAACAACATCGAGATCCAGGCTGGAGAAGAAGACCTCTACTTCGCCGACTGGCTCAACCTCGATCTCAAACACGCTCCCGGGTCGCCGGCCATCGACGCCGGGAACCCCGACGGCGCCTCGACCCACGATATCGACGGAAGACTCCGGGACGCCCAACCGGATGTTGGCGCCTACGAAGCCGGAGCAGACGATCCCGCGATCTTCACCGACGGCTTCGAGTCAGGCACCACGTCACGCTGGTCCTAGCCCGCACCTCTCACCAGCTGTTCGACTGCGACCAACGATGCACAGCACCCAGGCGGGTTTTCTCAGCTCGGGGTGCTCAACGTACCGACAAGTACGCCTCCGCGCCCCGAGCTGAGAAAACCCGCCTGGCCACTACGCCTCGTCGCTCTCGTGACGAAACCTGGTGAGAAGTGCGGGTTGACGACCCACGTCATTGACGGTCTCTGAGCCTGGTGGTAGCGTCGGATACGCGGCGCGGCGAGCGACCTCGGATCATCTGACGAGCCATGGGAAAGCCTGAAAACGACCCTGTCGACCGAACGTGGGCCCTCCGTGGACCCGTGGCTCAGGGTGAGCCCGACCCCCACGCCGAGAGCGGCGGGTTAGCGATTCTGATCCTCATCGCCCACCCCGACAACGAGTGTCTGGGAAGCAGGACCCGACTCGAAATCGGTTCAGCCGTGACCATCGGACGCGATCCGGCGTGTGAGATCGCGTTCCCCGAGGTGCCTTCCCTTTCGCGTCTTCACGCGCGGGCCCGGTTTTCGGAGAATGGCGTCGCGGTGGAGGATCTCGAGAGCACCAACGGATCCTTCGTCAACGATCGAAGGATCACCGCGGCGGTTGATCTTTCCAGCGGCGACCGCATTCAGTTCGGCGCTCTCCATTTCAAGTTCTACCGCGAGGAGGATGTGGAGGCGGCGTACCACGAAACGATCCATCAGTTGGTCATGCAGGACGGTCTCACGGAGATCGGAAACCGTCGAAAGTTCAGCGAGGAGCTGTCGCGCGAGTTTGCCCGCGCCGAGCGGCATGAACGACCACTTTCGATCGTGGTCTTCGACATCGATCGTTTCAAGCAGATCAACGACACCCTTGGCCACCTGTGCGGCGACTTCGTACTCAAGCGGCTGACCCAGATCTGCCGGAAACGGCTGCGCCCGGAGCAGGTCTTCGCCCGCATGGGTGGTGATGAGTTCGCCATCCTCAGCCCGGAGACCAGTCTCGCGGGGATTGAAATCCTGGCCGAGCGGCTTCGGTCTTCGATCTCCGACTACCGCTTCGAGACCGATATGGCCGCCGACAGCTTCCAGGTCACCTGTTCGTTCGGGTGTGCCGAGATGACTCCGGCCATGAAGTCGGAGAGCCAGCTCATCGACGCCGCCGACAAGGCTCTGTACGTGGCCAAGGGCGAGGGACGGAATCGGGTGGGGAAGGCGTAGGCCGCTGATTCGGAGTCGCGGAGCGCGTTTCCGTTATGGCACACTCTCCCCGATGCCTCGCCGCTACTCGAACCTCGACCCCTCCCACCGCCCGCACTCCGCGTCGGCCGTCTGGCGCTGGGCGGTGACCGATCGGATGCTCGGACGCCGCCGCCGGCGTCCGCCGGGGCCCGCGGCTCCATGGGTCGCCGCCGATCTCGAGCTCATCCACGAAGACTCGAAGAGACCGCGATTGACCTGGATCGGTCACTCGGGCTTTCTCGGGACCCTTGACGGGGCGTCGTTTCTCGTCGATCCGGTCTTCTCCTCCCGGATCGGTGGCGTCTATCGACGCTATTGCCCGCCGGGGTTGCAGGAGGCCGACCTGCCGCAACTCCACGTGGTGCTCGTCACCCACAATCACTACGACCACCTGGATGCGGCGACGATCGATGGACTGTCCCCTTCGGTCCCGGCGGTTGTTCCCGAGGGACTCGGTGGGTGGATGCGGCGTCGCGGTCGGGCGGTCGTCGAACTGAGTTGGTGGCAGTCCACCCGCGTCGGTCCGTTGGACATCACCCTGGTTCCCGCTCGGCACTGGTCCCGACGTCGAATCAACGACACGAACCACAGCCGGTGGGGCGGCTATGTGGTTCGGGCGGGTGATCGTGCCGTCTACCATGCCGGCGACACGGCCTGGTTCCCCGGGTTTTCCGAGATCGGCCGCCGTTTGGGCCCCTTGACGGCGGCCATGCTGCCCATCGGCGGCTATGACCCGGCGTGGTTCATGGAACGCCAGCACCTCAACCCGGAGCAGGCCGGCGAAGCCTGGCTCGAGCTTAGCGCCGAGTGCATGGTACCCATGCACTGGGGAAGCTTCCGACTCACCGATGAGCCGCTATCGGAGCCCCGCACCCGGCTGCTCGAGTGGTGGGCCGGAAACGTCGACGACGATCGCGGTCGTCTGACCGAACTGGCGGTGGGTGAGACCGTGATTCTGGGAGGGACTCGTGACACATGACGTTGGGGAGCGACTGGTGGCCTCGGCCGCGACTCTGGCGTTCCCTCGACGGTCCGGAAGCGAAGGCGATCGTCGGGTCATCGAGGAGCTCTCGGCTCGCCTCGAGGGACTCGGCCTCCATGTAGCGGTCGAAGATTTCAGTTATGAGCTGGCGCCCGTGGAACGGATTCTCAGGTGGACCCTCCTCGGAGGAGCGGGGCTGGTCGTCTGGGCGGGGTGGCTCGCGCACTCGAGTCCGATCTGGTCCGGGGCCGCGATCGTCGTGTTGGTCCTCTGCGGCGGAATCCTACTCGGCTGGTCGCCGTGGCTCGAGGGCCTCTATCGCCGATCCGGCCCGACCCGGACCGCGAATGTCGTCGGCAAGAGGGAGGCGGCCGGGCCCGGTCGCCGGTTGATTCTGATGGCCCACCATGACAGCAAGTCGCAGAGTCTTGCACTGCCGGCACGGATGGGCGCGACCCTGGGCGCCCTGCTCGGTGTCGTTGGGGTGGTTGTCGGTGCGGGGGTCGTTCTCGCCGGTCGGGGCGATGGCCTCTCCTGGATGGGCGTAACCGCCGGTGTGGTGGCCGGCGTATCCATGGTTGCCCTGGCCGCCATGAGCAGCGGCAATGACTCCCCCGGCGGTGTCGACAATGCGGGTTCGCTGGCGATCGTACTCGAGCTCGCGGCCCGCCTTCGTGAGCTCCCTCCGGATGTTGAATTGGTTGTGCTGTTCACGGGGGCCGAGGAGGATCACATGGTGGGCGCCATGCGATGGCTCGATCTCCACGCCGAGGAGCTCGAAAGCGTCACGTCAGACTGCTTCAACTTCGATGGTGCAGGATCTCCGGGGCGGGTGGTGCTCATCACGCGTTATGGAATCGGCCGAGCCTTCGCGCCTGATCTGGAGCGGATGACCGTCACCGCCGCCCGGGAGATGGGCACGCCGATCCGGCGGATCGTCATGGCGCCGGCGGTGGGGATCGACGCCATCCCATTTGCACACAGGGGCATCGAGTGCCTGAGTTTTTCCAGTGGGTCACTCGGGCAGGCGACCTACGCGGTGCACTCTGCGGGCGATGTGGCGGGCAATCTCGACGGCGACACCATGGCGCGGATCGTCGATCTTGCCGAGGCCGCGGTTCACCGGTGGGTGGCCGGGTCGGGTTAGAATTCAGTTCTCAAAGACCGCATCGAGGAGGCACCATGCGCGCATTCGAGATTCAGGGAAGTTTCGGACTTGACAACCTGCGGCTGACGGAGCGGCCGGACCCGGCCCCCGGACCCGGTCAGGTGCTGCTGAAGATGCGCGGCGCCTCCCTCAACTACCGTGATCTGCTCATGGTTCGCGGTCACTACAATCCGCGCCAACCCCTGCCGCTGATTCCATGCTCCGACGGTGTCGGTGAGGTCATCGCCGTGGGAGAGGGTGTGTCGCGGGTGTCGGTGGGAGATCGGGTCGCCTCGTGTTTCTTTCAGACCTGGATCGACGGTCCGCCGACCGCCGGGAAGCTCGCCGGCACCCTCGGTGGACCGCTCGACGGAATGCTTGCGGAACAGGTGGTGCTCTCGGAGGACGGCGTGGTGCCGGCGCCGGAGCATCTCAGCGATGTCGAGGCCGCTACTTTGCCGTGCGCGGCACTAACCGCGTGGAGTGCGCTGGTCGAGCAGGGGGAGGTGGGAGCCGACGACACCGTTCTCGTCCAGGGGACGGGTGGCGTGTCCATTTTCGCCCTCCAGATCGGCCGGGCTCTGGGAGCGCGTGTCATCGTCACCTCGAGCTCCGAGGCCAAGCTGCGACGGGCGATCGATCTCGGTGCATGGAAGACCATCAACTACACCGAGAATCCATCTTGGGGCAAGATCGTGCGTCAGCTGACCGACGCCATCGGCGTCGACCAGGTGGTCGAGGTCGGTGGTGCGGGCACCCTCGAACAGTCGTTGAGAGCGGTGCGGGTCGGTGGTCAGGTCTCGGTCATCGGAGTGCTGAGCGGGATCTCATCCGAGCTCAACATCATTCCGATACTCATGCAGAACATCCGTCTGCAGGGCATTCTTGTCGGATCTCGAAACGGATTCGAACGAATGAATCAGCACCTGGTGAAGCACGAAATTCAACCGGTGGTGGATTGCGTCTTCCCCTTCAGTGACGCGCACGAGGCGTTCCGACACATGGCGTCCGGCGCACATTTCGGCAAGATTGCCATCGCCTTCGATTGATCAACGCTTCTTGCGTCGAAGGACGCTCTCCACCTTGAGCGAGAGCTGCTCGATGGTGAAGGGCTTCTGGATGAAATCGTCACATCCCCGTTCGAGAATGCCGGCGGCCTCTCCCTCCAGGCTGTATCCGCTGGCGAGAAGGACGCTTGCATCGGGATCGATTGCCCGAATACGGTCGAAGACCTCACCACCGTTGAGGTCGGACAGGATGAGATCGAGCACAACGAGGTCGATATCGTCTTTTCTCCGATCGAAAATGTCGATGGCCGCCTCGCCGCTGCCGGCGCAGATCGGGGTGTAGTGGAGGAGGGTGAGCATCTCCGAGAACGCGGCGAGGACGGCTTCGTCATCCTCCACAACCAGGATGGTGCCCTCTCCCTCGACCGGTGGACCGTACCCCGCACCGATCGGGTCGGGCCCGCGTGCTGCGGTCGGGAATGAGAGGCTGAATTTGGAGCCTTCACCAACGGTGGACTCGACCTCGATCTGTCCGCCGTGTGCTCGAATGATCCCATAGGCCGAGGCGAGACCGAGTCCGGTGCCGCCGCTCATCCCCTTGGTGGTGAAGAACGGTTGAAAACATCGCTCCAGAGTGTCCACATCCATACCGTGGCCGGTGTCTCGAATCGACAGCACGGCGTGGGTGCCCTCCTTGATCTCGTAGTCGGGAGCATCGAGCTCGGTATGGTGGGCCAATCGAGAGCTGAGATAGATGTCCCCGCCACGCGGCATGGCGTCTGCCGCGTTGATCAAGAGGTTGAGAAGTGCCTGTTCGACCTGAGACGGATCGATTTCGACGGGCATGCTTCGCTCGCTGAGATCGGTGTGGACGCGATACTCCCTCCGGGTCAGGCTGAAGGTCTCGGCCGTCTCGAGGGCGAGTGAATTGAGGTCGACGACCCGAAAATCGACACGGCCCGATCGGGCATAGCCGAGAAGCTGTGAGGTGAGTTTGGATCCGCCTTCGACCAGCGCCTCGATGGTGGCGAGTCGCTTGGCGTGGGGGCCATCGGGGCGATGCTCACGGGTGAGGAGGGAGATGTTGCCCTGAATTCCCATGAGCAGATTGTTGAAGTTGTGCGCGATGCCGCCGGCCAGGGTGCCGATGGCCTCCATCCGTTGGGACCTTTGAAGTTGCGCCTCGAGATCGGATTTCTCCCGAGCGCTACGCACGCGCTCGGTGATGTCACGGACGATGCCGCGAAATCCGACGGCCTGGCCGTCAGCATCGGTGATGAGGGAGATCGAAGACTCGACGTGGATTGTCGTGCCGTCGCGGGTGCCGATCTCCCAGTCGATGGAGTAGGCCGGTTCACCGGTCTCGAGGACACGCATGAAGACCGCCATCGCCTTCCGACGTTTTTCGGGGGCGAGCATCGCGATAGCGTCGAAGTCGTCGACGTCGGAGCGCGGGAATCTGAAGATCCGGAGCAGGGCGTCGTTGCAGAGCATCACCTGGCCTCGGAGATTGATCTCATAGTAGCCGTCGACGATGGAATCGAGAATGTTGCGGTACCGTTCTTCGCTCTCGCGCAGTGCCTGCTCGATCTTGCGACGGGTGCGGAAGAGCTCGTCGACATCGGCCTTGATCAGCTCGAGGGCGTCGATCACCGGAGCGAGGGGGTGGTCCGGGGCGTGTTTCCAGTCGGCCTCAACGAGCCCGTCACGTTCCCAATCGATGTTGGCGATCAAACGGAGGAGGTGGTCGATGTGGGCCGGCTCCGCCGGTTGACGGTCGCCCTTGTCCAGGAAGAGCAACGATCGGAGTCGACTCAATGCTCCGGGCGACGTGGTGGTGTCGCTCCGGGCGATCTCCAACGCCGTGGTCTCATCGCGGGCTATTCGGACCCTGAACGGAAGAAACGGACGGGAAATGTTGATGGTGTTCCGCATCATCTGGCTTGCGCCGTAGCACACGTACAGGGCAACGGGGTCGACCCTTTGACGGCTGCGGAGACTGGCGACATAGAGTCGTCTGGCGGCAGTGGTGACGCCCTCGAGGTCCTGCATGTCGACCACCAGGATTGGGGGCCCCTGGTTGCGGTCGAGGGAGGAGATGAGCTGGGTCTGGAACTCGAGATTGCGCTGCATTTCCACGACACCACAGAATCCGGTAGCCCTGGCGTGGATGATGTGGCCATCGATGACCCGGTAGCTGAGGTGATAGCCGTCGAGATCCATGGCCCCGGTCTCGGGTTGACGAGCGGTCGAGATCCCCGGCGCGAGCGACGGCAGACCCTCGATGCCCTCTTCCTCGAGGATTTTGAGCGCCTGGCGGATCGCTTCCGGGTAGTCGATGGCGATGGCGACCGGTAGATGCAGACCGAGGATGCGTTTGCCGAGCTTGAGCGAGAGCTTGAAGAGTGGTGGGGCGTTGTGGACGACGAGCCCCGCGAGTCCCCCCCTGACCTTGAGGTCGTCGGCAAAGGCGCGGCGGGCGTCGAAGGTCGCCCCTTTGAAGTTGCTGTAGTCCGTGATGTGCACATGCGCCGCGTCGGGCTTCATTGTTGCGGCGATGGCCTCGCGATGAAGGCGGTTGAGCTTGACAACACCATCGGCGGTGGCGTGGCCGCCCGGAGTGCTTCGCAGAATGTGTCCGCCGATGATCTCAACGGTCGTCCAGTAGTTGTCGTCGAGTCGAACGTCGGTCCACTCGGGGCGACGGACCACGGGCAGTCCGGTGACCGGGCAGCTCGCCTGATCCGGGTTTTCGGGACTGGAAGTGACTTCTGAACTCACACGCTTCCTCTATGCCTCCATCGTTGATCGATGCCGACACACCAGTATACGTTGGGCTCTGGGGTTGCGGCTGCAATAGAAAAACGGGGGCTCGTGAGAGCCCCCGTGGTGAAGCGAGCGGGATTGGAGCTACTTGCAGGTCAGGCGGCGCGGGTGGCACCGGAGCGAGCAGCAGTCCGCACCGCTGGTGCAGGGCTCGCCGGGAAGCCCGCAGCTGGTGCAGCCCTCGTCGATCTCGCCGTCGCAGTTGTCGTCGATGAGGTTGTCGCAGACCTCGGCAACGCCCGGGTTGACGTCGGCGTTGCCGTCGTTGCAGTCGCCCTCCTCGATGCACCAGCCGTCGTCGTCGTTGTCGGTGCAGCCGCCGCAGCCCTCGTCGACCTGGCCATCGCAGTTGTTGTCGACACCGTCGCAGACCTCGACGGCATCGGGATTGATGGCGGCATTGCCGTCGTCGCAGTCGGCGGGAACGCAGAAGCCGTCATCGTCGTTGTCGGTGCAGGGACCGCCCGAACCGAGCCACGGCGCCACCTGGTCGTAGTAGGCGGCAAAGGCGCCGTCAACGGTGGAGTTGTCGATGTTGTTGCAGGTGTTGTAGACGTCATAGCCGCAACCGCCGGAGAGCTGGCCGACGACCTGGCCGGAGGAGTTGACCACCGGTGAGCCCGAGCTGCCACCCTCGGTGGCGCCGACCTGGTCCTGGGTGTAGATCCACTCGCCGCGCGGCCACCCGTTGCAAACGACCGGCGGAATCCACTCATCGTGCTGCGAGTAGGCCTGGGGCGCCCCGCCAGGGTGGCTGATTCGATAGAGGCTGGCGCCGGTGCCGACCACCGGGTCGGTGGTCCAGCCCATGAATGCGCTCCCCGCCGGCGGGTCCTGGCTGAGCTCGAGCAGGGTGAAGTCGGAGGTTTCGTTGGTGGCCCGGACCGTCGAACCGAGGGTGCTCGGGGCGTTGATATATCTGTAGTCCGGGCACGCGGTGGAGCCGCAGTCGATGGCGAACTGGAAGAAGGCCTCCAGGGTGGCGGCCACGGTGTTGTCGCTCAGGCAGTGGTTGGCGGTGAGGAAGTACGGCGTCCCCGGGTTGAGTGAGCTGTTGAGCAGCCCGCCCGAGCAGAAGTAGAGACGACGCCGCTCGACGAACTGCATGTGGGCGATGGCGTTCTTGGGGTCGGAGACGGCGGAAGTGTTGTAGCACTCGCCGTTTTCGACGCAGTACTCGTTGAACGAGCAGAAGGACTTGAGCGCCGCGCCGTGACCGAGGTGGCCGATCTCCGAGATGGAGAAGCTCGGCTGCATCCCGGCGGCGGTCTTCACCGGGCCGTGGAGTTGGAGCACCGCGTCCGGGCCGCCGACGGTGTGCGACCAGAAGTCACCGTTGTCGTTGGGGCCGGCCCCTGTGTAGGGTCCCCGTACGACACCGTTCATGGAGTAGATCCACAGCTCGAATCCCTCGGGAAGCGAAAGATCGGTGAAGTGGACCCGGAGACCGGCCGCATCGTCCGAGTGGATGGCGGCGGTCCAGATCAGCCCACCGTCGCGGGACCGTCCCACCGCGCCATGGCTGAAATCGTCGATCTCGAAAATCATGTTCACCGGTTTGACCACGCCGGCAAGCAGGGCCCTGTTCGCGGAGATCTGGCAACCGTCGCAGTGACCGCTCTCGATCTCGAGGACTTCGATCTGGCTGAGCTTGATGCTGATGGGCAGGGCGAGACCATCCTCGACCTGCGCCGCGACAAGCGACGCCAGTTGACGTTGCTGCTCCTCGAGGAAGGCGGCCCGATCGAAATCGCCGGCCGATCGATAGCTTTGGATTTCATGGACCCCCGCCTGCGCCGCGAAACCGGCACCGGTTGCGAGCAATACAACAACAAACAAGAACGAAATTTTTCGCATTTCGAGCTCCCCTGAAAAAAGTGAAAAGATGGCCGTTCCCGGCCGCGAAAGTTGATTCACCATACAATTTGTAGGGAGTTGACACAAGCTATTGAACACCTGATCACTTAAACAATAGTTGACCGATGTCAAGGCGTGGGCTTGCGGACCGAGAGATGATGAAATCCCGAGGTTGAATCAGGAGGTTCACATGGCCGACCAGGCTTCCAATCCGGGCGCGTTGCCGCCCTCCGAGATCCATTCGCTCGAGAATACCGTCGATATTGCTCCCGGCGCCATCGTCAGTCGAACCCTGGCACGGTCCGCGGGTGGAAATGTGACCGCCTTCGCCTTCGACCGGGGCCAGGAGCTTGCCGAACACAGCGCGCCGTTCGATGCGATGGTCCATCTGCTCGACGGTGACCTGGTGGTGGTGATTGATGGGACGGACTACGAGCTCGCCCCGGGCGACGCCATCATCATGCCGGCCGATGTGCCGCACGCGGTCAGGGCGCCCGAGAGGGCGAAGTGGATGTTGGTGATGCTCAAGGGTGAGGAGTAAGGAGTAAGGAGTGAGGAGTGAGAAGTCAGGCTGGGCTGGTACTTTCCTCCTAACTCCTAACTCCTAACTCCTAACTCCTAACCCCTAACCCTAGAAATGATCACCGATTGCCAAATAGAACCGACCCCGATCCTCGCTCCTTCCGTAGCCGAGGAACAACGGTCCCAACGGTGTGTCGGCACCGACGAAGAGGCTCCACGAGGTCCTCAGGCTCGAGCCTGTGATCGACTCATTCTTTTCGTAGACGTTGCCGGCCTCGAGGCTGGCACCGCCAAAGAACCTGACGCTGAATCCGGCGGCGTGGATGTCGGTGATCCTGTGGTAGTAGAGCAGGCGACCGAAGGCGAGCTTCTCACCGAGGAGCTCGCCATCGCCGAGGCCGGAGAGTCTCCCAAGCCCGCCGAGCTTGAAGAGATCGAGGTAGTTGTCGGTGGAGTCGAAGTTCTCGCCGTACTCGAGGTAGGGAGTGAGGGTGTTCTTCCCGAAGCTGAACGAGTATCCGGCTCGGATGGCCGCGCGCTCGAAGGGCTGCTCGGCTCCCAACGCGTCAACCGAAGAGGTGTAAACAGCCTCGGCCTCGGTCCCTTTGGTCGGAAAGGCAATGGCGTCAACTGTATCTACCCGGAAGCCGACGTCGAATCCTCCGCGACGTTCGTCGTCGGATGGGAATGACGGGTCGCCGATACGGGGGATTGCCTTGTAATCGGCGGTGAAGGCTCCGATCCGGATCTCTCCCCAGCGTCCGAGGATTCGCCCGGCCGCAAGTCGCGCGCCGATCCTCTCGAGTTCGTACTCGACCACCGGCTGACCATCGGCCCACAGATTCGCCAGCTCACGTCGATAGCTTGCCGATGGCGCGACGAACCAACGCATACCGATGTCAAGGGGTTGGTAGAACTCGGTTTCGAAGAGGCCGACCGTGCCGAACTGAAGGACGTTCTCCCACTCGCCGCCTCGGCGGTTGACCGCCAAGAGCTGGTGTCGGGCCGCCACCGAGTAGCCGATGTTGCCGCTGAAGTCGTCGGAGAAACCGAGTCCGAACTGGACCGATCCTCGTCCCGACGGCCGTGGCGGCGTCGTGATCACGAGATCCCGCTTCCCCTCCTCGCCCTCGATCCGGAAGTCGATAACGCCGAAGTAGCGCAGGCTGTGCAGCTGCATGAGCTCTTCGAGCAGTGAGCGGGGTTCGTAGATAGCTGGTGGATCCAGGGAGAGGGCTCGACGAACGATGGCATCACTGATGGGAGCCGTGTTCTCGATCTGTACTCGGTCCACGGTGATGGGTCCTCGAGGTCGTTGACGCTGACGGGCGATGTGCTCTTCCCAGCGCTGATCGTCATCAAGGGCGAATCGTTGCAACTTGGCCGCCATCTCCCGGGCGGTGGCCTCGCCGATTTTCACCGCTTCGAGGGTGCGGTCAAAGGCGACAAAACTGATGTCTCCGAGATCAGGCTGAATCAGAACGTCGTTGTCGCCCAAAAGGGCAACATCGCGATCACGGTTGCCCACTGTCAGCAGGCTGTTGAGTTGATTGTAGACCGAGAAGAAATCCTCCAGCTCATCCTCATCGGCGATGAGTGGGCTCGAGATGTCCACGGCGATCACCGAGGTCGCGCCGAGGTCTTTTGCGATCCCCACCGGGAGATTGGCCACCGAGCCTCCGTCGACCAGCTTGCGCCCGTCAAGCTCGACCGGTGAAAATGCGCCCGGGATCGACATGGACGCCCGCATGGC
>Ga0316192_10002884_pt1 | contig 12549 bp, 15 predicted proteins | sample MerIslwburrow_MG_FD_204931 | JGI IMG/M metagenome (GOLD analysis project Ga0316192, IMG submission 204931) | Coastal sediment microbial communities from Maine, United States - Merrow Island worm burrow | ecosystem: Environmental > Aquatic > Marine > Coastal > Sediment | place: USA: Maine...
CTATCAAACGGCAACATGATACAATTAACACATGCTAATGACTCATTATATAATTCCATTACATTGAGTAATATCGAAAAAAGAATGGTCAAAACAACTGATGGTAAAGATATGCTGACCTGGGTAATCTATCCACCAAATTTCGATCCAACGAAAAAATATCCCACACTGTTATATTGCCAGGGGGGTCCACAAGGTGCCCTGAGCCAATTTTATTCCTTCAGGTGGAACTTTCAATTGATGGCTGCAAACGGTTATATTATCGTAGCTCCCAATAGAAGAGGAATGCCCGGTTATGGTGTAGCATGGAATGAACAGATCAGTAAAGATTATGGTGGTCAGAACATGCAAGATTATTTATCGGCAATTGATGATATTGCCAAAGAACCTTATGTTGATAAAGATAGGTTGGGATGCGTAGGTGCCAGCTATGGTGGTTATTCTGTCTATTATTTAGCTGGTATTCATGACGGCAGGTTTAAAAGTTTTATCTCGCATGATGGTATGTTCAACTTGAGAAGCTTTTATGGGACTACTGAAGAGATGTTCTTTGCAGATTGGGATCTTGGAGGACCCTATTGGGATAAAAGCAATGCTGCTGCACAAAAAACGTATGCTGAGTTCAATCCAATTGACCATGTAGATCAATGGAATACGCCTATTCTGATCATTCAAGGTGGAAAAGATTTTAGAATAGCTATTGGACAAGGGTTAGAAGCCTTTCAAGCTGCGCAATTAAGAGGAATAAAAAGTAAGTTGTTGTATTTTCCTGAAGAAAATCATTGGGTATTGGGAAGTCAAAATAGTTTGGTTTGGCAACGCGAATTTTACAAATGGTTGAAAGAAACTTTATAAATTAATTTTTTTAGATTTATATTTAATTGAAAAGGTGGAATTTTTAATTCCACCTTTTCAATTTTCCCGAATTATCAACAGCAATTCATTTTTTAACTTTAACTCTGGTCATTTTCTTCATGATCCACCAATGAGAACCAAAGAGTAAAATACAGATTCCAATAATTAGACTGCTAACTATTATTGTTCGATGTGTTTGATGCTGAACTAACCTAATTTTATCAGCTTTTGCTTCCTCATACATTTTCAACAACGTCTTGTCATCAGGAATATACGCTTGATCCTTTTGAGTACCTTTAAGGGCATCCATTTTAAAATTTTCAAAAGATGTTAAATTTACTTCATAACGACCTGCGTATAGTGGCTCTCCCTGGTCAATAAGTGCTGAAACAAGACTTGAAACAGAAATGATCAAGGTAATCACAGCGATTATGCAAACTATTATCGCATATACCTGTACTGCTTTGTGTTTTTTTTCCATTTGATTGATTTGTTAGGTAATAGATTAAGTATTAAGGAAAGTATCTATTGAATAAAAGTTATGCAATGATATTGATCAGTTTACTGAATATATTTATTAAGTATGAATCAAACTTTCAATTTAAAACAAAGTTTCATTTTGTATTGCATGAAGTTCTTCAAAGAACAAGTGTTTATTCGTGTGTTCAAAAATTGAACCATGAACATTAAAGGTAAGATGATTATTGAACTGACACTAATGATAAGATTGGGCTATCTTATATGACTACCAGCATTTACATCAATAGTTGCTCCTGTAGCATGATCCATCAAACCACTGCACATTAATCCAATTAAAGGAGCTAAATCTTCCGGAGTCGTTAATTCATTTAGCACAATTTCATTCAATACTTTTTCTTCCCCATATTGAGCAATAAAATCTTCAGCCATTTGGGTACGTGTAAAACCGGGAGATAATATAAATGATTTGATATTATGCTTTCCGAAAGAACGCGCTACACTTCTTGCTAGGGAAACTATGCCTCCCTTGGAGGCTGCATAGGCGAGATATTCTTCTGTTTCACCACGAAAGACGGCTCTGCTACCAATATAGATAAAGGTACCCATATTATTTTCTTTAAAATGATCTAACCCTAACTTGGTTAGCAAGCCTACCGAATTTAGATTAATATCCATGGTCTTTTTCCAAACGGATAACCAATCTTTTGTAGCTTCTTTGGTAGAATGTGGTAAAAATACACCGGCGTTTAAAATAATTATGTCTATTTTTTTAAATTCCTTAGTTACATCTCTAAAAAGAGTATAAACTTCTTCTTCATTCGAAAGATCTGCTTTAAAGGAATTTGAATTTGTATTCTTATAATTGTAAACCAGCGATTCTGCAGCGCCTTTATTTGTATTGTAATGAACTGCCACCCTTGCTCCCATTCTCATCAAATAATTGGCAACTCCCTTACCTATACCATCAGAAGCACCAGTAAGCAATATATTTTTATCTGATAAATCTATGTGTGTCATCTAACTGTTTCAATTTAAATATCTACGGTTATTATAAAATATTCTTTACCCATCCACCATCAACTGCCAGGGAGACACCGGTTATAAAACTGGCTCTTTCACTTGCTAAAAAGGTTACAGCTGCGGCAAACTCTTCCGGATTACCAAAACGTTTTAATGGAATTTCATCAATTGCTGACGAAAAAGAAGGATTATTTTCTATTAATTTTTTTAACCTATTAGTTTTTGTATAGCCCGGCATTACATTGTTAACGGTGATATTATGGTGTCCTAATTCTGTTGCTAAAGTTTTCATGAGCCCCACTACCGAAGCTCGTATTGAATTTGAAAGTATTAAGTTCTCTACTGGCTGCTTTACAGCTTGGGATGTGATTGTAATAATCCGTCCCCAACCTTGTTCTTTCATACCCGGTAAGACACCTCTTATTAAAGAAACAACACTTCCTAATAATAATTCATATCCATTATCCCAATCTTCTTGGTCAAAATCTTCAAATTTTCCTGCTGGAGGTCCACCAGTATTCGTAACCAATATGTCTACTTTTTTAAACTGTTGTATAACTTCTGAGATCATTCGCTCTCTATCTATCGTATTAGATAAATCACCCTTCAAGGCGATGATTTCACCTTCTCCAGCTTTATCGATCTCTTTTTTTGCATTTATCAACTGTTGCTGGTTTCGACCACAAATGGCAAGGTGTGCGCCTTCTTTAGCTAGTTCAAGGGCAACGCTCTTCCCTAAACCTTGGCTGGAAGCCGTAACGAATGCTATCTTATTTTTTAATCCTAAATTCATGAATTGTTACTTTCTTAAATAATCATCTGAACCGTCCAACCAATCTTCACGTATAGGTGTCCAGGTATCTATTTCTTCAACCTCACCAATCATTAATGCTTCGTGAGGGACATTGGAAGGAATGACGGCAACATCACCAGCATTTAGGTCAAAAGTTTCTTTTTTCTCTTCACCAAACCAAAACCGGATGGTCCCTGAAATCACCTGAGTAATTTGCTCATTTTCATGAGTATGTAGAGGTACTAAAAAGCCATCTTTAAATTTCATTTTGGCAATCATGATCTTATCTCCATACACCAACTTACGTTCCATCTTAGGTGTTACATGTTCAATAGGGATTTCATCCCAGTTTATTTTTTTTACCATAAATATCTTATTAATGTTGATTTGATTTTTTTGATTTTAGGACTATAAAGGTACTAAAAGCCATCTTTAAATATCATTTCGTTTTTAATTACTTTATCGTCAATAAGTAGTAACATTACCTCATAGGAGTAAATTGCGATCTAGTAACTCAGAATCGACTATAAAAAAATGTTTAAATTAGCGAGACATAAATTTGACATCATGAAAAAAATATTATTGGTATTACTTATTATTCCAGAATTACTATCCGCTCAGTCTCCGTTGGAACGTCTTGAGCAGTCACCCAGACATCACGAATGGGTAGATGTAACTTATGGTGACCGTACTGTACGATCGTTTTTGGTTTATCCTGAAGTAGCAGATAAAACTCCCGTAATTATTGTGATCCATGAAAATCGCGGATTAAACGATTGGGCTCGAAGTATGGCTGATCAAATAGCAGAAGCAGGTTATATAGCCTTAGCTCCTGATCTGTTATCAGGAACAGGACCTAATGGTGGAGGTACATCTTCCTATATTAATTCTGACGAGGCCAGAACAGGTATTTATGGCTTATCGCCTGATCAGGTCACTGCAGATCTAAAAGCTACTATCACTTATGCTAAAAAAATACCTGCTGGAAATGGTAAGGTTGCCGTTATTGGTTTTTGCTGGGGCGGTAGTCAGTCTTTCCGTTTGGCTACGAACAGTGATCAAATTGAGGCTGCATTCGTTTGTTATGGTACCGGACCTAAAGATGCAGAAGCTATAAAAAGAATACAAGCTCCGGTGTTTGGTTTTTATGGTGGTAATGATAATCGTGTAAATGCAACAATTACAAATAGTCAAGAATTAATGAGTGCAAGTAACAGAACTTACCTTCCAGTGATTTATGAAGGAGCTGGACATGGATTCTTTAGAGCAGGTGAATCAGACGCTGCTTCTGAAGCTAATAAAAAGGCCAGAGAAGAAGGATGGAAAAGATTGAAAAAATTACTGCTTGATTTATAAAATAATAATAATTTAAAAATTTGAAGAGTTTTTTATTCCGGGGGTATTGCTAGCAGATATAACAAAAAAAGCAGACAACATTGTCTGCTTTTTTTTGAAATTAATCTTTTTAATGTACTTGAGATAAAGCTTTAACATGTGCGTAAACTTCTACCCCATTTATTTTTAACTCAACATTTTGTTTCATTAATTTCACTCCTTTAACATCATTCAATTCTCCTTCAGGAGAAATAGCTTTTATCCCATAAAATTCTCCTTTTTCATTAATTGCTTTTATATTTATAATATTTTCAGAGCCACCCACTCCTTTGATCTCAAGTTTATCACCATCAGGTGAAATTGCCATGATGTCATAAAGGATACCATCTTTACCTATAGCTTTGATTGACTTATATTCGTCATCACCGGCTATTAATTTAACGGGTAATTGAACAGATCCATCCATAAAAGCTTTAATATCCAGCAGACTACGTTGATCTGAATCTTGAATAGCCTTCACATCAAAAGTATTGCCATCTTTATCAATAGCCTTAACTTCTAATGTATATCCATCAGGATGAATGGATACAATGTGCCAAAGGAAGTTATCACCTACATTTCCGGTTTGTGGCAAGGCTTTAATATGGGCATATACATCAAAACCATAAATATTGTACTCTAGATCTTCTCTATTAATTTTAATTCCTTTCACATCATTCATTTGACCCGTTGGAGAAATCGCTTTAACGGCATAATGTGAACCATTTTTATCAACTACTTTGATATGTATTATATTTCCAGAACGCTTAACTCCTTTAAGGGCTAATCTGTCACCGTTAAGAGCAATAGCTTTTAAATTATAAAATGTACCATCCATGGCAATTGCTTTAACAGGAGCAAATTTGCCATCGTTCACTAATAATTTTACAGGTAATATCTTCCCGCTAACATACGCTTTAACATCCATGCAACTCTTTTGATTAGGGTCCTGAGATGCATTAATATCAAAGGTGTTTCCAAAGGCATCTACTGCTTTAATATCTAAAAATCTACCTTCTGGGTGTATGGCTTTTACATGCCAAAGAGTTTCAGTTGAGATTTTAGGCTCAACGTTATTTAATGCTTGAGTTTCTGTTGGAGCACTTTTTGTGCAGCTAATTAACAAAACAAAAAGTCCAAGAACTATAAGTACTTTTGCAACTTGAAATGCTGATATAACATTATTTATTTTTCTCATGTCTGAAATTTTATATAATAATTATTGTTGATTGTTCTAATTTTCTCTTCATGCCCACTGCCTTCAGTCATTTCTCGATTATTCTTCATCAACTCTTAGCATTCTTCGTTAAATAAATTCTTAAAGTTAACACATAAACACTGTTCAACTACTGATAAAAATCAGTTTATGGATTTTTTTAAAATATCAAAAAATAATTGGATTTAAAAAGATAATAGCATTTAGTGAAGCTGTCTAATTCAAGTTTTTTCTAAAATTTTTGCTTACTGCACTTATTATATTTTTTACCTCTACCCTATCAATATCTTTGATCTCAGCAATTTCATCATAGTTTAATTTTCCAAAAACAAAAAGGTCAAGTATATTAGACGTTTCAAAAGGCAGCCAGTTATATATTTTGTTCAAGGCAACTCTGTTTTCTTCGTTTAATTCTTTTCTTGAATCATAAATATCTAATACTGAAATAATATTCTTTTCGGCATCAGCATACAAAACCGAAGGTCCTTCCCTATCGTTTTGATGATAGGATATATCATCCAACTCCTCTGGTAATAATAGATCGGAATCCAGATCCATAGCGTAATTTTCTTTTAATAGTGTTAACTCCCTCTCTAGCATCTTACTTGTACTTACTGTATTTTTATGAAATTCTTCCTTTTTATATAATTCATCTAAATTATCGCTCACCAAGGCAAATAATTTTAATTTTAAATCATCAATAGCATCTATTTTATTTTTATATTTTTCATATAGTTTAACGATTGCATCATCAATAATACCGTTGGTTTTATACATATTGCGCGGAATAATTCCAGATGTTTCTGCCGTATAAAGTCTGTGCTTAACATATCCTTGTACAAAAGGAATTATTGCTAAAACTTTTTTATCGAAACCATCCTCTTCTTTTCTAATTTTAGTTGAATCATTCATAATTATTACATTTAAATGTTGAAATAAATTTAAAATAATAATACCAAAACAAAAATGATATATATCATATGAATAGATCGGGTTTAGATGATAAATACGGTATAATTCACAATTAATCAGCTTCCAAATAGTCTAAATATTTGTTAAAGTAATAAATATTCAAAAACTATAAACCCTTGTTTTATAAGGTTTTCTTGTTAAATATGTGTTAAAATAGTACTTTGCATTACACAGTACTGTAACAATATTCAATTAACGTCGTCTATTAAGTAACAATCAAATTAAAAAACTAGAAATTATGACAACTTTAATAAACAATAAAAACAGAACACTAAGAAATAACAAGATATATGTTTGGAACAATCAAAGACGTTACAAATAAACTTTAAACTATTTACTAAACAATTAAAACTAATATTATGAGAACTTTTGACAACAATCACAGCGTAAGAAACTTTAGCCATACCAAAGGGCTTGCATGGAAAACAAGAAGAAGATATAGCTAAGCATTATAAATCATGAACCAACGAATTAATCTAAATACTATGAGAAATTTTGATAACAATCAACTGCAAAGGAACTTAATGCAAACTAAAGGACTTGGATGGAAAACAAAAAGGCGTTTAGGATATGATCGTTCGACTACCAAGCAGTTAATTATTTTTATTGAGCAATTATTCTAAATGTTATGAAAAGATTTGATCACATGCATCAAAGAGCAATTAATTTTGCTAAAACACAAATTAAGCTACATTATCACAACATAAATACTTATAATTATGAAGAAGTATTGCTTTTACAGGTTAAGTGCTAATCAGATAAGAATTAGCGAAAGGTTTAAAAAGGCTGAATTTTAAGTAGAACTAAAAATTTAGCCTTTTTTTTGTTTAATAATACAACCTTAACCTTGGTTGTTTTTTTTAGGCATCGGGCCTCTAAGGTGAATGATCAAACCATTTAAAAAGTTTCTTAAAATCTGATCTCCACACTCCATATATTTCGGATGATTTTCATTTCTAAAAAATGCACCAAGCTCACTTTTTGAAACTTTAAAATCTACTAAAGCGCAAATTTTTACAATATCATCATCACGCAGTTTATGTGCTACCCGGAGCTTTTTAAATATATCGTTATTGTTTAATCCCATATTTAATTTTTTATTTCTGTAAATTTAATTCCTAATTCTTTCTGTATTTCATGTACCCTCTGTAATTCACCGGGGATAATCAATGCTATTGAAACTCCTGTTTTTCCTGCTCTCGCAGTTCTACCGCTTCTATGTGTGTAGTATTCTGTTTTATCAGGAAGTTGATGGTGAATTATAAATGCTAAATTGTTGACATCAATACCACGAGCAGAAACGTCAGTTGATATTAATATTTTAAGGGTTTCGTTTTTGAATGCCCGCATTACTTTATCTCGATCTCTTTGTTGCATATCACCTTCCAAGGCTGCTACAGAAAATCCCTCTTCCTTTAGCTTTTTAGTCAAATTTTGTGTACCTAATTTAGTTTTGCAAAAAATAATACCTCTATCATTTCCTCTTTTATCTAATAAATGAGATAAAAGATTCACTTTATCTTTTATGCTGGTTTTTATATATTGATGTGAAATATTCGTATTGATTAGTGCATTTTGATTAATCGATACTCTGGCTGAATTCGTGGACATATGCATTTTAACGATTTTCTGTATTTCTTCAGGAAAAGTTGCAGAAAACAACCAAGTATTTCTAGTTCCGCTCGTATATCTTAATATTCTATTCAGTTCTTGTTTAAAGCCCATGCTCAACATCTCATCAGCTTCATCTAATACCAATGTAGCAATTTTATTTAGCTTTACTTCTCCCCTTTCGATCAGGTCGATCAATCTTCCGGGTGTCGCAACAATAATATGTGTAGGTCTTCGCAGGGAATTTATTTGCTTTTCTATTTTTTCGCCTCCATAAACTGCTTCAATAAAAATTTTAGTGTCTAGATATTTGGTATATTTAAATAGTTGCTTTTTTATTTGCTGAACCAATTCTCGTGTTGGAGCTAATATCAACGTTTGAATTTCGTTGGAATCAGCTTCAATACTATGTAAAATTGGAAGGCCAAAAGCAGCAGTTTTACCAGTACCTGTATGGGCAAGGCCAATAAAATCAGTTTTTGAATTAAGTAATATCGGAATTGTTTTTTCTTGTATTTCTGTAGGTGATTTAATTCCTAACTCATTTAAACCTTTTATAAAATTTTTATGTATTCCTAACTCTTTAAATGTTAACATGCTTCTTATTCTAGAGGGGCAAAGGTAGAATTATTTAATCTGCTTAACTACTTAAAACTACATAATCAATTGAAGGACAATTCTTACGACTGTCAGAATTAAAATTAAAATAATCTCAATCATTGCTATTTATTTTTTTTAGTCATTTTCTTCCAGTTCAAAAATCTCATTAACATTCTTTTTAAATACGCTTGACAATTTTAAAGCCAACACTGTTGATGGCACATACCGGTTCTTTTCAATAGAATTTATCGTTTGACGGGAAACGCCAATTTTATTTGAAAGATCTTCCTGGGTAATATCTAAAATTGCACGTTCAATTTTTATTCTATTTTTCATTATCTATAGCGCTTAAACATGTAAAAGAAAGTTAAATATATTACTAACATAAACCACATTACAATAAAATCTCCAAGATCACTGTAAATGGCCTTTTCTGGTTTGATTAGAAATGCAACCATGTAATTTATCAATGGTTGTACTAATGTATAAATGACCCCGGCTATAAATGCTGCAGCAAAGGCCTGTCCACGCAATTTTGTAATCAATTCATCTTCAATTTTTTCTTTTGATAAAGTAATCAATAGTAATGCTAAAAGCATTCCTTTTCTCCCTATTTCTTGTACTATATCTACATCTTCAAATAAGTATTTCCTTGCTATTAAGGCTGTTAAAGATGCAATTAAAAGTGCTATTCCCACTTTTTTGTAATGATTAGGTAATAAGTACTGGTAATTTTGAATTTTCTTAAGACGCCTATATTCCGCCTTGCATAACTTAGTTATCATATTCATAATAGTTAATTTATATTAATAAATAAACTTTCCTTTTTGGAAAGATATCTTATCTTTATGACAAATATACTTTACATTTAAGAATTAACCAAATAATAGATCCATTTATTACAATCAGTAATATTCGAATAACAAATTTTCATAAAAATAGCGGAGCTTACACTCCGCTATTTACTAATTGATCTTATTAATAGATAATTTAATTATTCTGAAGTTTTTTTAATTGACGTATTATTTTATTAATCGCTGCCTCTATAGATTTTTCAGGTTCAATAACATTATATGCACCCCAAAATTCAGGGTCAGAAAAGCCAGAAGCCTCATCACTAATAATTATGGATGGCCTCATTCGATCTTTAGGTTTTACAGTCTCATTATCTATATTAACTTTCCAATCTGTAATTGCCATCTCACTGGTTAGAGAATATATTGTATTAAAAAATTTTCTTTTGCGGTTAATTTTAAACGTAAGTTGAACATTGCTGTAACCATAATACCATTTACCGTTTTTTTCTCGATAATCCACCCTATAGGCAGCCTGAGTTGGATATACAAATACATCGCTAGGTTTTTTCTTTACAAATAATTTACTGGATAGTATTTTATTTTCAACGTTAAGGTTATAAATAGCACTTGTTAATGCAAAGGTTTCAGCACTAATAAACAATTTCCCATAGTATAATGGTGTTTTGACATCATCGCGTTGTTTAAATGTAACAACGAATACGGGTTTTTCGTTAATCGTTGTTGACTGCCCATAACTAAACGTATATAAATCTATAACATCATCTGAAAACATGTATTCAGGATATTTCATCAAATCTATATATAATGCGTTGAATGGGCCCCCTTGTAATTTTAGCGCCAAGGTGTCTAATTTAGAATAATCTGTACTTTTTCTGGCTTTGAGAAGTTTAATATAATCTCTCCTATTGGATGTATAAGGCTGTTTATAGACACTAACAATTGCTTCAGCAAGTGATACATTTTTTTTACGTTTTTTAATAGTTTCTCTATAAAACGCGGTCATTAAAGCAGGTTCATTCAAATTATTCTCTGCTTTTTTTCTAAAAGTAGTTAGCACCAACGATCTTGCATCTTTTGGTAGCACCAGGTTAATTTCAGACAACTCTACAGTTGAGGCTTTCAACACAATGAGAGTATCTTCTTTTTTAAATTCACTTATAGGTATTACTTTTTTAAAATAACCAATAAATGAAACAGTTATCTTTACGTCAGTAAGTTCTTTGGGTATTTTTAGGGTAAATTCGCCATCAGAATTGGTTATAGTGCTGATATTGGTATTATTAACCGATAAAGTCGCAAATACTAAAGATTCGCCGGACTGACTAACAACCGCTCCGCTAAATTGTAAATATTCAGTTGTTTCTTGTTGATCTTGTTGTTGTGAAAATGTAGTTGCATTTATTGAATTTATTGATACAACTATCAATAAAAACATAAAAAAATAAAATGTTGAATTTAGGAATAGAAACTTTTGTATTGGTTTCATGATTTAAAAAATTTAAAATTGGAGACCTCCATAATTACTGCTCTTAGATCAGGCATCATAAAAGTCATATAAAAATAGTGAATAATTGCGATTTCCTATTGTTAAAAAATGTTAATATATGTACAAATTTTATTTTAATTACAAATGAGTTTTAAAAGTATTATTTTTCTAGAAAACGCTCATCAATTGTCCTTATCATCTGGAGGTGTTAGCATTATATGTGCGTTAGCCTTACCAGGAAACATCAACCAAGGGTGTCCTGGTGCATTAGGTTGCAATGATAGTCCAGTACTAGCCTGAGTGGCAAATGGAATATAAACCACATAACGATATTTAGCATTTCTGACTTTGGTACTATCAATATCAAAATAACCATTTTCCCCGTATAATATATGTAACGTTGCCGCCTTTTCTGGCATGGCTAAAGTAAGTTCTGTAGCCTCTTTTTCTCTAATATCCCTGCGTTCAGTAAAGGATTTACCCTCCGCCTTCAGTGCTCTCCCCCTTTCCATATAAGGTTCTAAATCGTTATGATAACTTACAACCTCAAAACCATCTTTATTCGGGTCATCAGCAATACATATCATTTCGTTCGTACCTTCGCGTAAGGTTATAAAATTGCCCTCATCGTCGTATCCATATACTTTGGCGCCCTCCCTTACTTCTTTTGGTGCGGCAAACAATGCAGCAGCTATTTGTTGCTTTTTATTTAATTTTTGATTTGGGACAACGTTTTCCAATTCTACTATGGGGCTATCAATTGTATCCTTAGTAACTTTATTCTTACTTTTATTTTCGTTGCATCCAATGACTAAAAAAAAAGAAAAAAAATAGATAATAATAATTTTAAGTGTGCTCATATTCATGGGTATTTTATAAAATATTTAGTTTAAATATACTACAAAAAACTTAAATGTACTGAGGCCATCCTATACCAGAAATTCAAGAAAAAAAATCATTACTTTTACCTCGCTCAAAAATCAAATAATGAAATCAATAAAATTAATCTTAATCCTATTAATGTTTTACTCATGTAATAAGAAAAAAGTTTTAACTTCCGAAGAACTACATCAAAAAGCAACCGAAATACATCAAAAAGTAATAACGCTTGATACTCATAATGATATCAACTTAAATAACTTTACAGATTCTATAAACTACACCCAACGATTAGAAAGTCAGGTAAATCTCCCCAAAATGAAAGAAGGCGGATTAGATGTTGCTTGGTTTATTGTCTATACCGGTCAAGATTCTCTTAATGAAGCGGGATATGCAAATGCTTATCAGAACGCTTTGAATAAGTTTAACGCAATTCATAGATTAG
>Ga0316192_10002886_pt1 | contig 12546 bp, 11 predicted proteins | sample MerIslwburrow_MG_FD_204931 | JGI IMG/M metagenome (GOLD analysis project Ga0316192, IMG submission 204931) | Coastal sediment microbial communities from Maine, United States - Merrow Island worm burrow | ecosystem: Environmental > Aquatic > Marine > Coastal > Sediment | place: USA: Maine...
TTTTACCTAAAGGTTTTTTTGCTTATTCAATAACTATAATCTTAACATTTTTAATATTAGTAAGTGGTTTGGCTTTCGCAAAAGTAACAAGAATGAAACCAAGAATTTCAGTTGTAATTAATGCATTGGAAGTACTTCAAAATAAACCTGCTCCTCCATTTAATTTTTATTTGTTGGCTGACGATTCCAAAAAGAACATAAGTGATTATAAAGGTAAAATTGTATTATTAAATTATTGGGCTACTTGGTGTGCTCCTTGCATAAAAGAGATGCCAGAACTTAATAGGTTACAAAGTAAATATCAAGATCAAGGATTAATTGTGATTGCTTTATCTGATGAAGATAAAGAAAGATTAATAAAATTTGCTAATAAAAACCCTTTTATAGTAACTACTGCCTATTCAAATGAATTTAATTGGGCAGACATACAATCAGAAAGGCCTATGACATTTCTTATAAACAGAGAAGGGGTTATTGTTGATTATTTCACAGGAGGATATGATTTCGATTTTTTTGAATCAAAAATAATTAATCATCTCGATCAATAATTAATTGTAATCTAAATGATTTTTAAACTTACAGATTTGTAGGTTTTATTCAATGTGCTACAACGGTTGGTGTATGGTTATCTGCGGGATGGTTCACGAGAAACATTCCGCCATGGCACTAAGATAATAATTGTGAGTGAATTTCTGGTGAGGTAATTCCGCCATAATGAATTATAGCCGTTGTTATCTCCATTTATATTTTTGTCCAAAATGAGCTATAATAGCAGTGGAAATGCCAACAACAAGCACTCCAACTGCAACACTAACTATTCCGGTAAAGATGTATGCTATGATTGATGCCAATATCCCTATAACAATGAATACAATTCCAAGTTTTTTGTAATTTTTGTAATCTTCAATATCTTCTTTGTTGTATTTGTTTCTCTCTATTACTACATTCCTAGCTACTTCTTTAGCGAGATCTTTAGGAATGCCTTGTTTCTCAAGTTTTGCATAAATCACTACTTCTTCAAGTCCTGTATTCTGTAATTTAAGCCCTTCAACGTAAGCTTTACGTTTAACAGAATCACTTGTATTATCTGCTGCTACTGCCATATTTAATAGTTGTTAATGTGAGCGATATGATTTGTTGTGGTTATTTAGAGATTTGAAAGTTTATTTTCAAAGATCGAGAATAAATGAACAACAAACAAAAAAATAACCCATTGCGAAGCTCTTTCGATTCCTACATTGTGAACTAATCTCCTAAAATCTCAATGAAAGACAACTCAGACCACCATCAAGTTTTCTGAATTCAGAAACATCAACTTCTTTTACGGCATATCCTTCACTCTTAATCATTTCTTTCGCTTTCGGGAATCCTCTGGGTATTAACACCGTATCATTCACCCATATACAATTGGCCGCGTAACTTTCATCTTTGTCAATCTCTAGAATATTGAATCCTTGAAATTCTTCCTTGGAAATAAATTCACCACATGCTACTAAGTTATTTCGCTCCAAATATGCTACTCCTGTCTTCAAATGCAATACTTCTTCCAGATTCACCGTCGACCCTCTCATGCCATATTTTTCCAAATATTCAACGACTTGCTCAGCACCTTTTTCATTTGTTCTCTCTGATAATCCGATGTAAAAATGCGATCCTACCATCATTATATCTCCCGCATCTACCGTTCCCGGTTCTTGGACTTCTTCAATATAGCTATAATACTCTTTCAGTACATTCTTGATTTCTATGATCTCTCCCCGTCGTGACAGCGCTCCTGGATTTGTTATGATTGCACATTCTCTCGTTAGTAATGCAGTATCTTCTACAAAGGTGGAATCGGGATGTTTTTCGTCTTCTTCTAAAACCATTACTTCTAATCCGCATTCTTTCAGCACTTTTATGTATTCTGCATGTTGGACAAGTGCATTTTCATAATCAGGTAGTCCCAATTCAGCTGTGGTCAATCCTTTCAACATGCTTTTCCCGGGCTTTCTTACTATTGCTATCTTGAACATATGTTTTCCTTTTTATTCTTATTTTGCAATCTAACGGTCTTGTGTATGATTTCGTTGCGCGTCTCAGCACCTAATTTAGCAAATACAAACCGGATAAAAAACCCTCAATGATTTTTGTAAGTAGGCTTTAACTTTCAATTAATTTTATACGTTGTTAGCATTGGCTATTTTCTTGTTTAAAAGGAAGGTTTAATTGCTGCTTTATAATTTATGTTATCGTCTATTAAAATTAATCCTTTTTCAGATACTTTTATTTTCAAATCCTGCATGCCTCCATTTTGGTGACCATTGATAAAAAATTCATTTTCACTAACCTGTGTTAATTTTACTTTTTGAATAGAGCTTGTTCTAATGTTATCATCATTAAACATCCCTTGAATTTGATTCTTAGAGTTAATTCCTATAACAAAACCTACATCTTCTTTTTCAAAATGAAATCTAATATTTACCGTCTTAATGCCTTCCTCTCCTTCAGTTTTATAAATATTGTAAGATTTGAATTCTCCAGCTTGTTTTATGAAATAAGCCCACATTCCTTTTAACTGATTTGCACCTTCTTCGGAACCTAAAAAACCTTTCATATCATCATTAGCATAATCAGTAAGACCTTTGAAGTTTTGAGAACTCATTGCATCGGCAAAAAATAAAGCAGTTTCACTTGATTTATTATCTTCTTTAGCATCTCTTGAAAATTTATATGTAAAAACTGACCAAGATTCTTTTCCTAATGTTTCAAGTGAATACTCATCACCTTGTTTTCTTAGGAGTAATGAATGGTCGCTATCTAGCATATATGTGCTACTAAAGTCCGCAGAATTTTGGTTATTCATCTTAACCGCTATTGGGAGCAATTCGGGATTTTTACCTTGCAAAACAGCAATAACATTATCAATTATTTCCCCATCAACAAACTGACCTTTTCCTTGAAAAGTACTTTCAGTTATTAGATCGGTAGAAGTTGCATTGGATAAGATGATGATCTTCATATTTTTTTGTGGTAATGAACCTATTATAGAAGTAACACCTGGAAGTAAACCGGTATGGTTAATCCATTTTTCTCCCCCTTTATTTTCAATTCTCCATCCTAATCCATATTCCGAATCATTAACGCCTCTAGATTGTGTATAGCTGTAAAGTTTATCTACAGAAGCTGGTTTTAACAATTTTCCGTTTTCTAAGGCTTTCATGAAGTTATATAAATCTCCAGTAGTAGAATTAATGTTTCCGGCACCAATTATCCAAGATGAGTGAATGGAGTTCGTCAATTTTTTAAACTCATTCATACCTAAGCCACTATATGGAAAAGCTCTTTGGTTTAATACTTTATAGCCGTTAACAGCTGTGTTTTTCATGTTGGCAGGTTTAAAAATAGCCTGTTCCATATAGTCAGCATACGACAGTTTAGTTACATTTTCAATAATATATGCTAAAAGCGTATATCCAAAATTATTGTATTCATACCCTGCTCCTGGTTCATGTTTTAGTTTTGAATCTTTAAATTTTTCAAAAAGTTCATTTAGTGTAACCGGATTTTCTTCAGGCATTAGGCCATTTCCTTGGTCGTCTATTCTACCTACATTTGCTTGCATACCAGAACTATGGTTTAACAAATGACGAATAGTTATTTTCTTAGAAAAATCAGGTATGAAATTTGGAAAATAAGTGCTAATTGGTGTTTCTAATGTAAGTTTACCCTGGTCTACTAATTTCATTATCCCTACAGCGGTCAATGGTTTAGTAACAGAAGCAATACTAAATATGGAATTTTCAGTATTCTTTTTGAAATTTTCCGCATCGGCATCACCAAAGCTTTTTTTATAAATAATTTTATCATTTTGACTTATTAATACATTACCTATAAAACGATTATAATGAGCATAGCTTTTAAATACTTCGTTGATGCTTTCTTCTAATTTCTTATTAGAACTTGTCTGACTAAATGAGTTAAATCCTAAGAATAATCCCATTATGATTGCAATTGTTGTTTTCATTTATGTATGATTTAAGATTAATATGAAGCAATAGTAATACGTAATAATCGTAGAATAAAAAGAATGTGATTGTTAGGTTTTTTAATGTGGTAGATACTCTAAACGATGTGAAATAGTATAAACTTCACAAGAATATTGAGTTTGGTCACTTTAAGTATCTCCTTTATCCCTATACTGGTTTAGAAAGCGATTAAAACCTTATTTTTGAGACTTAAACAGTTAGAATGAAAAGGTATTTAGAAGCGATAATACATGTTTTGATTTGGGGAGTTGCCTATTTTTTAATTTTAAATTATGTAAGTACGATCTCTGATTTCAGGAAAGATCAAGGCCCATTTTGGCTTGCAATATTGTTTGGAATGGTTATGAACCAAGTTATATTTTATTCTACCGCCTTTTTTATTGTTCCAAGATTTTTACGTCTAAAAAAAATACTTCTTTTGATCATTACTTTAATAAGTGCTTTTGTTCTCATTAATTTATTCGAGAGCTTTATTGACTATTATTGGTTGGTTGGCTTTTTCTCCAGTGAAAGTGAGTCTTATCTGAGCTATTTGAACTATAATTCAATAAGTAGTTTTTTTATACTCTTACTTGGTTTATCATATGCCTTAATTAAGTATTGGTTTCAAAGTGAAAAATTGAAGAGGGTTTTATATGAAGAGAAACTAACTACAGAAATGGCTTTTCTGAAGGCTCAAATAAATCCTCATTTTTTGTTTAATGTGCTCAATAGTTTTTATGCCAAGGCATTAAAAAATAATGTACCCGAATTGGCAGATGGCATAGCTAAATTAGCTGAATTGATGCGCTATATGGTGTATGAAACTAATGAAGATAACGTGGCATTGGAAAAAGAAATTCATCATCTCAAAAAATTCATTCAAGTATATCAGTTACGCATTGCTGAAGACGATGATGTGTTTATTAATTTCACTATTAAAGGAGCTGTTGAAAACGTACAAATTAGCCCTATGTTGCTTATTCCATTTGTTGAAAACGCTATTAAACATGGAATAGACACAAAGACTAAATCCATCATAGATATATCTTTGGAGGTCACTAAAAATAGTTTATCATATAAAGTGACCAATACAATGCATCAAGCCGTTTATGGTTTGAAGGATAGTGCCTCTGGATTCGGTCTTGATAATTTGAAAAAAAGACTAGCTATTCTGTATCCCAATACACATACAATGGAAACAAAAGTGGAAAAAGGATATTTTATATCTTTACTTAAACTGCAAATTGATTAACTGTTTTATGGATTATATAATAATTGACGATGAACCAGATGCTATTGATGTTCTTAAGTTTCATCTAAATAATATTCCTTTTATGGAATTAAAAGCAACATTTAGAGATCCTTTGGACGCTCTTGAACACCTTCAAAAGCATACTGTTGATCTTCTTTTCTTAGATATCAATATGCCTAAATTATCTGGAATTAGCTTTCCTAAGTTTTTAGAAAAACCGCCACTTATTATTTTTACAACAGCCTATTCAGAATATGCTTTGGAGAGTTACGAACTTAAAGCGGTGGACTATCTGTTAAAACCTATTGAATTTGATCGATTACTACAAGCAGTAATGAAAGCAAAAGAACTATTGAATCTAAATAAAGCAGGAGTAAAAGCAAGCCCTGAAACTTCTTTAGAGATACATGAACAAACCGTTTTTATTAAAAGCGGTTCGGAATTTCATCAACTCTCTATTCAAAATATCAAATACATAGAAAGTGATGGTAATTATGTGACGTTCCATACTACCAAGCGTTCTATTCTTGCACGTTACAAAATATCAGAAGTGAAAGAGTTATTGCCTCAGCAGTTCTTCGTAAGAATACATCGTTCCTTCATTGTTGCAATAAAACATATAGAAACGGTCAAAAAACACGCTGTAGTTATTGACGCCAAGGAGATTCCTATAAGTAGTAATTATAGAGAAGGATTTTTGACTATTATAGAAGGTATTAATAAGAAGAGAGATAATTAAGCTACTTATACAAGGATTTGAGAATATAATTTAATTATGACCTTATACGCATTTAGATTGGTTAATTAAGATGACCAAATTATAGGTAAAACTTTAAAAACCATCCCAAATTAAAGATACAGAATTTATAAAATGTAGATTTAAAGCATAAAAAAATGACACTAATATAGTGGCTTTTTAACTAGGTTGCTCCTCCTTTTGGACTCCAAGTAAGGAATATAATGATTAATTTTCTTGTTTAATTTTAAGTAATATTAAATCAATTTGTTTTTTAATATAATCAAGTAGGTTATTCTGTGATACCATATTCATTCTCATATTAAATAAGTTTTTGAAAGTACGAGGATTCGTGTAAAAGTCTTCTAATTGGTTGATTTTTAAATCTAAACCCGTGAGCTTTTTAACTAAATCATCATCCACTAGCAGGGTAATGCTTTCATCTACAAACTTTCTGGTTTGGTCCTTTATTTGTTCTTGAGTGAAATCGGTCAAATGTAAAGTGTTTTTATAATAAGAGCTCAAAATTTGTCTTAGGCTGTCATTTGAAATTAAATTAATGCTAAATGAAGATGTCATATTATCAAAAGCTACACGGTTTGGAAGAAACACTTCATACTCCGCTAGAGTTGGTAACAAACTTGAAATTTTGGTTCTTCTTTCTAGATTACTTGCTCGGCTCATTAATTGCATTGTCTCTATGATAACACTATCCTTAGTTTTATTAAAATCCAACACTTTTTGAACTTGCTTATAATCATCTTTTAAATTGATTACTATTTCGCTTAAAAATTGTTTTTCAATTTTATGTTCTATTCGCTTATTATTCCAATTATTAATACTCAATGCAATCAAAATTCCAATTACTACCAATACGATCTCACCTATGGCATATCGCATATATTTTATTGGCTTATTGTCATCAGCAAATTGTTTACGTATTTTTCTAAAAAATGGAATCATGGTTTAGTTTGATTTAATCTAAAGATATAATAATAAATTAAATAGAATTTTCCAAGTACACACAGAACCAGCAATTAATTATACACGTTGTTAGCTTTAGTTCTTATCAAACTGCAGTTTCATTTCTAACTGTTCTAGATTTTTTTCAAAACCTATTTTTGTTAAAAAAGTATTAACGGATTTTGAGCTTTTATCTACATTAATAATCGAGAACGTATTTCCATATTCCTCTATTAATTTCCACATTAGAGTTGAAGCAATTTTTCGTTGTCTAAAGTTTTTGTTTATAGCGATTTGTTGTAATCTTTTATTATTTGGATTATAAATAATATACCCAACTAGCTGATTTTTAATATAAGCTCCTAATGAAATATTGGTATTTCTTAATTCATTGACAACATTATTTGAGTTTTGCCAAGTAGGAGAGATATCCCAAAATGATTGCATTAAATTCCAGTTATAATCCTGTAATTTATTAATTTCTAAATTGTTGTTTATGTTTGATATACTTATTTCTCCTTTGTAACATAATAGCTCTCTTTCGATTTTATAACCAGATTTTTCATAAGACTTGATAGCTTGAATATTTTCGGCAATGACTTCAAGGAATAATTTGTTAATTCTTTTTTCTTTTAAAACTGGTAAAATGAAATGGTACATCTGTTTCGTAAATCCTGAACCTCTTTTTTTTGGAATAACTCCTGTTCCTGCGTTGTATATTATTTTTTCACTATTAATTTTATCGAATCCATGTAATATAAAAGCAATTAGATTCCCGTTTTCAAAAACTCCAACTGATAAGTTGAGATTTACTTTATCAGCTAACATTTTTGAATCTAGTTGTTCTTCTGTTAACTGAAACGGAATAAAATAGTCTGAAAAGGATTCATTGAATACATGTAGAATGTCTTTTGTTTCTATCCCTTTTAAAGTATTAAATTCCATTTTGGTTTTTAAATTACAGCTAACGGTAGGTGTATGATTAGTTGCGGGAAATCAGCTATGATTTTCCACTGTGGCACTAAGATAATAATTGTGAGTGAATTTCTGGTGAGGTAATTCAGCCATAATGAATTATACACGGTGTTATAGGGCGTTTTTCACGATTCCACTACTATTTCAATTGTTAGGTTGCTATATAGTTCCATGTTGCCATAGAGCTGAAATCGTCGAGCTCATCTCAAATACTGAACTATAATTTTTATCTTGCGATCGTTCACCTTTTTTTAATTCAAAACTTAATGATGAAAAATCTAGTAAAAATATTAGTTATTCTAATACCCTTCTTTATAAATGCTCAAAACTCAAAGTATAATCTAAGTTCATATTTGAGTGAAGGAGTTAAAGCACCTAATACTCATCATATTGGTGATGCCTGGTTAAACTTCTTAGTAGAAGCAGATGATGATTTCGATCAGAACATCACACAAGCAACTTTTAGTCCTAACTCAACATTAGATTGGCACAAACACGCTACAACTCAAGTCATCATTGTTGTAGAAGGCAAGGGTTATTATCAAGAAAGAGGTAAAGAGCCAATTATTATAAAAAAGGGTGATGTTGTCAATTGTAAGAAAGACACAGAACATTGGCATACCTCATCTGCGGACAGTTCAGTTTCATATATCGCTATTTATGGTAAGAAACCAACAATTTGGACTGAGAAGCTAACACAAGAATACTATGATAGTGTAGCCAAAAAACTAAAGGGCAAATAAAGACTATGTTCTTTATTGCTATTATATGCGCACTAAATTAAGCTGTCAGATCAGACTATAAGATGAACATAAGTCATAAGGCAATAAATATATCCTCCAAGGATATATGTAACCTATGCTAAAACTTACCTGATAGGTTAAATAGGGATATCGAATAAAAGACCCCAAACTAATGTTCAGGGCGTTATGACTCCTTTAGGATTATAACTGCGCATTATGTTAATATAGCTTTGGTGATGTAGTGGGACGGGAGAAACGATTTGAATATGTGGATTTTGGCATTTTGAAACATTCATTTTCAAGTTGTCAATTATGTTATTAATTACTAACAGCTTCATATTTAGTTCTTTTTGCCCAATGCCCTATATTTTTTGTTGTAGCCAGTTTTTCTTAACCGAAGCTATTTATTGAAAACATATTTTATTCCTTCAGCATAAGAGACTGGATAAGTGTTTTCGTAATCGCTATTCGTATATTCCTTTGATTCAAACTGCAACCATTCATAATTGGCATCCTTAATTAGATCTATCAGTTTGATGCATTTTGCACGATCATTACTTGTGGAAAATGAATAATGGAGTTTTTTATTCGATTGATTTTCTGAAATATCATCTTTTTCAATTAGGTTTATTATCGCAGATGCATATTTGGGAGAAGGGTCTGTGACTATAAAGTTGTCAAATACCGCTGTTTCCTGATTTTCAATAAAAAGAGCCATAAGAACTAATCCACCTTCACTACCTTTTCCAATAAATGTTCTTGTAGAATTATTGGTGAATTTACCGTCAACATATGATGCCATATTTTTATAAACTTCATATTGGTCTTGAAATGCTGCCGGTTCAGCATCAATGTCGGGTATGTTTTCTAAACTAACAACCAAGGCACCAGAACCCTCCATCTGTTGTACACCATCAATTACCTTTTCAAATTCGTCAGTTGCAAGTTTAAAGTGCTGTTCTGTGAAATCTATTAAATAGATAGCAGGCAAATTTTTATTAGTTGCATATTTGTCAGGTAAATAGATTTTCCCTTTTGTGTTTTTCCCATTTGATAAGAATGTAAAAGTCTCTATTCTTGATTCAGAAGCGGTTTTATCATCGCTTACATTTAAAAATGAAACAACTCCAAATATCAATATTACAAACCCAATCTTAAATATCATTTTTGTTTTCATAATATCATTCTTTTAAATTGGCTACAACGAAGGAATAGAGACTATGTTCTTTATTCCCACTATGTGCGCACTAATATAAGTTACAAGATCAGATTATAAGATGACATAAGTCATACTGCTTAAATATACCCTCCGAGAGGTATAAATTATTTCTTTATCATTTAGAGTGAATGTACGTTAACAATCCGATGGAAATTAAGTATATTAACGATATCAATTAGTTCATTAATTTATTAACCAGTACTACTGAAATACTAAATTTTAGGGTGTTGTGGGTAATATGGTGGGTATTTGAAAAGCCTCTAAACAAAAAAAGCATCCCAATTTTGGGAAGCTTTCCATTGACTAACCTATTAAGTTAGAACAGTTTATATGTAAACTGTTAAAAACAACACAACTATTTTTAATTTTCTACTAATAACTTTTGAGAAAATTTGCGGTCTGGACGGGACTCGAACCCGCGACCCCCTGCGTGACAGGCAGGTATTCTAACCAGCTGAACTACCAAACCGTTGCTTTTAGCGGTTGCAAATATAAACTCGATTTTTATATCTGCAAAGCCTTTTTTTAACTTTCTTACAAAAATCTTTTCCTGCTTATTAAATAGGTCGTTAAAATTTGCTCAAATCCTTCATTTATATCTACAGGCACATAATCTATTTTATATTGCATGCACCTCATCTTTAATTCATTAAAATAAGTTTTAACAGCATTTTTGTAATTTTCTTTAACCGTATCTGCATACAAATTAATGTGCTCGCCGGTTTCAACATCAATAAATCTTTTGGGGGCATTATCAAAATCAAAATTCAATTCGTGTTTAGCATCAAAAGTGTGAAATAAAATTACTTCGTGTTTATTATACTTTAAATGCCGTAAGGCTTCAAACAGTTTATCTTCTTGTTTATTGGTTTGAAACATATCGGTGAATAAAAAGATCAATGAACGCCTATGGATCTTCTCTGCAATTTCATGCAATGCGGCATATGTATTGGTTGTTTTGTTTGATTGTTGCTGAAGCTTTTGTTCTAAATTTTCCAACAACATTCTTCTATGTCGCTCATTACCCTTGGCAGGTGCGAAATATTCAATTTCATCTGAATATATGCTTAACCCATAGGCATCTCGCTGACGTTTTAAAATTTCTAATAAAGCCGCAGATGCGATAACCGAAAACCCAATTTTATTTAAATTCTGAATCGTTGGGTTTTTAATTAATGGATAGTGCATGGAGGCAGAATTATCTACGATAATATGGCATCTTAAATTCGTTTCTTCTTCATAACGTTTTACAAAGAGTTTATCGGTTTTCCCATATAACTTCCAATCTATGTGCCTGATACTTTCACCTTTATTATACAAACGATGTTCAGCAAATTCAACAGAAAATCCATGAAACGGACTTTTATGCAATCCTGTAATAAACCCTTCAACTACTTGATTTGCAAGTAATTCCAGATTTTTAAGGCCATATATGTCTTTTGCTTCTTGAATTGCCATTTGAACAAAATAGGTTTTTAAATAAAAAAGGTTTGATTCCGAAATTAACGAAACCAAACCTCTTTCAAATAAATTAGTTATTTAATTTATTATAAAAGTCCTTCTAGTTTTTCAGAATAAGTAGCTTTTGGAGCAACGCCAACTTGCTTATCAACCACTTCACCACCTTTAAATATCAATACGGTTGGTATATTTCTAACGCCATATTTTGCTGCAAATTCTTGATTGGCATCAACATCAACTTTAGTAATAACTGCTTTATCTTTAAAATCTTGACTTAACTCTTCTACAATTGGAGTCAGCATTCTACAGGGCCCACACCATGCCGCCCAAAAATCTACTAAAACCGGTTTGTCCGATTTCAAAACTACTTCGTCAAAAGTAGCATCTGTAACTTCTACTGCCATTTTATATTTATTTATATATTATCTTAATTATCTGTGCAAAAATAAACAATTATTTTACCAAATTTAATTTAGGTAAATCACTTTTGATTATAATAGTATCTAAAAATCTTATTTCCTTACAAATTTCGCTTTATGAGTAAGCTATTTATTTTACTTTCTCACCATTCACAAAAGTTTCTAATACTACGGTGTTTGGTACTTTTTCAATATCTACTGTCATTAAGTCCTGGTCGAGCAAAATAAAATCCGCAAACTTTCCGACTTCTATACTTCCTTTTTCATTTTCTTCAAAATTAGAATAGGCAGCCCAAATGGTCATTCCTTTTAAAGTTTCTTCTCTGTTTAAAGCATTTTCCATTTGAAATCCATTTTTAGGAAAATTATTCAGGTCTTTTCTGGCAACCGCTGCATAAAAGGTCAACATGGGGTTCACCTTTTCAACTGGAAAATCCGTACCCAGTGCAACTTTACCGTATTTTGTTAATAGATCTTTATATGCGTAGCCGCCTTTTATCCGTTCAGGCCCAACCCTGTCTTCGGCCCAATACATATCAGAAGTAGCATGCGTTGGTTGTATAGATGGAATGATATTTTTAAAAAATTCAAAATCTGAAGGGGAAACTATTTGAGCATGTTCGATTCTCCAACGTCTGTCTTTTTTATCCTTCAGAACGGCTGCGTACGTTTGCAACATGATATGATTCGCTGAATCACCAATAGCATGTGTGTTCATTTGAAAATCAGAATCGGCAATTCGTTCAGCAGTATTTTTTAAGGTCTCAA
>Ga0316192_10002889_pt1 | contig 12540 bp, 13 predicted proteins | sample MerIslwburrow_MG_FD_204931 | JGI IMG/M metagenome (GOLD analysis project Ga0316192, IMG submission 204931) | Coastal sediment microbial communities from Maine, United States - Merrow Island worm burrow | ecosystem: Environmental > Aquatic > Marine > Coastal > Sediment | place: USA: Maine...
ACCGCTTGTATAAGCCTCACCGAGATAAAGGTCAGGATCTATCAGCAGCTGCAATACTGTAGCTTGATCATGAATCCGGAAACCCGTTGGTTTGCCGGTGGCGTCACCAAACCGGGTTTCGCTGCCATCGGGCATGGAAACGCTCAGGTTTCCGTGCTGCACCATATGGCTCAGCATCTGATTGAGCAAAGTCTGCATCGGTTCGACTCCTCGATCCATTGCCGTCCGGTCTCAACAATGCCGGCGATTTTGGCAAACACTTTGTTCCTGGTCAAATTCCCCAAGGTTAGCATGGACCGCAAAAAACCGCCTGTGCATCGCACAGACGGCTTTTGTACTGATCAGACAGAGCGGTTCCCGCATGCAGCCGGTTGTTGTTAGCCGGCGGTTTTTTCTACTTCGGTTTCCTCAGAATCCGCCGCTGTGTCTTCACTGGCGTCTTCTGCTTCTTCTTCAGCAGCAGCGTCTGCTTCCGCCTGTTCGAACAGCTCTTCGGCAGCGCGGCGGATTTCATCACGCTCATCTGCGTTGCCGGTCAGGTCTTCACCGCGGGCCTGGGCCTCGGCTTCGTCCTGGGTACGCGCAACATTGATCTGCACGGTTGACGACACCTCGCCATGCAAGGCAATGCGCACGTCATACAGGCCAATGGTCTTGATCGGATCAGGCAATACCACGTGGTTGCGGGTAACGCTGACGCCGGTTTCGCTGGCTGCTGCTGCGATATCGCGGGTTGAAACCGAACCGTAAAGCTGACCGGACTCGCCGGCCTGGCGGATCAGAATGAAGCTTGAACCGTCGAGTTTTTCCGAATCGGTCTTGGCCGCTTCAACGGCAGCGGCGTTCTTGACTTCAAGTTCGGCACGCTGGGATTCAAACTTCTCCATGTTCTTTGCCGATGCACGAAGCGCCTTGCCGCGTGGCAGCAGAAAATTGCGGGCATAGCCGTCCTTGACACGGACGGTATCCCCCATGGCGCCGAGTTTTTCAACCCGTTCCAGCAGAATGACTTGCATGATGTAGTACTCCTTGAATTATTCAGTGACTTCGATGTTGGACATGAAAAACAATCGCCTTTAGTCAGGCGGTTTGTTTCGTTTGCGGATGTTGAAGCTTTGGTCGAACATGCCGAGCATGATCAGCGGGACAATCGCGATTGCCGACAGAAACAGCAGGGACAGGTAGAACAGGCCGAGCAGAAAGCCGCGCATCGGATGGTTGTCGAGCAGTGCGTGCATCACCGCCAGGCCCAGTATCGCGTAGGCCAGCATCAGCGCTGACGTGAACACCCAGGCAAATGCGCCCAGCGTGCCGGGCAGGAAGGTTGCCACGGCTGAAGCCGACAATACCCAGATTGCCCAGCGCGGAAATGCCAACTGGCTGAACGGCGCCCATGGTCTCAGTCCGGCGCCGGTCTTGCGCAGCACACTGCCGGCCAGATACATGTTCACCATGGTCGAAATGCACCAGACAATGCTCAGCGCGGCGGGCAGCACCATGACGACAAACGATCTTATCTGCTCGATTTGATCGCTCGGAGGGGCATTGGGCTGCTTGGCCATTTCATCGAAGAGCGGCTGCAGGACTTCTCCGACCGAGGCCCGGAACGTATCGACATCGGGTCCAAGTGCAAGAATGACAAATACGCTTAGGACGGCACTGGCGATGGCAGTCCAAACGACCAGGCGGCCTTCGGGATACCAGGCTATGTCTGTATCGGAAACTTCGCCTTCATCTGATGGAGCGACTGAAGCGGGCCTGTTCTGCAGCGCCAGGTGGCTCAGGACAACAGGGGCGATGCCGGCGCTCAGTGCAACAAAAAACGCTGCCTTCCACCCGAACCCGATCAGGTAGCCGACGACCATCACCAACGCGCCAAGGGCCGCGGTAATGGCACCCCAGCCCAGACCTGCAACGAAAAGCGGAAACGACGCGAGATAGATCATCATGAGGCCAACCGCATTGCCTGAGCTGCCGCCTGCCTGTAGCAAGCCAGCTGTCAATCCGGCGATAACGCCTATTACAATCCAGTTGTTCAACATCTGGGCTGTCCCGCATCTTGCGATGGGTTAGAGGCAATTCCAAAAGCCTGCCCCAACCGGTTAATATCAATAGGCCCCTGACCGGACTGAATTGCCTGATCAGGGGAAATATGTGTCTGTTACTTCACCACGTAGGGCAGAAGGCCCAGGAACCGGGCGCGCTTGATCGCCTTGGCCAGTTCACGCTGCCTCTTTGCAGAAACAGCCGTAATGCGGCTGGGCACGATCTTGCCACGCTCCGAGATGTAGCGGGACAGAAGCCGTGCGTCCTTGTAGTCGATCTTCGGTGCATTGTCGCCCGTGAACGGACAGCTTTTGCGACGGCGGAAGAATGGTCTGCGTGCACCTGACATTAGCTGGCTCCTTCTGCTTTGGGCGCATCATCACGTGGCGGGCGCGGGGTGCGAGGGCCCCTGTCACCGCGATCTCCACGGTCGCCACCGGGACGATCACTGCGCTCACGGCCGGCGCGCATCTGAACCGAAGGCTCTTCTTCATGTTCTTCAACACGGATTGTCATGAACCGGATAATGTCTTCATTGAGACCCATCTGGCGTTCCATTTCGGCAATGGCAGGAGCCGGTGCATCGAGGTTCATCAGCGCGTAATGCGCTTTGCGATTTTTGCGAATGCGATAGGTAAGTGGCTTCAGGCCCCAATATTCGGAGCGCCCGATTGTGCCGCCATTATCGGTGATAACGGTTTTGAACTGGTCTGTAAGTGCATCCATCTGCGCGGTGGAAATATCCTGACGCGCCATGAACACATGCTCATACAATGGCATGGTTAAAGCCTTTCTATTTGATCCAACGTCTTGTTCTTAAACAAACTTTCCGGCGCATAGCCTCCCCCGAGCCCATCGGAAAGAAAGGCTCGAGACACCGGTTCCTCGAAAGAGCAGGGACACGGGAAGGCGGGTTTTTAAAGCCCTGTCATGCCCAGGTAACGAACATGACCTTCCGTTCAGCCCCCGACCGGAAAACCGCTCAAGAACGGGCGGGTTATACGCCAATTTGGGCGGTTTGCAAGATCAAACGTCAGTGGGATTTTGTCATGGGGCAGGCGTCTTGCCTTCAAGCACTGTTGCCATCTTGCCGGTGTCAATATTGCCGCCACACAATATGACGCCAACCCGCTTGCCGACCATCGCAGTCCGTTGTGCCATCAGACCGGCGAGCGGCGCAGCACCGGCACCTTCTGCAACATTATGGGTCGCGCGATAATACAGCCTAATCGCATCGGCCACCTGATCATCCGACACTTCCACGATCTCGTCTACACCCTTTGAAATGATCTCAAGCGCATCCGGGTGCGGCACCCGCACGGCCATGCCGTCGGCAAAGGTATCGGCCGAGTTGGTTTCAACCGGCCGACCGGCCTCAACCGACAGCTTGTAACAGTTGGCATTTTCGGACACCACCGCGATGACTTTGGTCTTCAGGCCGAGATGATCTCGCGCCGAGATAACGCCGCAACAACCTGACCCCATGCCGATGGGCACGTAGACCGCGTCCAGTTCACCGGCGGCCTCGAACAGTTCATGGGCATAGGTCGAGACCCCGAGCACCAGTTCGCGATGAAACGAGGGCACCATGTCCAGGCCGCGCTCTTGTGCCATCTGCATGCAGGTCACCCGCGCCTCATCAAAGTCCGCACCGGTTTCGACCAGCTCTGCGCCCAGTGCCCTGATCGCGGCATTCTTTTCAACCGAATTGCCATGCGGCACCACAATGGTGGCTTTCATGCCATTGCGTGATGCGGCATAGGGAATCGACTGGCCGTGATTGCCTCTTGTTGCGGTAATCACACCGTTGGTTTCGCCGCGCTCGGCGCGCTTTCGCATGTGCACCAGCCCGCCACGTACCTTGAAGGCCCCGGTTGGCGTGTGGTTTTCATGCTTGACCCAGGTTTCGACGCCCAGTTCAGCCTGCAAAAGGGGCCAGGCATATTGTGGTGTTGGCGGCATCGCCTCATGGATGATGGCACGCGCATCTGCAATTTCGTCTGCTGTAAACATATCGCTCGTCTGCTGCAAAGGTTGAGCCGGGACGCTGGCATATGCCTGCCTGCTTGACAATACATGGTTGCCCATGCTGCAAGCCCGCTACATCTTATTCGCAATAATATCTGACTGGAGACTGCTGACGTGACAGTTGCATTTACATTTCCGGGCCAGGGGTCGCAGGCCGTCGGCATGGGCAAGGACCTTGCAGACGCGTTTCCGTCTGCCCGCGCGGTGTTTGATCAGGTCGATGATGCGCTCGGCGAAAAACTGTCGGCGGTCATGTGGGAAGGTCCTGCCGAAACACTCACGCTTACCCAGAATGCACAACCGGCTCTGATGGCGGTCTCCATGGCCGTCATGGCTGTCCTGGAGCAGGAGTTCGACGTAACCGTCGCCGGCAAGGCAAGCTTTGTGGCCGGGCATTCGCTGGGTGAATATTCGGCACTGGCAGCCGCCGGGACGTTTTCCATCTCAGATACTGCTCGACTGCTGCGTATCCGTGGTGAAGCCATGCAGGCGGCAACGCCGGTTGGTACCGGTGCCATGGCGGCCTTGCTGGGGCTTGACTTTGAAGCCGCCATGAAAGTCGCAGAAGAAGCAGCCCAGGGCGACGTATGCCAGGCGGCAAATGACAATGCGCCGGGCCAGGTGGTTGTGTCCGGATCGAAGGCAGCTGTTGAGCGTGCGGTCGATATTGCAAAAGCCCATGGTGCCAGGCGCGCCATGCTGCTGCCGGTGTCGGCACCGTTCCATTGTGTCCTGATGCAACCGGCGGCAGATGTCATGGCTGGAGCTCTTTCAGATGTTGACATGGCCGCACCGGCCGTGCCGCTTGTGGCCAACGTAGTGGCCAGCGCCGTCAGCGACGCAAGCCAGATACGCGACAATCTCGTTGCTCAGGTAACCGGCACCGTGCGCTGGCGTGAATCGGTTGCATGGATGGTCGACAACGGAGTGTCCGGTTTTGTTGAAGTGGGTGCCGGCAAGGTGTTGACGGGAATGGCCAGACGCATGGCACCTGATGCCACCTGCATGGCCACGACGTCGGTTGCCGATATAGAGGCTGTCGCCCAGCACTTGAATGCTTAGAACCTGTCTGCCGAACCAATCAGGAGAGATGAACATGTTTGACCTAACCGGCAAGAAGGCCCTCATCACCGGCGCCACCGGTGGAATTGGGGCGGCCATTGCAAAGGCATTGCATTCCAATGGCGCGACCGTGGCCCTGTCCGGCACCCGCGCCGCAGTACTGGAAGACATCAAGGCAAGTCTCCAAGGCCGCGCCCATGCGCTGACGTGTAATCTTTCCGACCCGGATGAAGTCGAAAAACTGATCCCGGCTGCCCAGGATGCCATGGATGGCCTCGACATACTGGTCAACAATGCCGGCATTACCCGTGACAACCTGGCCATGCGCATGAAGCGGGAAGACTGGCAGGCGGTGCTGGACGTGAATCTGACCGCCGCGTTTACACTCACCAGGAACTGCATGCGCACCATGATGAAGCAGCGCTGGGGCAGGGTGATCAACATAACATCGGTTGTGGGTGTGACCGGCAATGCCGGCCAGGCCAACTATGCCGCGTCCAAGGCCGGCATGATCGGCATGTCGAAATCTCTTGCTCAGGAGCTTGCCTCGCGCAACATCACTGTCAATTGCATTGCGCCGGGTTTTATTGAAACCGCCATGACAGATGAGCTTAATGACAAGCAGAAGGAGGCAATTCTGGCCTCGGTTCCTGCCGGGCGTTTGGGGCATGCGGACGAAATTGCCGCCGGGGCGGTCTATCTTGCCAGTGAAGAAGCAGCCTATGTCACAGGCCAGACCTTGCACATCAATGGCGGTATGGCCATGTTGTGAACCGCTGCGCACGTCGTCCACAACCTCGCATTGTTTCGGTTTTCGGGCTTGGAGTAGCGGGTAAATGTGTGATAATAGGCGCGGTGTAGATGTGGGAATGCTCAGCCTTACAGACTGAAAATCAGGTTTAAACAAAGGCTTACCCACTGGAGATTTTTCTGAACCGGATTCGGTTCCCGCAAGGTGCGGGGGCAGTCTCGAACGCCGGATCAACTTAACGAGGGTTATATTGAAATGAGTGATGTTGCTGATCGGGTCAAAAAGATTGTCGTTGAGCATCTCGGCGTAGACGCTGACAAAGTGGCAAAAGAGGCCAGCTTTATCGACGATCTCGGCGCAGACAGCCTTGATACCGTTGAGTTGGTAATGGCATTTGAAGAAGAGTTCGGAATTGAGATTCCGGACGATGCAGCTGAAACAATCCAGACTGTTGGTGATGCTGTTGGTTTCATCGAGAAGAATGCAGCCTGATCTGGTCAGGCCATGCCGTGTGCCGGTTGCTGGCACGCGGTATCAGTTACGGGTTTGAGTACGGTGGCAGTGCAAAACACTGCCGCCGTATTTGTTAAATGCCGGTCACAGGCATTGTTTGCCAGAGCAACATGGGTTCAAGCGAACTCATAAAGTTGCTCTAGCACATTGAAATCGATCAGGTTTGTGATTTTGGTCAGTTCAACCAAAAATCATCCTGATCTGGGGCAGAGCAAAAGCGATCGTCCTGATCCAGGGAGTGTTTTCATGCGCAGAGTCGTAGTCACGGGTATTGGTATGGTGTCGCCGGTCGGCGCCAATGTGGACGATAGTTGGAGCAATCTTCTGGCTGGAAAATCGGGTGCGACCCGCGTGACCCGCATGGATGTATCTGACATGGCCTGTCAGGTCGGCTGCGAGGTGAAAACCGGTGACGGCACTGACGGCACCTTCAACTGTGACGACTGGATGGAGCCTAAAGAACAGCGCCGCTACGACACATTCATCAAATACGGATTTTCTGCCGCGAAAATGGCGGTTGCCAATTCTGGCTGGAAGCCCGAGACAGATGAGGATCACTGGCGCACCGGCGTTTTGATCGGCTCCGGCATCGGCGGCCTGCCGTCCATTGAAGCGACAACCCATCTGCTGGGTGAAAAAGGCCCGCGGCGTGTCAGCCCGTTCTTTATTCCCGGCTCTCTCATCAATCTTGTGTCCGGCCTCGTATCCATCGAATTCGGGTTCAAGGGTCCGAACCATTCGGTGGTGACGGCCTGTTCAACAGGAGCCCATGCCATCGGTGATGCCGCGCGAATCGTGGCGCTCGACGATGCCGATGTGATGATTGCAGGTGGCGCCGAGGCAGCCATCTGCCGCATTGGCTATGCGGGTTTTCAGGCATGCAAGGCACTATCAACCCACTTTAACGACACCCCGGAAAAAGCATCGCGGCCCTATGACAAGGACCGGGACGGGTTCGTTATGGGCGAAGGCTCAGGTGTTATGGTGCTGGAAGAATATGAACATGCAAAAGCCCGCGGTGCCACGATCTATGCCGAGGTGGTGGGCTATGGCATGTCAGGTGACGCATTCCACATCACGGCACCGGCAGCGGACGGAGACGGTGCTTTTCGCTGTATGACTGCGGCGCTGAAAAGAGCCGGTATTTCCGCCTCGGATCTCGATTATGTAAATGCCCATGGTACCTCGACACCGATGGGTGACGAGATCGAGTTGAAGGCCGTAGAACGGCTTCTGGGCAATCAGGCGGACAAGCTGTGCATGTCGTCGACAAAGTCCGCAACCGGCCACTTGTTGGGAGCAGCAGGGGCTATCGAAGCAATCTTCAGCATCCTTGCGATGCGCGACAACATCGCACCGCCAACACTCAATCTGGACAATCCATCTGTCGAAACTGCAATTGACCTGGTGCCGCACACGGCCCGAAAAAAGGAAATAAACACAGTTCTGTCCAATTCATTTGGTTTTGGTGGCACCAACGCTTCTTTGATTTTCCGTCGCGTGGACATTTAGCGTCCTGCGCCTGAGCAACTGGGGAGCAGGATCGGGGTGACTTCAGGTTGTTACAACCTGAGGTTATCCGTGTGATCAATTCCAAAGTGTTGGAGCAACCTTGCAGATTTATCTGTGCCAGGATTGCTCGAAAGCAGAAAACAGGGATGCAAACCTGAATGAGTGTGTTGCCCAAGCGCAAGTCCAGATCGTCGAAAAGCCTGATCGGCCGCTTGTTCGGCTGGCTGTTTGCCCTGGTGTTTCTGGCTGGCGCATCCGCAGGAACGGTGTGGTTTTTCGCAAACATCGAAGGCCCGCTGGCCAAGGACAAGGTTGTGAACATTCCAAAGGGAAGTTCGACAATCGACATCGCGAACCGCTTGAACGAGCAGGGTGTCGTAGACAGCTCCATCATCACAATGCTCGGCATCACCGTTGTGCGCTATACATTCGATGTCGATCCCAAGGCAGGAGAGTATGAATTCGCTGCCGGCAGTTCCCTGATTGATGTGCTTCGCAAGATCAAAACGGGCCGGACCTTGTTTTACAAGGTTTCAATGCCCGAAGGGTTCACTTCATGGCAGGTAATGGAGCGGCTGAAGGCCAACGAAGTGCTTGTTGGTGAAATCTCAAACCCGCCGGCAGAAGGTGAGCTGCTTCCCGATACCTATCTGTTCAATCGCGGCGGCACACGCCAGTCGATCATTGATCAGATGACCACAGCGCAGAAAAAGTTCATTGAAAAACTGTGGCCGACACGTGCCGAAGGACTGCCTCTCAAGACGCCGGAAGAAGCCCTCATACTGGCATCAATTGTTGAAAAGGAAACCGGTCAGGCAGACGAGCGGGCTCAGGTTGCCGCAGTTTTCGTGAACCGGTTGAAAAGGAGGATGAGACTGCAGTCGGACCCGACCATCATATACGGTATCACCAGGGGGCAGGGTAAGCTTGACCGGCCCATCAGGCGCAGCGATATACGCAATAAGACCGACTACAACACCTATCAGATTGATGGCTTGCCGCCGACACCCATCGCAAATCCGGGCCGGGCATCCATTGAAGCTGTTCTCAATCCGGTCGAGACGGAGCATTTGTATTTTGTGGCAGACGGTACAGGTGGACACGTGTTTGCAAGGACTTTGGCCGAGCACAATGCCAATGTGAGAAAATGGCGCAGTTGGCTCCGCGATCAACGCGAGCAGCAAGAAGCCGAAGAACAGGCCGCCACCCCGGAAGCCGCTCAACAGCCGGCTGTCGAAGATGAAGCTGCGGCATCGACACAGGAAACGGAAAGTCAGGCCTCTGAGAGTTCTGCAGCGTCCGTCCAGGTCGCGGCACAACCCGGCACAGCGCAGCAGCAGTCAGGGGACTTTCTTGTCGTCGAAGTTTCCGGGCGCAGTGTGCCGATTCCCAAAAACAAGCCGCAACGTCAATAAGACACGAGCCTCGCATCCTCGCATGGCATATCGGGTGGGCTGTCGGTAAAGTGTTTCCGGGGAGTGATTCTTGGCAGCCCGGCGCCAGCGGTTTGATGGTGACGGCGCCGGTGCAAGGGGCGAAATGACATGACTATTTCCAGCATGACCGGTTTCGGCCGCGGCGAGGGCAGTTCAGGCCCGTGGACGTTTCATTGGGAGATGCGGTCGGTCAACGGCAAGTCGCTTGATGTCCGTTTGCGGCTTCCGGCCGGCACTGAAGCCGTCGAGCAGGCCATTCGCGCCAGTGCAGCCAAGCACTTGAAGCGAAGTAATGTGCAGGTGTTTCTTCATCTTGAAAAGGATGAAACCGTCTCCAGCATCAGGGTGAACGCCGACGCGCTTGCCGCAGCCATTGACGCCGTGCGGACAGTGGAAAAGGCAAACGGCGGCCTGCCGGCGTCGACTGATGCCATTCTGGCAATGCGTGGTGTTATCGAGTATGCCAGTGAAGAGCCTGACGAGGACGCACTGGCCGCCCGCGACAAGGCTCTCATCGATGCAGCTGAGCAGGCAATAAAGGCGCTTGCTGCAAACCGTCTGGCAGAAGGAGAACGCCTGGCAGCAGTTGTTTCCGGTCAACTGGACCGGATCCAGGACCTGACGGCGCAGGCAATTGCCAACCCGTCTCGCACACCGGATGCAATCCAGACGCGGCTGGCTGCAAGTGTTGAACGAATTATCGGAACGGCCTCGTCACTGGAGCCTGAACGGTTGCACCAGGAAGCCATGCTGGCGGCCGCGAAAGCCGATATCCAGGAAGAACTGGATCGATTGGCAGCCCATGTAGCTGCGGCGCACGACCTGCTGGCCGCAGATGGACCGGTTGGCCGCAAGTTCGATTTTCTGGCGCAGGAGTTCAATCGCGAAGCCAACACCTTGTGTTCAAAATCCACCGACACGTCATTGACCCACATCGGATTAGAGCTGAAAACCGTGATCGATCAACTTCGCGAACAGGTGCAAAACATTGAGTAGCCCAGGCATATCATCAGCCATCGCCCGGCGTGGCCTGCTGTTCGTGCTGTCGTCACCATCAGGCGCCGGCAAGACCACACTTTCGCGGCAGTTGCTGGCACGCGAGCCTGACATGGTCATGTCTGTGTCCGTGACAACGCGCAAACCGCGACCGGGAGAAACCGATGGCAAGGACTATCATTTCATCTCGCGCGCGCAGTTTGACGAAATGATCAGGGACGGCGAGTTGCTGGAATATGCAGAAGTGTTCGGCAATGGCTACGGCACGCCCATCAAGCCTGTCCACGATTGGCTGGCGGATGGCAAGGACGTGCTGTTTGACATTGATTGGCAGGGTACCCAGCAGATACATGCGCGCATGACTGACGATCTGGTACGGGTCTTCATCCTGCCGCCATCGGCGGAGGAACTGCGTGAACGTCTGGTTCGCCGCGCACAGGACACAGCATCGGTAGTGGCAAAACGCATGGCGGAAGCCTCCAACGAGATCAGCCACTGGGCAGAATATGATTATGTCCTGATCAATGATGATCTGGACCAGTGTGATCGCTCCATTAGTGCAATCCTGGATGCCGAGCGGTTGCGCCGTCACCGTCGCATAGGTCTCGATACTTTCGTGAAGCGACTCAGAAAACACCTGTGACGCATGTTGCCCGGTGGATTTGCGGCCGACTTCAAGTCTTCAGGCAGAGGCCGCTTTCGCCAGTCTGCAGAACCCCGCGACGTCGACTTCTTCAGCCCGCATGGTCGGTTCAAGCCCGGCCTGAGTAATAAGAGCAACCGGATCGCCGCCCAGTGCCTTGAGGCTGGAGCGCAACATCTTGCGCCGTTGTCCAAACGCGGCCGCCGTCACCTTTTCCAGCACCGCTACATCACAATCAGAAAGCGGCTCGGCCCGCGGTGTAATATGCACGATGGATGACGTTACCTTGGGCGGTGGTGTGAATGCTTGCGGGGAAACATCGAACATTTTTACGGCATCGCTGCGCCATTGCGAAATGATCGACAAACGCCCATAGGCACTGTCTCCCACGCCGGCGCAAATTCGATGTGCCACCTCTTTTTGAAACATCAAGGTCAGCGATGACCAGAACGGCGGCCAGGGATGTCTGGTCAACCAGCCGGTCAGCAGCGGGGTTGCGATATTGTAGGGCAGGTTGGCGACGATCTTCACCGGTTGCTGCCCGGCAATTGCCTGCCAGTCGGCAGTTAGGGCATCACCGTGTATCACCGTCAGCTTGCCAGGCCAGGCAGCGGAAATTTCAGCCAATGCCGGCAAGGCGCGCTGATCACGTTCAATTGCCACCACCTTGTCCGCGCCCTCCAACAGCAAGGCTCTGGTCAGGCCACCGGGGCCGGGGCCTACCTCGATCACCGTAAACCCTCCAAGAGGACCGGCTGTTCGGGCAATTCGCCGTGTCAGATTGAGATCAAGCAGGAAATTCTGGCCGAGGCTTTTTCTGGCTGATAGCCCGTAGCGATCAATGACCTCGCCAAGGCGGGGCAGGTTGTCGTCTGCAGTGTCATTCATGAAGCATGCGATGACACGAGATTGCGCGTCATGTGCTGAGCCCGGGTCATGCGCTCGGCCTGCATCATGGCGGCGATGAAGCTGGACGGATTGGCGCTGCCGGCACCTGCCAATTCCAGTGCCGTGCCGTGATCAGGAGATGTTCGGACAAATGGCAGGCCCAGTGTCGTGTTGACACCTTCATGAAAACCGATGGCCTTGACCGGTATCAGTGCCTGATCATGATACATGCACAAGGCGGCATCATAGGTTGCGCGAGCTTGTTCGTGAAACAGTGTGTCGGCCGAGACCGGGCCGAACGCCTCTATGCCGGCCTGCTTGAGTTGCCGGACTGCCGGCGCGATGATGTCCCTGTCTTCCAGGCCGATAGTGCCGTTTTCGCCCGCGTGCGGATTTAGTCCTGCTACCGCGATGCGCGGATGGGCAATGTCAAAGTAACGCTTCAAGTCTCGATCTATAACCTGTGCCTGGGCAACAATGGCGTCATGGGTCACTGCTGATGGGGCCTGTGCAAGCGGAATATGGACGCTGAGCGGGATCGTGCGGAAATCGCCGGCAGACAACATCATGACCGGCTCAGCCGGGTAGCCTGCCTCAACAGCAAGATGCGCCAGATAATCAGTATGGCCCTCGTGTTTGAAGCCTGCCTGGTAAAGTGTTTCCTT
>Ga0316192_10002890_pt1 | contig 12540 bp, 10 predicted proteins | sample MerIslwburrow_MG_FD_204931 | JGI IMG/M metagenome (GOLD analysis project Ga0316192, IMG submission 204931) | Coastal sediment microbial communities from Maine, United States - Merrow Island worm burrow | ecosystem: Environmental > Aquatic > Marine > Coastal > Sediment | place: USA: Maine...
CCCTCGTCCGGAGAAGGGAAATCGGGAGAAAATCATGGCCTCTTTAGGAGACATTTCTTCACTGGTCGCTTTAGCCACCATTGTTGGAATGATATATCGGTTGTATATTTCAGCGATAATCTCAGGAGATGCAGGCCATCCGCCAACGATCAGCTGTTCATCCCCTCTCGGGATATAATTGTTGGCAAGAAATTTATGCTTTTGCCACCCCTTAAATTTAATTACTTCACATATAAAATGTTCATCAATTAATGGCTTTTATATGTCAATATTTTAACACAAAGCCTACCTTCAAATCCGACGCTTACATTTTAAGGCACCAAAACCTAACCTTGTTCGTTAAAGAAAATTGTATCTTATTGATTTCATATACATATTTATCTTTCAGATCAAACTTGCTGAAAATATATATTGGGCACATATATTGCATGAGCATTTTCTGCGCCGAAAGCTTATAAGAAAGGATTTCGCATGACAACATTTGATAATTCTCCGAGGACAGTCGCTGAAATCGCAAAAAATGTAATCCTGAATGCTACGGAGAGATCTATTCCACTTACACCTGAAAATTATCATGTATGGTTTGAATATTTCCTCGGCTCCAACCAAGAACTGAAGACCAGCATCAATAAGCTAATCGCTTCCGGAAAGGGCTTTTCCCAGGAGATAAATGAGAGACTTTACACCGAGTATCTAAAAGGTGGTAAAACAGAAATATTGCAGGAAGTGCATAAGGAAACCCACAAAATATTTCAAAATATTTTTCGGGCCACTCTATCCACAAATGATTTGGCTTCTGATTATAGTGACAAGATGGAAGAATATTCTAAAAAATTGCATGATGCAAATGACTTAACGCAAATGCTAAATTTCATTGAAGATATTATAAAAGATACGAATAATATGACGGAGTCCAGCAAACAATTGAATCAAAAACTTGAAGAAGCGACCTCACAGATTCAAACTTTAAGTAAACAACTCGAAGAAACAGAGAAAGAGGTTTTACTGGATGCCCTCACTAAATTAAACAACCGCAAGGCATTTGATAGAAAAATAAATGACCTTTGTGAAAGATTTGATAAAAATGAGGGCTTCTTTTCAGTCGTAATGCTGGATATTGATTATTTTAAGAAATTTAATGATCAATATGGCCACCAAGTCGGAGATGAGGTGTTGCGCATTGTCGGATCGCATTTAAAGAAAAATTTGAAAGGCAAAGATATTCCATCACGATATGGTGGTGAAGAATTTATTATCCTCCTTCCAGACACCAAACTGGATAAAGCATATATTGTTGCGGAACAAATAAGGGAAAACATATCAAAAAAAAGACTCAAAATAAAGAAAACCGAACAAACCCTCGGTAATATTACAGTAAGCGTAGGTGTATCAGAAATTCGTGAAGGAGATACTGCTATCTCTCTGGTGGAGAGGGCTGACTCTGCGCTATACCTAGCAAAGAATTCCGGTCGGAATAATGTCAAATCGGAAAAAGAGTTTGAATCGGCAGAAACTGGAACCTAAATTTGGCTCTTTATTTCATCCTTAATTACTTGCAGTAGAATCAACGCGTCGAAAATTTTGAGCTTCACATCTAAATCAGATGCAAAATCCGGCTCTCGAGCGGGGCAATGCAGCCATCGGGGCTTCTATGGGGTATTGAATTAGCCTCTAATTATCTCATTGGTGATTAGCCCGTTAAATATCTTTTCATCAGACAAAACTATTAGCCGTATTACTATGCGAAAATTTCACCTTAAGTATTTATAGAAAGGACCTTTTATGGAATTATCAGAAGAAATGAGACCTATAAAAAACGATATACCAGACGAAATCATGATAAAAGTGTCATCTTTTCCCAGTATGCCGGGAGCAGGGATTAAGTTAAGGGCACTTCTCGCAGAAGAAGACGTGTCGATGGATGAAATAGAAGGGATTTTGCGTCACGATCCGGGACTTTCCACCAACGTTCTTAGGTTGGCAAATTCTACTTTTTTTGGCGTACCCAGAAAAGTTGAAACTTTGAAACATGCAGTGTTGTTATTGGGGATCAAGCGGTTTGCCCAAATTTCAGTCAGTGCCAGTATGAGCAAAACTATGGATAAAGCTGTTGAAGGCTATGATCTATCCTCCGGAGAACTCTGGCTTCACTCAATTGCAGTATCAACTACTGCGGAAGCATTAGCAAGGCATAAGAAATTTGCTGAAACTAATGATTTTTTTACCCCAGCACTGCTCCATGATATGGGAAAACTGGTTTTAGGAGAATTTGTTAAAAAAGAGTTTCAAAAAATTCAAAGTATTACGGCGAAAGGCGTACCTTTGGATATAGCCGAAAATATGGTCCTTGGAACTGATCATGCTGAAATCGGAGCACTAATCTTAGGCAGATGGTCCTTTCCCAGTGATCTTGTTAATGCGGTTCGCTGGCATCACAATCCAGAGCGTAATAAAAATTCAACCACGAAATCAGATATGGTTTATCTATCAAACTTAGTGTGTCAACCACATGCTGACAGTGATTCAGCTGATGGACAGTTTATCACGCCATCTTCTATAGTGCTCGACCGATTGGGAATTAAGTTAGAGCAATATAAAGTAATTGCTGAAAAAGCTCACAGCTGGATGAAAAAATTATCTGATACGTTAACATTTGATTGAAACAAATTTTATAGGGAAAATGAGTAAAATTTCATTGTCCGTTTTTTGTAAAATACTTCATGTGATTAAGATTAAAATCTATGGTTATGGATCAGAATCAATCGGCAAAAAGCAGAACACTTATCAAAGAACCACGTTTGGAATTTCCAATTCTCCTTGCGCGAAAACCTTTAGGAATACCTCGACAACTTTTGGGTCGAATTCCGTACCGGAACCTTTTTCTATGATATCCTTGGCGTCAAAGGGTGACATTGCCTTTCGATAGGGTCTGTCGCTGGTAAGGGAATCATAGACATCTGCCACCGCCAGCACACGTGCTTCCAATGGAATTTTTTCTCCAAGCACTTTGTTGTACCCTGAACCATCATGCTTTTCATGGTGAGCAAGGATAATGGGCAAAATACGTCCCAGAGGGCCTTGGAGCGGATTAAGGATTTCACCGCTTTTTGCCACATGTTGTTTCATTTCTTCATACTCGTTTTTGCTTAGACGTGCCGCCTTATAAAGGAGATTCCGGCTGATTTCCAGTTTTCCGATGTCATGCAACAAAGCAGCCGAACGAATATCCTCGATTCGTTCCATGCTGAATCCTAAATAAGAAGCAATTTTTACAGCATAGAAGGATGCCCGGTAACAGTGATTTTCCGTATATTCATCATTGGAGATAAAATTGCGCAAAATGATCAGAACACCTTGGTAAGTTTGTCTAAGCTCTGCCATCTTTTTTTTGGCGCGATCATAGAGAGTGCCCATGGCGTAAGCAGTGATCATCAGGATTCCTCCCCAGGCCATAATTTCAAACCACTTGCTGTCCAAGAACTTTGTGCTCTTGGTTTCAACCAGCCATGAAGGATTATAATAAATTGCGATGCTCACTATTAAAACACTGGCAAAGGCTGTGAGGGTGGCGTGGCGGCGGCCAAAGAAATAGGCTGAAAACAGTGTCGGCAGTGTATAGAGTCCCAACAACATTCGTTGAGATGCCAAAAGATAATTCATGACGCCCATAATCATTATCATGGAGAGGATTAACCACAACTCCTTGTTCACTTCTATAAGTTGGGCAAAAAGTCTGTCCTTCACACCTCGTTTGAATCGAACAGGCGCTTTTGAATTGGTGTATTTTGGGTGCGGATTTTCCTGGGCCATACTGAGATTGGATGCGTGTTCAATAGTTGTTTGTTGTGGCGTAGTGACTTGTTTGGCAAGGTTCGGTTTCGATACATATGTTGCTGAGGCACCAAGCATTTCAAGTTTTGAAACAAAAGTTTTGCCAATTTTATCGTCGGCATTTTTGCTCAAAACAATTGGTGTTTTCTTGATCATATCTTTCAATTTGTCGACCGGAATGTTTTTAGCATGGCACGACAAGAATTCCCCGACCTTTTGTTCAACGCCGGCGTCGGGTATAGCGTTGAGGATAATCATTCCGTTCATCTGATCTGTCATAAGTGTTCTCCACGGATCCATTCGGGTGCTTACGAATTTAATCCGTTAGGCTTAACAATAAATTATATAACCAGCCGTTCTTACGTAAATAATCTTCATTTCCCAAAAAAATAAGCATGTTTAAAAGTGTGAATCGGCATTACAAGGGAGAACCTTTAATGTTTTTAATCATAACGTTTCAAAAAGACATTGAAAAGTTCAGCAAAACTGGAAATATCAAAGCTATAGAGAAAACCTTTACCGGGTAAAACCTCAGATACAACCGTACCCCAATTTCATCCGCATGTTGTCGATTTTAATTAAGACTCTGATCGGCTGGATGTGATAATTCAGGTGTCCAATTTTCATCATCGTAAGGGCGGCGCTTGGGAAGTTATTCATTTAGGCTTAGCTGATGATATCCGGGCAGATAGGCAAAACGTCCTTAATGTGCGTCTGGCATGGCGCACGTGTGTATTGGGCATATCAGACTATTTTTAAAACCTTGGCTCAAAATTATATTGAAAGTCATATCTTTGACGGATTATTATCATCTTTCTGCCCTCATTTATATGTCAATATTTTAGCAGTATATAACTAAATGAAATTAATGGAAAAAAATATTACAAAAATTGGCATAATTTCTGCTTATTTTTTACGTTAAAAAAACTTCCTTCTTTTCCCTATTTTAAAATTTCAATCAATGGGGATGTTATGATGATAAGAATTTTTATTGGTCTATTAATCCTTTCATTTTTGGTGGGAACCATGGGCTGTGCTGAATGGAATCGAACTGCAAAGGGCACGGCCATCGGCATTGAAACTCGTTCTTATGGAAGCTAAAATTGTAATTATTGATTTTTGTAGAAAGGGTTCACATGACAGAAAAAGTGTATATCACATCTAAACAAACAGCGACTTTCACTTGTCCAATGTGCCAGATTTCAAAGACTGTCGATGTCTCTAAATTCGTAAAGCTTGAAAATAATTTGAAAATTAATATCAAATGCCCCCGTGGTCATGCTTTCTCATCGTTATTAGAAAAAAGAAAGCATTATCGAAAAGAAATAAATTTGACAGGATCATTTGTTCGTTTTGTTTCTGGCAAACCAGCAAGTAGAGGAAATATGATAGTACGGGATTTGTCATTGACTGGAATGAAACTTGAAGTCTTTGGAATTTTTAATTTTTCAGAAGGTGATGTATTGGAAATTGAATTTCGATTGGATGACGTGAAGAAAACACTGATAAAAAAGAAGGCGGTTATTCGAAATATCGAGAATTCTTATATAGGCACTTCATTTTTGCACACCGAGAGAGAAGATAAAACTTTGGGATTTTATTTGATGCCGTGATAAAATTCAACTAATTACCATGGCTTAATTGTCACGTGAAGACAATGAGGTGATTTAATCATTGGCAAATGGCGGCAACTGACATGCTGGTTATCAGAAATGAAAGAATACTTCCAAAATTTTGGTAATATTGATGCGAACACTGCGACCATACGCACTTGGATTCACTTGCCCTGATGCTGAGCACGCGTTGCGACCTTTACATTCATAATTATAAACAGCCGCCGGGCAACGATACTTTAACGTATTTCGATTCGCTTCAAAGCCCTGAAAAGCCATATTGCGCTGTTCGTCATTTGCAGGACAGATGCAATGCAGTGTGCCCTTTTCAATATAAACAATGCTATCCGCACGCTCAGCATACAAAGCTTGAAAATTAAATGAATGAGGAACTGTTATGGCACGAAAACTGATTCTTGAGTTGGTGGATGGCCGAAATGTTGAAGCCTCTCTTATCGGGTCGTTCAGACCTGATGATGGGAAGATCGACATACTTCTTGAGAAAAATGGAGGAAGATGCAAATTACCGCTTTCCGAAATCTGCTGCATTTTTTTTACCGATGATTTTGATCAGGTTGCATATTCATCGGATAATGAATTTCCGGATAATACAGAGTCCTTGGAAGAGGTGGAAACTGTTTCAGGAAAGCATTTTCAAGTACGGCTTATTGGGAAACAGGAATTTCAGACAGGTTTTTATGCCCGGTCTATTGATAAACATGCGCCACATAAGCTCATATTTTTTGTGTTTGACGGGATTATGTTACGCAGTCAACACAGCCGCCTATGTGAAATTTTAGAAAAAAAGGGGTTGATTCGCAGTTCTGATATTGAAAAGACCCTTGAAAAACAGCAATCGCTGAAATCACGCAGGGTTGGCGAAATAATATCTGAGCAAAATAAAATATCTATCAACGATGTAGACGCGGTTGTTCAAAGATCATACAAAAGCGGTACCATTCCGCCCAATACCAGAGTGGGAGACATATTAATTGCAGAAGGCCTGGTTACAAGGCAGCAGGTTGATGAGGCCCTTGCCAGTCAGCAATCAAGCAGAAAAAAGAAGATCGGTCAACTGCTTGTTGAAAGCGGATTAGTATCTGAGGATCAGATCCTTTCGGCCCTTTCTACAAAATTTCGTATGCGGTTTGTATCTTTGGAAAATGTTACGCCTCACCCAAAAGCCCTAAATGCATTGCCTGGTTATTTAATACGGAAGCTGCATATTTTTCCCATAAAATACACCGATGACCGTCTTGTGGTAGCCACGTCTAATCCAACGGACTCATCAATTCCCAACATTATAAGGTTTTCCACCAATCAAAAACTTGAGTTGGTTGTTGCCACATCCAAGGATATCGCTGCGGCCACTAAACGTTATATCCCGGTACAAGAAGATATTATAACACTCATTACACGTGATAGTGAAGAAAGCATTGTGGTTACTGAAGAAGAGGAACCGGAAGATCCTGTTTTGAAAGAAAGCGATTCTCAAATAGTCAGGCTGTGTAATCAGATTTTAGTAGATGCCTATGAGAAAAACGCTTCGGACATTCATTTTGAACCTGGAAGACGCAATGGCTTGCTGATTATCCGATATCGCACCGAAGGATTTTGTAAAGTGGTTCACCGTATTCCATCAATGTATAAAAAGCCACTGATATCAAGATTAAAAATCATTTCAGGCCTTGATATTACGGAGCATCGCAAGCCCCAAAGCGGCAAAATACTTCTGTCTGTAAAAAATAACATGGTGGAATACAGGGTTGAAATTACACCTACCGTGGGCGGTAATGAAGACGCGGTGTTGAGGGTGTTGTCAGGTTCAAAAACTTATCCATTGGGAGATATGGGGTTTTCAAAGGAAAACCTGGATAATTTAAAAAAGATACTCAACAAACCTTATGGCATTTTACTATGCGTTGGGCCCACAGGGTCCGGAAAAACAACCACTCTGCACTCAGCCCTGGATGTCATTAATTCACCTATCCGAAAAATATGGACGGTTGAAGATCCGGTGGAGATCACCCAACCGGGTCTCAGGCAGGTTCAGGTCAATCCCAAGGCAGGGTATACATTTCAGGAAGCCCTGCGATCATTTTTAAGGGCTGATCCGGATGTCATTATGATAGGAGAGATGCGTGATTCTGAAACCGCCCAAATAGCCATCCAGGCATCTTTGACCGGTCATTTTGTTCTCAGCACCCTCCATACCAATAGCGCCCCTGAAACGATTGTTCGTCTAACCGAGATGGGGGTTGATCCGCTGAATTTCTCAGATGCCTTATTGGGAATCCTCTCCCAACGTTTAACCCTTAAGCTGTGCGATCATTGCAAGAAACCCTACCATCCCAGATATGAAGAGTATACGGAGTTGGTCGACGCATATGGCGCCGACTGGTTCAAAGCGCACAACATGGAAGCTTATACAGATGACTTCACCCTTATGAAGAAGATGGGATGCGATAAATGTGACAGCAGTGGCTATAAAGGGCGCATCGCGCTTCATGAACTACTTATGGGTACTGAACAGGCTAAAGTCGCGATAAAAAGGAAATATTCCGCTGCTGAAATAAAAAATCAGTCCCTTGCCGAAGATATGAAATCCATGAAGATGGATGGCATTAGTAAGGTGTTTCAGGGGATAACTGTTTTAAGTCAGGTCCTCAAGGTGTGTACCTGAGGCCAATGCCCGATTTTTCGGAAAATTAATGGCTATTAAAATCATTTCTCAATAAGCACTGAAAATATATCTGCGAAAAGTCCGGCGTTAAATATTGGAATTGCATTTTATCCTTCCGATGCTGATTCAACTGAACCATTGAGAAATCAAGCAGAAAAAGAGCTGTTTGAGTCCAAAAACGAAATTCGCCCTCCAACCTACAGAACTTGAAACTTCTACCACAGTCTCATTGGATTAGGCATGCTTGATCTTGCGGTAATAGGAGTCTGAAAGGTATATTGCCGCCAGGGGATTGTGGCCCGTGACGCGATCTTTTACCGCCAGAACGGTGGTCGGGGCTTCAGCATGCTTAAAGAACAGGGAATCATGCCCCACACACAATCCTAGTAAAATGTTAAGCTCCGTTTTTGAGCGGTTCAGCAGCTTGGCCTGGAAAATTGGATTGCACATGGCCTCGTCCGTGCCTTTGTATATTTTGTCATCATCGGTGAGCCCGATCATATCTTTGGAGGTTCGGCCCGCCTTACAGAGTACAGAAACCACTTCAAAGCCGCGATCACTGAGAATCTGCTCTACAATTGCGGCCTCTTTAGCCAGACCGATGCAAAACGCCAAACCCAGCCGTTCGAAGCGCATTTTTTCGGCAAACTCACATATCTCAACGATACGGGTCTTGGTAGGCTGCATGACATACGGTTTCTGGTCTCGGTTGGCATAACAGTCGGCCTCTTGGATAGAGGCCTTGCGTGCAAATTCATAGGTGCCGGGTGACTCGTACTCTTTGTTTGCTTCCATCAGAATTTCTTTCTGGGTTAGGGTCGGGCAGTTTTTTGAAGCCTTTCCCTCATGGCTCATACAGATCCTTTCCTGGGTCTCAAGCCCGCATTCGGCGCATTTACTGTAGGATTTTCCTTTTGACTCTTGCACGGCAGCAACTCCTTTTGAGGCAATATCACTTGTTCTTTCTGGATAACCAGATTAGGCCATGATTGAGATTTGTGCAAGAAATTTGTTGAATAAAATGATAGAATACCGACAATATTCGATGTTCATTTTTTTCAGCAACCCTTCCATGTCACAGAATTTGGCACCTTCCGGGTTGTCGAACCGACATCGCGGGCATTTCTTTTTTATAGGGTCTGTGATATGAACCCAAGTTGATGAAACGAAGAGATCTTCTGAAATTTGGATTATTCAGCGCCCTGGCGGCGACAGCAGGCGCCGGTTTTCTTAAAATCTATAAGCACCACGTCGGAGTCAAAAATATTTTTGAATTTCCGGCCCCAATTCTTCGCAAAACATCTATCCCCGTGGATGCGATTGATGGCAAAATCATATCGTTGAGCCAACAAATGATTGCCACTTTGAGGTATTATTCACTGATCGGCTTTTTTTCCAAAGCCTTTCTGAGCAGAGGGCTGGCAGCTCCCCAGGTGGGGGTCTCGAAGCGGTTGATAGCCTGCGGTATTCATGGAGAGATCAAAGTGCTCCTCAACCCTGAAGTCGTTGAAAAGCGCGGAACCTATTGCGGTTACGAAAGCTGTCTGTCTCTGCCTGACACCGAGCGGAAAATAATCAACCGACCAGATTTTATCAAAGTGAAATATAAAGGGCTTGACAATAGGGAAAATGAACTGGCGGCAACGAATGAATATGCGGCGTTGCTGATTCACGAAATCGATCACTTGAACGGTATCCTTTTTATCGATTATGAACATGCCGGCCTCGACGCCTGAAGAACTAAGGGCCTGCATCGCATCCGATGCTCAAACAAGCCCATCCACATATTTGGCGGATGATTCTTTTGCCGCCTGGTGCTATGACCATTTATCGTTAAGCGAGGCATGTTCCGCTTTTGAGCGGGATGCCGACCCGGATGAATGCGAGCAGTGGGAACTTACGGCCCTGGCGTGGAAGGCCCAGGTGGAGATGGCCATAATTGCGCTGACGGCGGCGGCAAGGATGAGTGCATAGGTAGAGGCCATGTCACGAAAAATTCTGGTTGTTGAAGATAATAAAGACCTTGCCCGGCTGCTGGAGCTTCACCTGCGTGATCTCACCTACGACGTGGATCTGGCGTTCGATGGGGATGCAGGCTGGACTCAAATTACATCCCAGCCCTATGACCTGATTATTCTTGACCTCATGCTGCCCGGCATCGACGGGTTGGAAATCTGCCGTCGCATACGTTCCCGACCGGCCTACACGCCCATTTTGATGCTGACGTCCAAATCGACGGAACTGGATCGCGTGCTGGGACTTGAAATCGGGGCAGATGATTATGTAACCAAGCCCTTTAGCATCCGGGAGCTGATGGCCCGGGTGAAGGCCATTTTCCGCCGCATCGATGAACTGCAATCAGACCGCCGACAGGACAAACAGTCGCTCATCCGGGCCGCTGATCTGGTCATTGACCCCCAAAAACGCACGGTGAGCCTGGGTGACAGGACGATTGATCTGACCGCCAAAGAATTCGATTTGCTGCTGCATTTCGCCCGGCACGCCGGGAGGGTTTTTACGCGTTCGCAGTTGCTGGATGAGGTGTGGGGATACAGCCATGACGGCTACGAACACACGGTTAATTCACACATCAATCGCCTGCGGGCCAAGATCGAAGCAAACCCCACCCAGCCGTGCTATATTCTGACCGTCTGGGGCGTCGGGTATAAACTTGCAGAATTCGATCATTAAACGTATCGGAATTCGAGGATGTTTAGATCCTTATATTCAAAATTAGCAGCTGTGTTGACCGGCCTGTTTTGCCTGGTGGGGCTGGCCATTATAGTGGTGACGATGTTTTCCACCGACATGTACCAACAGGAGGTCAACCAGAGACTGAACAGCAAATTGGCCGATCACATTGTCGCTGAAAGGCTTCTGATGCAGGACAACCGCGTAAACCAGGAAGCCCTCGAGGACATCTTCCATATGCTCATGGTGATAAACCCGAGTATCGAGATCTACCTTTTAGACACCGCGGGGACCATCCTGGCGTTTTCAGCCGCTCCCGAGAGAGTCAAACGCAAACACGTAGACCTTGGACCTGTCAGAAATTTACTCGAAGGCCAGGCAACCATTCCCGTTTCTGGCGATGATCCCCGGAGCCTCGGCGGGAAAAAGGTCTTTACGGCAGCACGCATTCCCGAGCAGGGGGAACTGCAGGGTTATCTGTATGTGATTCTGGGCGGAGAGACCTATGACAGCGTTGTCCAAAAGTTAAAGGCCAGCTACATTTTGCAGTTAAGTAGCTGGATGATTTTTGCCAGCTTGTTATTTGCCTTGGTTGCCGGGTTGGTATTATTTGCCTCACTGACGGGTCGGCTCAAGCGGCTAGCCAATGCCATGGATGCATTTAGAAGCGGTGCCGGGCAGGCGCAGATCAAATTTCTACCGCAGAAAAGCGGCCATAGGGCGGATGAAATCGACCGTTTGGGGTCGACCTTTACGCAGATGTCAGCACGCATCGAAGATCAAATGGAGCAACTGCAAAGGGCCGATGCCACGCGTCGCGAGCTGATCGCTAATGTTTCCCATGACCTGCGCACGCCCCTGGCCACGTTGCAGGGCTATATCGAAACATTGCTCCTGAAAGAGGGCAGCCTGGGACCGGAAGAGCGGCGAAGCTACCTGCAAACAGCCATCAAGCATTGTGAACGGCTCAGCAAGCTGGTGAGTGAACTTTTAGAGTTGGCCAAACTTGATTCCTCCGATATACGGGTGGAACGTGAGCCCTTCAACCTGAGTGAACTTACCCATGATGTGGTCCAAAAATTTCAATTAAAAGCAGGTGAAAAACAAATCTCCCTTACAACCAAAATCGAAAAAGACCTTCCCTTTGTGAATGCCGATATCGGTCTGATAGAGCGCGTGCTGGAAAACCTGATTGAGAACGCCATTCAAAATACCCCCCCGGGCGGCGCCATCAGTCTGATGCTCACGCCGCAAAATGAAGATATTGCGATTCAGGTCAGCGACACCGGTTGCGGCATTGCGGCAGAAGAGCTGGCCCACATATTCAACCGGTTTTATCAACTGGATAAGAGTCGCAAATCTGAGCAGGGGCACTGCGGGCTCGGGCTGGCGATTGCCAAAAAAATCCTGGAATTGCACGATCGGTCCATAAATGTCGTCAGCGCTCTGGGTTCCGGTACGACCTTCAGCTTTCAGCTTCCCGTCCAATCCTCTGTCTGAAAGATTTGGACCTGTGCGGTTAGTTAAGTCAGCACATCCATGAAATCCATTATTTAACCCGATCGCGTATCGCATCGGCAGTGCCTCCGGCCGCGGCATACCCGGCAGCGGTCGTCGCTGCATTGCTGACAGGAAAAACAGTCTTTACACGGCTTTTTTTTGGGGCTCCTGTCGGATCCTTGCGGAACAAATACTTTGCCCTTTAATCCGGGTATTGTAACA
>Ga0316192_10002895_pt1 | contig 12534 bp, 14 predicted proteins | sample MerIslwburrow_MG_FD_204931 | JGI IMG/M metagenome (GOLD analysis project Ga0316192, IMG submission 204931) | Coastal sediment microbial communities from Maine, United States - Merrow Island worm burrow | ecosystem: Environmental > Aquatic > Marine > Coastal > Sediment | place: USA: Maine...
AGACGTTTGAATTGTGGTGTCTAAATTGCCCTGGCCTTCAAACTTAAACAGAAAAACAGCGAATAGCAGGCACAAAATCGATATCACTAAAAATATTTTTTTCATTCAAAAGCCTACTTTTCATTGCGATTTGTAAAATATTTAATTTCCTTACAATACAGACAACAATTAATTTTGTCAATAAAATTAAATCATTTGAATCAAAAGGTTTTTAAATAGAAATAGATCATTATTCATATAAAGCTATTTTTAATAATAACCTTTGGGCATATACAAGGTTATAGTAATAAAAAAAAACTCATTATGAGGCGTATGGCGCATATGAGGCAAATGATCATATATTTTATTCGTATTAGGCATTCGTGACACCTCAAGAGTCACAGCGAGATTTCACCTTAGCGAACCCCATAAAATCCTATACGTAATAAAACATCATTTGGGACAGTATCCAAACAAACTATTATTGGCTGCTTAACAATTCTTTCTATATCTGGCCCGCCAGTGTATAAAACTAAAACCGTATTATCTTCAAATCTTTGAACTGTAACCGCACCCTTTTTTCCTTTATCTAAAACACACCTCATTAAATATACAAACTTTCCCTCTAAGGTTTTATCTTCATCACAATAATAGCCTTACCATCTAATAAAATAAATTTTTCATCCTGATCTGTATCTTTAAACATAAATATTTACGAAAGATGTCTGACAAAGCCTTTACAAGACTCTTCACATGATCATGCTCAAGCACCAAGCTATACATCTTCACATCTTGCACAACACAAACCTTCAAAACAAATGGCCCCACAACCATGTGATCATCCCAGCTAACAAGGCAGGTAAGCTCTCAATGTATCGTCATTTTTTATAATCAAATCATTTACCAGGTTAAAAAGTTCACCACATGTTTACCACGAGAAACCAAATGTGTGTCGTATGGAGACGCATCCAGACGTATTTTGACAAATTTCAAAACAAACTTAAGTCTTTGGCATGTCGTGACTTGTCGCATGAAATGAAATGGCGGATGCGGGAGGATTCGAACCCCCGATGGCGTTAACCATGCCGGTTTTCAAAACCGGTGCATTCAACCGCTCTGCCACGCATCCTTTTGGTTGATTGTTAGTAGATATCTTAACCTTGAACGGGTTTTTGACCAAGAGGGCTAATAGCCAATTTTTAATTTAATTATTGTCGTAACGAAAGGGTATTATCGGCTATTTTTAGGTGAATTCCACGGCCTAAATCTACTGATTTTTTTTCTTTGGCGGCAAGAATGCCTTTTTCAAGCTGGGCTCTTTCTAAGGGGGCTCTTTTTCTGAGCCAGCGCCTTTTGATGGCCATGGGTAGCGTTTCCCATTGATGCAGTGACAGGATATCTTCTTCTGGAACAAAGGCATCTAGAGCGCTCAAATCATCTTCTAACAATTCGACCAGGCTATCAAACGATTCTGCCACATCTCGGGGAAATAGCGATTGCAGTTGGGGAATAATGGTAAGACGTAAACGATTTCTCACATTATCTTCAACGGCGTTACTTTTGTCTTCTCTCCACTCAGTAGCAATTTCCCCCAACCATTCTCGGCTAACTTTTAGTGCGGGACGTACCAGTGAAATACCCTCAGCTAATTTTCGGCTTTCAGGAATGCCAGATAATCCTTTGGGAGAACATCCCCGTAAAAGATTCATGATACGGGTTTCTAATTGGTCTTCACGGTGATGAGCAGTAACCACTGTTGCGCAGCCTCTCTGATTTGCAAGCCTTATAAAATGTGTGTAACGCGCTTCGCGAGCCTGTGTTTCAGTATGGGGAATTTTATCCAAGCGCAGCGCATGAAAAACTAAGGAGTAACGTTTAGCAAGTTGAGAGACAAATCGTTGCTCTTCTTCTGATTCGTCACGAATCCCATGATCCACATGAACCACTTCAAGAGATGAGATGTTTTCTGCTGCTACCAAACGTTGAAGCAACGCCACACTATCTCTGCCGCCCGATACGGCAACCAAGGCTTTCTCTTCTACTGGAAGAAGAGTGAGGTTGAGCAACTAAGACTTCCCTCCACGACGAAGATGAAGGTTTTTGAGAGCTTTGTTTAAGGCATCAACACCTTGAGCCAAGACTCTCTTTTTTCTTTCCCTGATTTCAGCATCACTTAATTTTTGCTGGGATGCTTTCAAACCCTTAGGAAAAATTCGGTTAGAAAAAGATTGAAGTTTTTCGCTAACATGATCAGACAAGTTTTTGTAATCAACTGTCAACATAATCCAATAGGCTTTATTTTTCATATCTTTCCATGCGACTTCCTGAATGATAGAACATTTCTCTGGAACCGTTGACAACACTTTTTGTGAAGCATCTATAAAATACGACTCATCAAAAGCAATATCTTCGATTTTACTGGCCTCCTGAGACCACTCTCTGGAAGTCTTTTTAAGCTCTAACCTTAACTGCTCCAACAGTTTAACTTTAGCTTGTCGCTGTGCCTCTTCTACAACCTGTGCGAACTCTTTTCCACCAAATTTTTGCACGGCAACCCCATGAAAATGTCCATCTTTGCAATCTTTATCTGTCACCCACTGAGGAGTATCTTGGATCGCAAAGCTGACAGCATCTTTGTTATTTTGAGTATCATCGCATGACATAAAACAAAAAGATAAAACAACAACAAACAGATAACGCATGTGATCTCCTAATTTTCTATCTAAAGATTTCTAAGTGATTCCGGCAAAGATGCCAATCCTTTTTCAGAAACATTTTCTAATACTTCACGAGCTTCTTCAATACTTTTGTGAGTTTTGGCATGCTCAGCAGCAGCAATAATCCATCGATCTTCTAAGTCCACATCCTGGGTTAATATGAGTGTGATCAAACCATGCAGTGAACAAGCATCGTTTACTTCAATTTCTAAAGAATCAATATAGTATTTTGCCGATTCACTTGCCATATCTAGGTGGCGATAAGCATCACCTATGCGGCCTAAAACAAACACATTATTAGGAGAAATCACAAGTGTTTTTTTCCACGATTCAATGGCAGAGGACAAATTGCCTAGATCCCGATGCGAGTCCCCAAGCCCTGTCAAAATAATTTCGTCATCGCTGTATAGACCAACCAGTTTTTCAAACGCCGCTACAGCCCTATCATATTTTTTTGATCCACGATATGTTTCAGCCAAACCTGTTAATAAAAACTTGTTCTCCGGATCAAACTCTAAAGCAATGTTATATACCTGTTCCGCTTTATCATACACATGAGAATGTCGGTAATTATCAGCCAAACGGCAAAGCACCGTAATGTTAGATAAATCTGCGCCTAAGGTCGCCGACCATAATTCACGTGCTTTATCCACATCACCTTCTATCAGTTCAAGATCTCCCAAACCAACGAGTGCAAATGCATTATTTTTTTCTACTTCAAGTGTCTCGTTATAAACTTTCATTGCTGCAGCGTAATTCCCCATTCGCTTAAGAGCATCTCCTAAACGTGAAAGCACTGCTGCATTACCTGGATGAAATGTCAAATACTTTTGCCAGCATTTTATAGCGCCTTCATACATTCTTTTGGCACGATAACAATCTCCCAACCCCCTCAAGGCATAAGGATTGTCTGCCTGCATTTCTAATACTTTTTCATAAGAAATCAAAGCCTGATCATAATTGTTAATTTTTCGGTACGAATCCCCAATGCGTGTGAGTACCTGTAGATTATCTGGTTGGAATGTGAGAAATTTTTTCCACGCGTCTATGGCCAAGTTGAATTTGATCAAACCACGATAAGAATCCCCAAGACCTAATAAGGCAAATACATTGTCTTCATCAACATCCAATGCTGTTTGATAAAAATTAACGGCCTCGTTGAAATCATGCAGTCGGCGATAACAATCTCCCAAACCTACTAGCGCAAAGATATTGTTACTATCAAAGCCTATAACTTCTTTAAATAGACCAATAGCCTCTTCAAATTTTCCTTTACGGAAAAGAGAACGCCCCTTACGGGTCAGAGAACTGGCGTCCTGAGAATGTGATGATGTTTCGCTCAATTGATGCTTCCTTCCACATTTTTTTCAAATAAATATTTAATTTCTAACAAATAATATTCAAACTGCCCAACAACCAATCATTTAGAGAAATCTGAACAATGGATATAATTTTAGGTGACTACGCATTTATAACAACTCACTTTTTGATATTTAATTTAAAGTATAAATAACCTAATAAACGCTAAAATCAACAAAAAATCGAAAAAATAAGCCTATTTGACACATATTTATCAGGAGATATTCTTTAATAAGCACTACCCATTTCATTTTTCGTCCGAAAAATGCGATAAATAGTTTATAATAAGTGAGTTACTAAATGGCCATGACACTATGATAAAGCTAATTTATTACGCGAAAAAACTTGTGGGACTGAACTCTCATTATGATGACATGGCTATGATGCACCAATCTTGGTCAGTGAATTCAGGGGTAATCGGTAGTATCTCAGAAAAAATAGCAAATCTCTTTCCCAGTTTTATTGGTGTTGGAGGAGGCAGTGCGGGGACTTTTGGCGCCGCTATGGTTGGCGTCATCGTCACAGCCAAAGTTTCTGCTGTATCTATCGCCCTTTTTGTGGTTGCTGAAGCAAGCATGTCCACAGCTGAAACAATTGAAAATCGTGGTAATCAGGCCAGAGCCGTTATCGCGGATACAGTGGCCCATCCTATTAACCTAGATAAGGCTCTCAATCCCGCCTATCACGGCAAACGCGATCAGTTAGATAACAGCCTTTTATTGACTTCTCAATATAACACTAAACGCTATGGTGAAAACTATAATATCACTCCTTACGCCGGTTACGGCCAACACACAACTAAGAAAAAAATGGCCAATGGTGAAGATGGCATTCTGATTGTTCCCGAACAATACGAGCGTGAAGATACATTGATCCAAGGCCGTTCTTCTTATGAAGAACTGGCTCAGGCATTTAAAGATGAAGAAGAACGTAAAAAATTCTTACGCTCTGTTGGCAAAAACTATAACGACGATGCGTCTGACGCCAGTGTAGGCAAAGTCTTATCCAATATTCCTTTGATTTCCGACTCTGGATCTCACGGGATTGAGGTCAAAGAAACTGTGAGTGAAGTGATTCAAATATTACATGACGGCACCGTGATCAAACGTGAATATACCACCGTTATCAAACAACAAGCCTTCGGGGAAACGTCTTACCTTTACCTCATTTCACTGTTCAATGGTGGCAACTTAGGCCCCACGACGTATGTGAATATTATTTCAGAAAAAGATGGTAAACGTATTCTTGTGAATCCCCGCAGCCCCTTCCTAGACAAAGTTACTGGTTATAGTCGTCCGATCATCAACGCCGGTGGCTCGCGCTAAACTCAGTTATTTAGTTCATAAATATAAGCATGGTATTTTCCAACTGTAAATGTTTTAACGCTGGACTTAGGAAAATCGTTGAGTAGAAAACCTTGCCACGGACGCTTCTTCAAAAAATACCTGTCCCCCACAACAAAATAAGACACCCCTTCTTTTTTTGCATACGCCATCAATTCTTGCAGATCACTGGAAGTGGGCAAGCGCCTCCATTGTCTTTGGGCATAGATAGAAGAAACTCCTTCGCGAGACATAATAGGGCCTTGTTTTTTGCCGTGTCTTGCAATCCATTTTCCTGCCAATTGATGCTCTATTAATTGATTTTCTGGATGACGATAGTGGTAACTGCCTATCTTCAACTGCCATAACAACCAACAGAGAAACACCGAGTACATCAGTTGCTTCCACGGCATAAGCCCCATACCTCTAGCGGCCACTATCAAAAAAAGTGGACTGGAGAAAGAAAGATAACGTTCACGTGGACCCAAAAAAGAATAAACCCCCACACTCAACACCGCTAACATCGTCAACAACCACACACGCTTGGGTGCCCGCCACAAGCCCAGCAATACCAATAGCAATACCAACGCATTCAATTGCTCGTGGTGCCACAGCTTCCACAACACAAGTTCTTTGAAATTTTTTAATAAAGTACCTGTACTCGTCGCATTTTTTGATTCACGTGCATTTTTATCCAGCAATGCCTGAGAGATTTGCTCTTCTGTGTAATTAGGAGCTTTTTCTCCTTTATTAGCTAAAATATGCCACAATGTCTGACCTTCCACCAATTGATCTTCACCCACAGGAGAATCCAAGGCCGCCATACGTGAGGTGAGCACCCAACTATCATGGCGTAGATAAGAATTCAAACTCAATGCCCCTAACCCTAACACGGCTCCTATCAACATGGCAGCAAGTACTTTTTTATTTCTTTGTCCCATAACCAGCGCCCAAATAAAGTAAATGGCAATAAAAATAAATGTATCGTATCTCACCCAAGGCAAAACAAATAACAACAACATCAGCCGCACAGGGCGTACCTTCTCTGATGTCAACTCCGCTAACAAACAAAGGTGCAACAACAAAAATAAGGTATCCGGCAAGGGCTGCATCCCATAACGCATCAAAGAAGCCTGAAAGGCAACGAATCCTAGAGCCACCCATAGAGGAATTTTTTTGTCAACTCCTTGACACATTCGTGAGATAGGCCACAAACACAGCACACTCAACACGGCCTGTAACAAAATAATCGTCACTGTGTGAGTCACACCGACAATCCCCCACAACCAGGCAAACAAGGGCGGAGCGTAATGATTCATATAGGCCCAAGAATTTCCTTCATCAAAGGCCATAGCAATGCGCTGATAATAGTAAACATCGTTGTCCCAAGCCACATAACTCAAGCCTGCAAACACATGCCAACATAAGGCAAAAAAAACGATGGTAAAATAGGGGAAGTGCTTTTTGGAGATACTCTTAAAAATGATTAATGATCAGATTCTTTGTTAGAGGCTCCCTGACGAATCATCAACACGCCCACAATAAGAGCAATCGACGCAATGATGCTGGCATCAAACAAATTATCATTATACGTATTCAGTAAATACCAAATGCCAGTGACCACCCATCGAATAATGCCATAAGTGATAGTGACGACTAAAAATATCAATGAAAATAAAAAAACTAGCCAACCAATTTTCTCAATGATTTTCATTCAAACCTTCCTGCGTTGTAAGAAGCCTATCATAACATTCTCGCCGCCTGATCAAAAGTGGCTCATCTGAATCTATCATAACTTCAGCGGGAAGCAAGTGCGAATTGTAGTGACTGGCCATAGAAAAGCCATAAGCCCCTGCTTTTCCTAGCGCAAGGATATCACCTACTTGTACTTCCGCCATTTCCCGCCCATGGGTAAATAAATCCCCAGATTCGCAAATATTTCCTGTTATCGCCGTAATTTGGCGAGGGCGGCCCTTACCCGTAGCATTCCAAATGGGATGATAGGCCTTATAAAGTGGATGGCGGATATGGTGGTGCAGCCCGCTGTCTGTCCCCGCAAAAATGTGTTTTTCTGTTTTTTTCAACGACTGCACCGTCATCAACAATGTTCCAGATTCTGCCAATAAAAAACGTCCTGGCTGCATATGAATTCTCATTGTAGACGCTGAAGGATTGGCGTTCACAAACTCCTGCCAACGCTGTTCCACACGCTGGCCCAATTGCTGCATATCCAAAGCCTTATCTTCAGGCGCGTAGGGCACACCCAACCCCCCCCCAAAATCAACCCATTCAATTGGTGGAAAATGTTTCAAGCTATCTAATAAAATATCCATCGCAACAATCCAGTCATCGGCATTGAGAATACCGCTGCCAATGTGTTGATGAATACCCTTAAGGGTGATGTTGTATTTCTTGATCACCTCAAAAAGAGAGGCATAATCTTCTTTCACAATACCAAATTTACTATCTGGCCCACCAGTAATCACGTGACTGTGGTGCCCGGCACCCACATGGTTCAAACGGACACCACAACCCCGTGGCCCCTCCTTCTCAGGCAACAACTCCCCAAAACGTTGTAGTTGATCCACACTATCCAAAATCATCAAAATATTTTGATCATAAATCCATGCCATGTCTTCTTCAGACACATTGTTACCTGTAAACGTAATATGATCATTTGAAAAACCGGCCATCTGTGCCGCTAAAATCTCACCTCTGCTCACGCAATCCATCTTCAAACCACAATCACCCAACAGTTTCATGATTGTGATATTGGTATTGGCCTTACAGGCATAATGAATATCTAGGGGAAGATTCTTAAAAGTCTCCACCAAGGCTGACGCCTGACGACAAATCACATCTTTTTCATAAACGTACAAGGGAGAACCATAACGCTCAACTAGCTCACGTGCCGAATAACGACCAAATTTCATATCAGTTTTTTGCCATTCCATACCCTATTTTTTGCAGGAAATTACAGATATGTCAACGCATCGACTGTTTTTCATCGATAATAGTAGAAAAAGGATGCTAAATTGAAGTACAAATCTGCCGTTCGCAAGAAACAACGCGACTTAATCATTCTCTTTGTGATTCTCGTCATTATTTTATTCCTGATGTTCGGCAGCGATAACTGGTCTGATACTTCCTCTAAATTTGTGAAATTTTGGATAGAGTGACGAACTCTAAGATCGCCTGACCACCTCAACAACCAACTTGTTGATCCCTTCATGCACTTCTTTAATACTTTGCCCCAACATATAAGCAGGTGTGCTCACTAAATTCAACTCATCATCCACCACAATATCACCCACTGCACAATCTACATGACAAGCACCCATTTGAGAAAGTGCCGACGCTACTCCCGTATCTGTGCCAATGGTGAGTTGACCTTTACCTAAAACTTTAGCCAACACTGCTGGCGCAATACATATAGCCCCAATCGTTTTACCTGCCTCATGCATGGCATTAATCAATTCTTTAACATCCTGCCTCACATCACAATCGGCACTTTTTACAGCAAAATCACATAAATTTTTAGCCGCACCAAATCCACCTGGCATCAATAACGCATCGTAGTTAGAAATATCTACATCTGTCAGTGCCAACACTTCTCCCCTTGCAATCCGTCCCGCTTCCACCCTCATATTACGTGTTTCAGACATCTCTTCTCCAGTAAGATGATTCACCACGGAAAACTGTGGTGCATCTGGAGCGCAAATATCATAGTTGGCCCCTGCTTGATCAACAGCCAGTAACGTCAACACCGATTCATGAATTTCACTACCATCATCTTTACCACTGCCACACAACAATACTAATACTTTAACCATGATCAGCCACCTTTCTCACCTTGAACGGTTAATACCAAAGACCGACTTCCTGCACGATCCCGATGTTCACAAAAATAAATGCCTTGCCAAGTACCTAATTGTAATCTTCCTCCATTAATTGGTACAGAGATTGAACTGCCCAACAATGAAGATTTCAAATGTGCCGGCATATCATCTGGACCTTCACAGGTATGCACATAATAAGGCGCATTCTCAGGAACCATACAATTAAAATGTGATTCAAAATCAATTCTCACATCAGGATCCGCATTTTCATTAATCGTCAACGATGCCGAAGAGTGCTGAATAAACACATGCAACAATCCCAACTGATACTCTCGGATTTCAGGCAATTGTGAAACAACTTCATCCGTGACCAAATAAAAACCTCTGGGCTTCGCTGAAAGCCTAATTGTTTTCTGCAGCCAACTCAAAGGCTATCAAATTTCAATTGGTGAAATAATTTATCTAATTTCGGAATATAAAAACCAAAAAAATCTTCTGCATCTGGCTCAAAACCATTCATGACCTTGATACAAAAAAAACTTTGACCCGGCTTGTGACTACGCAACACACATAACCATTGTTTTTTATCTAATTGCTCTATTTCTTCACGTTTGAGCCAATGTTGGGCTTCAACAAAGCCTGAAGGCAATTCTTCCTTGATAGATTGCAAAATATTATCTTCACCATTTTCTAGCTCAGTGGTTAATTTTCCAAAATCCCACCAAGCTTCCGCCGGTATCATCACACCACAAGACAAACCTTCTTCATCCACCCTAGCAAAGATATGAATATTTCTTACGGGGCTAGATGTCACATCTTTAAACTCTGATCCTAAAAAACTTTTTAGTACTTTGCCATCTTTTTCAGATCTTCCCAAATTTACACGCATGGAACTCACAGAAAAATTATTAAATTTATGGGGATGAGAAAGGGATGAACGCCACGTATACTTTTTCTTGTACTCCCCCCAAGCCTTGTCCACCACATTTTCTAATTGTCGCCGTAACATCAAACGGCGTTCGTTTAGATTTTCATCTTTAGAGGCGGGGTAGGTAAAAACGTTACAAAGGCGGGGGGTTAACTCAAAACTCATATATTCTTTTAGCTTTCACATTACCAATGAGCAATATTGTCAACAAAAAGAAAAAGAAAAGATAGTTACACGCCCCATTTTTTGGGCTTTGTAGCAAACAAAGTCCACTGCCACCTCCTGAGCTACTCGATGGGGTCAAGGTGATAGGCTCTGAAATCACTGAAGCGGCAGCTGTACCCGTATCGATCGTCGTCACCCCATTTTTCAATGTGTAGGTATACGTTCCCGTAGTTCCCACGAGAGCAGGATTTTTGACATTACGTAAAGCCAGTTTGTAAGTATTCGGGACTGACACTCCTCCACCACTACGGGTAATGGTCACCTTGGAACCTGTAACAGAAACCGCAAAATTACCCGTCACCGAACCATCTGGAGAAAAAGCATCTGCCACACCCACACCAGTTAGATCAAAAGCGCCAGGGGGATTAGCTGTGGGGAAATCTATTTCCATCGTTCCCGTAGCATTCCAACTCATCCCAGCTTCTATATCAAATGAGATGGTAGCTGTTCCTATACCACTAGGATTGGAGGCCCCAAGTAACATGGACGATTCATGTAAGGCATACAAGGGTAAGGCCAACATAAAAAAAACAACGATTCCTAACATTCTTTTTAATAGTATTTTCTGTTTCATTGTCTTGTCCTAACACTATCTAATTGAACTTGAATTGCTGCAAAAATTATACCGCAACGGTTTCTAGAAAAAACGAATATTCTTCAATTGACCTGTCTACCATAACAGACATCTTCATTGGGTTTTGGAGGCCACATACTGGGGTAAATCATTGATACTTTCCAACACATCCTGGCAACCCTGTACCTTAAATGCCGTTCTCATTATTTCACGTGCTTGATCATTGGGTGGCAAAATCCCGACAAACGCCACTCGAGCTGCTTGGGCCGCACGATAATCATCTAAGGTGTCTCCACAACTCAGTACATTGCAATAACCATTCAAGGAAACAATCTGCTCAATTCCTTCAGGATGTGGTTTTTTATGACTCACATCGTGCATTCCTACCAAATGTTGCATTTTGTCAAATAGACCAAGTCGCCTCATCACAAAAAAAGCTTCATCTTTGGGGCGACCCGTAAATACAGAGAAATGTTGATCATCCAACCAATTCAAAAAATCCTGATTTGGCAATAGAGGTTCTTGAGTGATCAAACCTTCCCACACTCCTTCTTGCCAACGAGGTCCTAAATAGTAATTTTGAAAAATTTTCACCACCTCTTGGCGATTCATCACAATGCCATCTTGACGCAAAAATTCAACCGTGACATCATAATCATCATTAAAATTACCCTGAGAACGCAAAGTAAAAAGATCTGTCAAACTACGCTCACGGGCCCCGAGCTCTTTAGCCGCTAAAATAGCCGCTCTAGAGTAACTGTTATCGGTGTTCACCAGAACACCATCAATATCAAGTATGAGTTGGTACATAGTTCGGCATTCTACCGTATTTTTTGTTTATTTCCAGACAATTCTGTAAGGGCAACCACAAGGGGTGTCAGCCCCTACAGAACATATTTACCGACGATTTTTCGGGGCATCCTAATCTTTTCGGTTTACCAAATGTAAAATTCTATTTGATCGAATCTATCATATCTCCATTGTCATCCTTAACAACTTTAGGATTAGGATCGGATCTTTAACGGTGAACACAAATTCATTTTTCAGTTTTAAATATTTTGATTGCACTTTTATTTCATACCTCATAATCAAGAATCTTTTTGAACACCACATTGAGATAGGGGTCGAAAAAAGCTTTGGGAACCTTAAAAAAACTCGTCAACAATTTCTTTTTCCAGCCTCGGGTGCTGTAGCCGTATTCTTCTGACACGTCTTTGACATCAAGCATCATTTCTTTAGGCAATAATTCATAATAACTGGAATTACGCCAACCCCCACCTGAACGAGCAAATTCGGTAAATTCAACATTTTTATTTTTTTCTTGTTTGAAGACGCGCGCATAACTGTAAGCCACCTGAGCAGGCAACAGCTGTATAAAAGGCAAACCATGAGAATGGCTTTCAAAAGGATAGTATTTGTTGGGTGTTTCCAAAAATACAACCAGACCTTCCATTTTTAATTTTTTGGTAACTACTCAGGTTTCTAGTAAACGTACAAAATTCATCAGTTAATGTCGAAAAAGGTCGATATTTTCTAAGAGATGTCAGAATTACCAAATTTATCAGATTTAAGTCACGAGCAAAAAGATGAA
>Ga0316192_10002896_pt1 | contig 12533 bp, 9 predicted proteins | sample MerIslwburrow_MG_FD_204931 | JGI IMG/M metagenome (GOLD analysis project Ga0316192, IMG submission 204931) | Coastal sediment microbial communities from Maine, United States - Merrow Island worm burrow | ecosystem: Environmental > Aquatic > Marine > Coastal > Sediment | place: USA: Maine...
AATGTGTTATGAATTGGTGATTATGAAATCAGATCAGCACGATTTCAACGATCGAAACAGCTCCACCGGCGTCCTGCTTCTCAACATGGGTGGACCTGAAAAACCTCAGGATATCAGACCCTTTCTCTATAATATTTTCTCAGATCGGGAAATCATCAGGCTGGGACCGTCCTTTCTTCAGAAACCATTGGCCCGGCTTATCGCCAGGAAACGAGCACCCAAAAGCGAGCAGACCTATGGACGGATCGGCGGTGGGTCACCGATTTCCAGAATCACCAGGGACCAGCAGCAGGCCCTGCAGAAGCGACTTAGCGAGGAAGGAAACTTCGTCGTCGCCACAGCTATGCGCTACTGGCACCCAACCACTCAGGAAGCACTGAAAAGTCTGAGAAAAACAGCCATCGACCGGCTCGTTGCTCTGAGCCTCTATCCCCATTATTCCTGCGCCACCAGCGGCTCATCGCTGAACGAGCTGAAGCGCTGCCTGCTGGAAAACCCGATTGGGGAAGAACTCATCGAGATCGGCTCATGGCCCGATCATCCCGGATACATTTCCTGCCTGGCAGCAAAAATAACTCAGGGGCTGCAGCTGTTCGGCAACAATCCGGTGGAACTGGTCTACAGCGCCCACAGCCTGCCGGTATCCTTCATCGAGGAGGGAGACCCCTATGTCGATCACCTGCGGCGTACCATTGGTGCGGTGGAGAAAATTACTGGGGTGCAGGGCAGAATATGTTATCAGAGCAGATCCGGGCCGGTTGAGTGGCTGTCACCTTCAACGCCAGAGACCATCAATATACTCGGGACTGAGGGCTGCACCAACATCCTCATGGTGCCGATCAGCTTTGTTTCCGATCACGTGGAAACATTGGTCGAAATAAACATCGAATATAGAGAACTGGCTGCCGAGTGCGGCATCCGTCTTGAGTCCACCGAATCTTTCAACGATGATGCCGATTTCATTGGAGCCCTGAAAGACATCGTCCTGCAGGCCCTGAGTAAGGCCTGATCCGTCCATCGAGGCAATCCGACCTTTAAAAAACAGAGAGGTGGTCTACCCGGCCTTATCAGTCGCCATTCTGGCCGATCTGAAAGCGCCGCATCCTGACATTGAGCAGGATGCCAAAGGCCAGCAGGGTGGTCAGCAGCGACGATCCACCATAGGAGACAAGTGGTAAAGGAATCCCGACCACCGGCAGAAAGCCGAGGATCATCAGCAGGTTGATAACCGCCTGCCAGAAGATCAGCATGACAATGCCAAACGACAGCAGCATACCGAACCTGTCGCGGGCGAAAGCGCTTGAGTAGAGCCCCCAGAGCAACATCAGAAAATAGATAGAGATAAAGAACAGGCTGCCGAAAAAACCCCATTCCTCGCTCCAGACCGCAAAAGCGAAATCGGTGTGACGCTCGGGCAGAAAATGGAGATGGCCCTGGGTACCTTCAAGGTAGCCTTTGCCGAACCTTCCACCACTGCCCACTGCAATCTTTGACTGCATGATCTGATAGCCATGCCCCATCGGATCGCCTTCCGGATTGAGAAAGGTCTTAATGCGCTGCTTCTGGTAAGGTTTGAGCAGTTTTTCCCAGGCCAGAAAAACCATGGCCACGCCGGTGCTCCCCAAAATCGCATAGACTGAAAACCTCAGTTTCACAAAGACGGTCATCGAAACAAAAATAAAGCCAAGCATCAGGGCCGTTCCCAGATCGGGCTGCAGGAGGATAAGGACGAAAGGCACGAGAGTCAGACCGATCGGTACCACCAGCTGCCTGATGGTATAACCGTCGGTAACCTCTTTACGCGAGTAGTAACTGGCCAAGGTTATCACCAGCATAAGTTTGGCCAGTTCTGAAGGCTGCAGATTAAAAAAGCCGAGATTGATCCAGCGCTGGGCGCCGCCGGCAGTTTTACCGATGATAAGAATGGCGGCCAGCAGGCCGACCACGAATATGTAAAAGAAATAATTCCAGAAATGCAGCTCCTGGTAGTCGACCGCAAGGAGCACCAGAATAGCCCCAAAGCCTATCAGGAAGAAATAGAGCTGCTTCAGATAGGGGGGCATGCCCCAAGGTTTCGGTGGGTAGGAGGCGCTGTAGAGATTGAACAGCGCCATGACGCAGACCAGCAGAAACATGATCAGCAGCCACCAGTCAAAATGGGCCAGAAGTCTTCTGTCGAAACGAATCATTTCTTTAGGCCGTAAAGTGAGTCGGTCCCTGCATGTCCGAGTCGTTTATGCCTTACCATCTTTTTCTTCCTCGGCCTCTTTCCTGGCCTGCTCCAACAGATACTGCTCGAAATATTTTTTCAACATTACCCGGGCAATAGGCCCCGCCCCTGAGCCGCCGTGCAGTCCGTGCTCAACCAGCACGGTTACGGCAATTTTAGGATTATCAGCCGGCGCATAGCAGGTGAACCAGGCATGATCCCTGAATTTGTAGGGAATATCCTGCTCTTTTAAGCCTTTGTACTGAGCCAGGCGAACCACCTGGGCAGTGCCGGTCTTGCCGGCCACGGTCAATCCCTCGATGCGTACATTGCGGGCCGTACCCCTTTTGCCCTGTACCACTCCGAACAGACCGTCCTTGACGATATGAAGGTATGATTTATCCCGGCTGGACAGTTCGCTGAGCAGTTTCGGGGTGAGCCGTTCGATTATCTCTCCGTCAGTGGTCTTGACCATCTCCACTATCTGGGGCTGATAGATCCTGCCGCCGTTGGCGATAGCAGCTGTCATCAGGCAGATCTGCAGCGGCGTCATATTGTTGAAACCCTGGCCGATGGCCACCGACAAGGTCTCACCCTCATGCCATTTCTCCTTGAACCGTTTCCTCTTCCAGTCCTTGGTTGGGACGATACCCGCTTTCTCGTGTTCCAGTTCGATGCCCGATCTGGTGCCCAGTCCAAGTTTTTTTGCATAAGCCGCCAGCCGGTCTACCCCGAGCCGTTGCCCGACCTGGTAGAAAAAGACATCGCAGGATTCAGTAAGCGCCCGCCTGATGTCCACCGTCCCATGTCCGCTGTGCTTCCAGCAGCGATAAAGGCGCCTGCCGAAATAGTAGTGGCCGGGACAGTAGAAAGTGGTGTTCTCGGTAATGACCCCTTCGCTCAATCCTGCCAGGGCGGTGACGATCTTGTAGGTCGAACCGGGTGGATAGACCCCCTGAACCGCTTTATTGAGAAGCGGATTTCTCTTGTTTTCAAGGAGCGCATTCCAGTTTTTCAGGGAAATACCGCCGATAAAATCCTCCAGGTGGATGGTCGGAGAACTGACCGCTGCAAGGACCCTTCCGGTATCCACCTCCAGCGCCACCACGGCACCCGCTTTGTCGCTAATGGCAAGATATTGCTCGGCCGCCTGCTGCAGTTCAACATCAATTGTCAAATGGATATCCCTACCAGGCAGCGGATCCTGATGTTTCAGTTGCTGCTGCTCGAAGCCGCGGGCATTGACCTCGGTCGAACTGCTGCCTTTTCCACCACGCAGATCCGCCTCCCGGATACGTTCCAGACCTCGTTTGCCGATCAGATCGCCGCCTTCGTAGACCCCCTCTATATCGGCCTCTAACTCCTTGGGGCTGATCGAGCCGGTATAGCCGATGATATTTGCCCCCAAATCACCGTAATGATAGATCCTGACAGGCTGCACCTCGATTCTGATTCCTGAGAACTTGTACTTATTGTTCTCCAGATAGGCGAGCGTCTCCCAGTCGACATCCTCCTTGAGCGTGATAGGTAGATGACGGGGCGTTCCGGCACCTTTTCTGATCCTCTCCCAGAGCTCCTCTATATCTTCGTCAAGCACCACCGAGAGCCTTTTCAGCACATCCTGGATATCAAACGAATCTTCTCTGATCAGAGAGACATTGAACGACGGTCTGTTGGTAACGATTTCCCGGCCGTACTTGTCGAAAATATGGCCGCGGGGAGGTGGAACCGAGCGGATTCGAACCCGGTTGTTTTCAGCCAGATCGCGATAGTGCTCACCGAGATTGATTTGCAGGTACCAGAAGCGCGAAATAATGATCAGCAGAAAGAGAATGACGACACCTACGGCGACCATCGCCCTTCTTTTGAGCATGTTTACCGCTTCTTCATCATGCTCTGTGATCTCTTCGATATCTTCTATGAACAGTTTCTTTTCCATCTTAAGGCCTGAAACGGTTTCCCCCCTTCTTTCTTATCACCCTGGGAACTGCACGTCTATTGAGTAGATACTCATAGAGGTTGTTGAACAATAGGAAACAGGGGACGGTGACGATCATCAGGATAATGGTCTCTCTTCCCACCCGGTGCCAGGACCAGGGGGAAACCAGATCGGCAGCCGCCAAGGTTAGCGCCGCATAAAAGCCGCACTGGATAAGAAAATAGCTGATGCCCACAAGCGGTACCTGATAGGCGGCCTCTTTGACCGGGCTGTTCTGGGTGAGCATATTGAGGACAAAAAAGACAATCAGGTATTTTACCACGAACATTCCCAGGTAGATGCTTGAAACCACATCCATCATCCAACCCAGCATAAATGCCAGCAGACAGCCGCTCAGCCAGTCGAATCGAAAGGCCAGAAAAGCAATCAGGATAAAGACGAAGTCGGGAAAGCCGAACCAGGCCGGGAGGACCTGCAGAATCGTGGTCTGCATGACTATCAGGAAAATTCCAATGAGCAGAAAAATGGTGACTCTCATCTCCGATCAGCCTCCCGACGAATCGATTTTACCCTGGATCAGCGACTGCTGAAGGGAGAGATTGAGCTGCAGGAATTCCAACCGCTGGAAATCGACAGTGGGCTTCACCTCAATTTCGAGAAACATGCCTCTTGTCTTTCGGTGCACGGCAGATACGGTGCCGACCGGAATTCCGGAGGCAAAGACCCCGCCGATTCCGGCTGTGACGATATGATCACCCCTGCTTACCTCGGCGTTCTTGAGCACATAATGGAGCTGGTAGCCATTTTCACCAACACCTTTCAGGATTCCCCGAACCCTGGTCTTTTGAACGAAGACATCTATGGCACTGCTTGGTGCGATGGCCAGAAGCACCTTGCTGTAATTGTTAGAGACGTGGATCACCTGCCCGACAATTCCGTTGGAGTTCAGGGCCACCATCCCCTCGACAACGCCGTCATTCTCACCGCGATCGACGATGATAGTATGAAACCAGAAGCTTGGATCCTTGCCGATGACCCGAGCGGTCAAGGGGGGAAAATCTGTACCTTTTCTGAAATCGAGTTCCTGCTGCAGTCTCAGATAAGTAGTATAGGCCTCGCGGTAGGTTGCCAGATCCTCCTCATAGGATTTGAGCACTGCTTTGAGACGCTGATTTTCTTCCCGGACGGAGAGAAGATCGAGATAGTCATCCCAGAAGTTGCGGGCGGCTGAGGTTGCTTTGGCTGAGATGGACTGCAGGGGCCCGAGGATTTCCAGAGTAATCTGATGGGAAACACCGAACCTGCCACCGAAGGTATAGGCCAGCAGGATCAGCCCTCCCAGCAGCAGAGATACGGCAAGCAGCACGGAGCGGAGACGCAAGGTCCCGATACGTGTCTTTCTGTCCTTGGACTGTTTACTCACTATTAGAACGGCAGCTCTCCCGCTGCAGGGCAGAAGCGGCCTTAATCGATGGTGACTTCTTTAAGAATATCTAAATTATCAAGCGCCTGGCCAGAACCGAGAACCACGGACGAAAGCGGGTCGTCTGCCACAATAATGGGCATTCCAGTCTCTTCTTTGAGGCACTTGTCGAGATTTTTCAATAACGCACCGCCGCCGGTCAGAACAATACCCTGATCGACAATATCGGCGGCCAGCTCAGGGGGTGTCACTTCCAGCGCCACCCTTACCGCTTCTATAATGACATCGATCTGTTCGGCAATGGCAGACTGAATTTCATCGGCACCGACGGTAATCGTTTTAGGCACACCGGAGACCAGATCCCGCCCTTTTATATCCATCACCTCATAGGGCTCTTCAGGGATCACATTGCCGATGGTAGTCTTGATCAGCTCGGCTGTTCGCTCACCGATGGCCAGGTTATGTTTACGTTTTATATATTGGAGGATCGATTCGTCCATCTTGTCTCCGGCAACCCTGACGGACTTGGCATAAACAATACCGGCCAGGGAGATGACGGCAACCTCAGTGGTGCCGCCGCCGATGTCGACAATCATGTTGGCGGTAGGTTCCGTGATCGGCAGACCGGCGCCGATTGCCGCCGCCATCGGTTCTTCGATCAGGTAGACCTCCCGGGCACCGGCCGACTCGGCCGATTCCTTCACCGCCCGCTTCTCAACCTGGGTGATGCCTGAAGGTACGGAGATGATGATTCGGGGATGCACCAGTGTGCGCCGGTTATGCACTTTCTTGATGAAGTAGCGAAGCATCGCCTCGGTGACTTCAAAATCGGCGATAACGCCGTCTTTGATTGGCCTGATCGCATTGATATTACCCGGCGTCTTGCCGAGCATCTGTTTTGCTTCCTGACCAACGGCCAGTACTCTGCTCATTCTTGCATCCTGCCTGACGGCCACAACCGAGGGTTCACGCAGAACAATTCCCTTTCCCTTGACATATAAAACGGTGTTTGCCGTACCAAGATCGATGGCCAGATCATTGGAGAGCCAACCGAATAAAAAATTGAATGGCGAATACATAAAACCTTCCTTTTCAACAAACGGACATTATGTGAAATTTATTCAGATTTCCAAGCAGTTAGGTGTATAACAGGAAGTCTGGAAAAATATGGTGTCAGTAAAAGTGAGAAGGATACCAGAGCACTGCTTTATTGGCAAGATTAATGGGATGCAAGAGACCTTATTCGGTGTTTATTTTTATTGACACCCAGAGTAAAGGTTGGTAAGTAAAATTCCTTTGACTGCTTACCGTGTGGGGCTATAGCTCAGCTGGGAGAGCGCTTGAATGGCATTCAAGAGGTCGTCAGTTCGATCCTGACTAGCTCCACCAACAATACAAAGGACTTAGGGCTTTCGCCTTAAGTCCTTTTTTTTTAAAAAACAATTTTACTGCAAACCGGGACCTGCCGGAAACGATGCATAACGACATAAGTTCAAGACGCTTAATCAGGCAAGGATGTCGAGTAGCCGGCAGAGCAGCCTTGTAGCGCTGTGAGCAGGTAAGGCAACGAGTGACGCAACCTGGCAAGATGTAGCTTACTCATGTCGCTATGTATAATATCAGGCTACCTTGAAAAAGTGAAATAGCCGTCTTTTTATTTGGCTTTCTGATGAAGCCGAAGGATGAAAAAATGTGGTCTCTGACTGATCACCCTGCCCAAAGACAAGGGTGAACTTCAGGTCCAATTGACAAGTACCAATGGAGATATTTCAGACTCGAGGCAAACTTACTCTGTGAGCCTTGACTCAAATGGCTACCCATTGCAGGCGGCCATAACCAATGGTTTTACAGAAGTCGAGACAGACTACAGCGATCTTCTCGATAGCGGTAAAGTTATAAACGCAGTCTCAATCTGACCCTAACTGACCTAGCCGATGACTTCAGCAACCTCTTCGTCAGTCAGCACCGGGGTGATCTCAAAAGAAAGCAGATCGGTCCACCCCTGTGTCCATTTAGAAATTGCAACGGCGTCAGATGATTCGGCCAGCATGAAACCTTTACACCCACCAGCACTGTGCCATCTGCCCTGCATGGTTACACCGTCGGGCGGCGGCGCTCCAGTATCCCTGAATCTTTGCTGTGCTTGGTTACGCTCCTGAGGCGAGAACTCATATGTTATGTGAAACAGCATCTATTCTCCTCCCTATAGATTTTAATGTGCATCAATAATGCGAGAAGCTGAAGGTGCAATGACTGATTCATCATTACTAACTATTCAATACTGCCACATTGTGGCAGTGTCAAGACGGTAGGTCAACAAATTACCGTCAGGGTTATTTGAATTTCAATCCGACCGGTGCGGAAATTTTTCAGTTAGGATTTGATTGATTTTAAGATGTTTCCCGTACCTTCTCTTATACTAATTCAGCCTGCCGGCTCTTCTAACCCCAAGCAAAACTCTAGATCACCAGGAACAGGTACTTTTCGGACAATGGTAGATCAGCGGGGCTGATTCCAAAGGCACCTGTCCCCCCAGGTCCAGTACCCATGGATTAACATCGCTGAGGATTATTGTCCCGGCACTGCCTGAGAATATGATTATTTTCCTAAGAGCGCGCGGGTTGCCGTCCGGACTATAACAGAGCGTATCCGTGGACTTCCCACATTAAATCGGTCCACTATCGTGTTACATAAAAAGACCTTTCAAAGATGAACAAGAAAAAAAGAGTATAGTCGATGATATCCTGGCTGATCCGTATCATTAAATATCTCCTTATAGCAGAGATAATTTATCTTTTATTGATCAATGTTGCTCTGAACCTACCTTTGACTCAGACCATTGTAAACAGCATAAAACCGGAGAAATTCACCGTAAGCTGGGGCCGAGCCTGGTCCTTCTACCCGTTTCGTGTTCATGCTCGAACCATTTTTGCAAACGGACAATCCAGCTCACAACAGTGGCAGGCGGAAGCTCCGGCGGCAAGTGCATCGATTTCCCTGATATCCCTTCTATGGCGCGCGGTCAAGCTGGATAATGTTGAGGCTGAGGATGTCACTTATAAGCAGCGGCCTCGTCCCAAACCGGATAAAGACTATAGTGCCATCCGCCCCCATTTTCCCCCCATTGATAACCGCAAATTGGAAACCGAAGCTGTAGTCCCGCCTCACCAGCCTTCATTGAAAAAAGACAAAAAACCCTGGAACATCCTCATTAATGATATCTATGCTCATGGCAATCATGAAATCTGGATTTTTCAGGTTCAGGGAAAGATCGCCGGAGAATTACGAACCGACCTGAGCGTTCAAACCCGCGGTGGACCATTTTCCTTGAGCAATGGTGAATATGATGTCGACCTCAGTTCACTGATCATCAATGGAAACAATGAAGTATTGCGGGAAGGTCAGCTGGAGGGAAGTATTGGATTTCTACCGTTTGTGCCCAAGGAAAACAAGGGGATTAAGATTGTCGATTTCCTTAATCTTGATATGAAAATTGAGACCGAGACGGAGAGTCTGGCTTTTCTGAATGTTTACCTTACCAACTTTCAGGGCCTCAAGGCTGATGGTACGGGTTTTGTGCAGGGCCAAGTACATATGCGTCAGGGACGTCTGGAGGATGGTAGTAATGTTGAGGTTAGTGCCCGGAAACTGTCACTTGAGCTGCTGGATCATCGATTGGAAGGAGAAGGTAAGGTCAGTATCGAAACGTCCGATACCTCTGAAGATACAGATGTTTTGATTAGTTTTGCCAGCCTCAAGGCTTTCGACCTCACCAGAGATGTCCTGCTGTTCAGCGGTGATGGCGTCGCAGTGGAGGCCCGGGGCAATCGTTCAATTATACCTTCAGACGAAAGCCCCTTTCTGGCACAGCGATTGGCAATATCCATACCAGCAGTTGAGGTCCCTGATCTGGCAGCCTATCAGGCCTATCTTCCAGAAAAATGGTTATTCAAACTGTACGGTGGCATGGGGAAGCTGCAAGGTATTGCCGAGGTAACGCAAACAGGCTTGAAAACTGATCTGCAATTGATTTCCGAAGCTGCCGATGTTGGATTCAAAGAATACCGCTTTACCTCCAACCTCGATATGGCACTCAAAGCTGACAGCCCGGCAATAACCGAAGGTCTAGATGTTTCAGGGAGCTATCTGCACTTGAGTGGAGCCAGGCTTAGCAATGATGAACAGCAGAACTCCAAACCATGGCATGCAGGCGTAGATATAAAGCAAGGCAAAATAAGCCTGCTTCTTCCTGAAGACCTATCGAGTGAGGCGGGGTTCCTCGAATTTTACGAGCATATTAAAGGAAAAGAGATCGTTACACTTTTGGACTCCGGCGACGAAAATATAATAATTAGCGGATCAATTTCGGACCTGTCGTGGCTCAGTGTTCTGTTTGAGAATCGCCTTGGACTGTCTATCACAGGTTCCGGAGAAGTAGAGGCAACCGTTGTTTTAAGCCAGGGCTGGTTAGGGGCAGGCAGCAAGCTTGAGATTCTTCCACAGACACTTGGTGTCGATGTCCTTGACTATAGTGCCGAAGGTGATGGAAAAGCCTCTCTGCTGGTGGAAAAGGGCGGGGAGCACCCGGACGCGAACCTAGTGGTCGAATTAGAACAGGGGGTAATGCGGCGGAAAGATGAGACACAGGCGTTTATTGAAAACGTGCGGATGATTCTGCAGGCACAGGTCAAGGACATAACTATCGGAGAACAGGGATTGGACATGGTGCTTCACCTCCAGGTTCCTGAGGCAGATGTCAAGGATATGTCAGCCTATAATCAGTACCTGCCGCCCAATTCACCCTTGGAATTTACCGGTGGTAAGGCACAATTATCGGCTGATATCAAGATGACCCCAGAAACAGCTGATGGTTATGTCAGGCTGAGGACAACCGATATAACAGCACTTGTAGACCAGCAGGCTGTCGAGGGAGAATTGCAGGCTGACATAACTCTCAGAGATGGTGTTCCAGAAAATATGGAATTTGATATCTCCGGATCATCACTCACCCTGGACAATGTCAGAGTGGCAGGTGCAGAAAAAAGCCACAATGATGAAAACTGGGCGGCTCATTTCCACCTGAAGAAAGCACATGCCGTCTGGAAGCGGCCAATCTCAGTACTTTTGGAAGCAGATCTTGATATGACGGACTCAAAACCCATCGTAGCCGCCCTGGCTAATCAGCGAGGCAAGCACGGCTGGCTCGAGAAAGCGCTTACCATAGATGATGTGCAGGGCGAAGCAAAAATAGATATGGCCCAGAACCGCTTAATTATTCCCTATGCCTTTGCAACTAGTGACAAGATCGATGTCGGCGCTAAAGGCGTTATCACCGCAGATCAACGTAACGGTGTACTCTATGTTCGCTTTCGTAAACTCCATGGCATTCTCAAAATCAGCGACGGCAAGCGTAATCTTGACATATTCAATGCCAGAGAAAAATTTGACCAGTTTGACAGCCAGGCGGTGCACATGCAAATGAGCAGTAACACTACCTCGGCCGGCGATATCAAAGAAGCTGGAAACTAGCTTAGAAAAGCTTTCGGGAAATTGAGCACTACACTGGCCACACAAGTGGAACGATTACCAGGCTGACCAGCAGAAAAAGTACCATCAGCGGAAACCCCACTTTGAGGTAGTCATTAAAGCGATAGCCACCCGGCGTCAAGACCATTAAATTGGTCGTCGAACTTATAGGAGTAAGGAAAGCGGCCGAGGCGCCAACCGCCACCATCATGAGCAGCAATGTCTTTAACCGACGACATCAGTCCCTGCAGTGCAGGCCTAGTTGAGAGGCCCCTTAAAGAAGCAAGACATCTGAATCTCTAGAGAGGAGAGCGGAAATGACAGAAGGGTGACAACCGCAATTTGCTATCACCCCTCTGTTTAGCGTGTTTGTTTAGGCAGGCTGAAGCGACTTTGGTGTTTCCTCTGTTTCAAAACTATAGTGTAAATCATCAGTCACTCCTTCCATTTCAACGCCGTAGCTGTAAATAAGTCTCTTGCCAAGCATGCGTGCCAACCTTCTGTAAAATCTCATGCCGTTTTCCGGATCGACATCGGCGACGCTTTGGACAAAGTCTTTAGCGAAGATCAAAACCGTGGATTCCTTCACACATTCAGCTGATGCTGAGTATTTCGGCATGCCGACAAGACCTGACCAGCCAAAAGCTTCTCCCCCATGCTCGACGATATAGGTGGTCTTGTCCTCCGTACCCACGCTCAAGCGAATGGATCCCCTCCTCAAAATGTAGAAATATTCGGCGGGATCTCCTGCATCGAACAACTTATACCCTTCCGGGTAGGTTTTTTTCATGGCAGAGTCAATAAACTCTTTGATGAAATGATTATCCAACCCCCACAACAATTCCGACTGTTTTATATACATAATCCATCCTCCTATGGGTGTACCCACCAGAAGGTTTCGAGATTGCTTCGCGACCCAAGAATACCCTTGCAAACCAACCATCTACCATGCCGTGAATCCTCCGGTGGGATTAATGGCATCAGAAACATCCTCTTAATGGTATCCTTAGAATAAGAAGCCGGGTTGCCATATTATAGGCAACCCGGCTGTCTACTCAGATCCGTGGCTTTCCGTCCCTGTTTCTCAACAAGTTTGGCTTTGTCTCGTTTCAATTTGTTCCTACTTAATTTTATTAAAATTAACGGAACTAAGTCAATGGAACCATGTGGCACCCAGGTCCATATAAAATATTGAAAAAGAGACTTATTTGAGCCTCAGCGCCAGTCTCTTATGAATTCCGAAAGAAGTATAAAGGAACTATTTCACAAGGCATCGCCTGCGGCTGGTTGCAAAATTCTAAATTTAACTGAGGTTCGAATGGGCAATTATTTATATAGTGAACAACAAGGTGGATTTCCCAGTCGAAAACCTGCCACTTCGATATGTACGGGTGCAAATGAAACAGCAGGACACTTGTACTTGATTTGCTCTCTAT
>Ga0316192_10002897_pt1 | contig 12532 bp, 9 predicted proteins | sample MerIslwburrow_MG_FD_204931 | JGI IMG/M metagenome (GOLD analysis project Ga0316192, IMG submission 204931) | Coastal sediment microbial communities from Maine, United States - Merrow Island worm burrow | ecosystem: Environmental > Aquatic > Marine > Coastal > Sediment | place: USA: Maine...
CAATCATGCCGGCAATAAGGGTAGCGATCAGGAGGCGTTGCCACTCAATGCCGTGGTAGATGTGAATGCTCCACATACAGATCGTGGAGATGCCGATAATCAGAACAATGTGGCCGACCAGTGTCTGTTCGGGGTGGATAGGAAAGCCGAGTTTGAGATGGCTGACTCTGTCCAGAAGTGAGGCGGCTGGAAATGCCAAGCAGGCAGCAAGCCCGATGCCCAATCCGAATTCGGGAGCGCGTTGGAAGAATGCCGCAGCAATAACAAGCGTTGCCAGCAGCGAAATGAAGGGCCACATGTGTGGCAGTGGAAGCCCCTCGCCTTCATTTGGAGCAGGTCCGGACCACGCAATTCTCAGATGTTGCCAGAAGGGTCGTTGGAGGCTGTAAGTCATCAGTGTCGGCAGTCCGAGCACCATGATGCCCGCCCAGATAGACACTGCTTCTTCATAGAGAGGCCAGAGAATGACCCATATGGAGATGAAGGGGGGAAGGGCTGCAGTAATGGTTGATGGTGCAATGCCTTTTCTCAGCAGCATCACGGAGAGCCAGACTAGCTGGAGTAGACCGACAGCAAAGAGAATAGTAATGATGACATCGATTCCGATTGTGAACATGGCGGCAGCATAACGTAGTCGATCGATCTGCTCCAACTTCAACGCTAATAGAATCAATTTTACTGAAATCATTTTGCTGTAATTGCGTTGGAATTGTTCTAATGTTCATCCACGTTCATAAAGGAGTGAGAGATGACACAGGATGAGATGAAGCAGAAGGTGGCTGAAGCGGCACTGGCCTATGTGGTTGAGGGTAGTATTGTCGGTGTGGGCACGGGCTCTACAGCGAACATGTTTATTGATGCACTGGCGACAATGAAGGACAGAATCAAAGGCACGGTAGCGAGCTCTGAAGCGACCGCCCAGCGCCTAGCCGGTCATGGTATTCCTGTTCTTGATCTCAACGAAGCCCTTTCGCAGGTGCCTTCTCTCTCAGTCTATATTGATGGCGCCGATGAATTCGATTCAGGTAAGAACCTGACTAAGGGTGGTGGCGGCGCGCTGACCCGTGAAAAGATCGTGGCGGCTGGATCGGACAAGTTTGTCTGCATTGTCGATGAGACCAAGCGCGTCGATTACCTCGGCGCATTTCCGCTGCCGATTGAAGTGATTCCAATGGCGCGTGAACTGGTGGCAGGCATCGCCCGTAAACTGGGAGGCAATCCGATTCTTCGTGAAGGATTCACTACCGATAACGGCAATATCATCATCGATGTACATGACCTGAAAATCACCGATGCACGTGGACTGGAAGACCAGCTCAATGCTGTTCCCGGCGTGGTGACGAATGGTATCTTCTCACATCAGGGTGCTGATGTGGTATTGATGGGAACGCCGAATGGCGTTGAAACCATAGACTGATTTTATTGCTTTTTTTGAGCGTGTGGAGGTGGATGATTCCATCTCCACATTTCATTTGGGCGAAACTATTCCTATGATGAACCAACCATGCATGTAACCGATTTCGATTATTCTCTTCCCGATGAATTGATTGCCAGAGCACCGCTTGCAAAGCGTGATGCTTCGCGCCTGCTTGTGGTAGGCGAAGATGCGCTGACGGATAGGTCAGTTAGCGATCTTGTTGATCTGGTCAATCCCGGGGATGTGTGGGTGATTAATGATACCCGTGTTATCCCCGCGCGTTTACTGGGTCAGAGGCCCAGTGGCGGCAAGGTGGAGTTGCTGCTGCTTGAACCGACAGGAGAGCCCGATATCTGGCTGGCGTGGGGCAAGGCCAATAAACCACTGAAAACTGGCGACACCGTTCACCTTGCCGAAGGCTTCAGTGCCGAGATCCTGGAACGTGACGGTAAAGAGGTGCGCGTGCACCTGCTGGCCGATGATGTCATGGACGCGATTGAGGCGAATGGACATATGCCGCTTCCTCCCTATATCGACCGGCCGGATACCGAAGAGGACAAGAATCGCTATCAGACGGTTTTTGCCAATGAGCCCGGGGCAGTAGCTGCACCGACGGCCGGGCTGCATCTGACCGAAGCGTTAATGGCGAAGATGGAGGTCGCAGGTGCTAGCTTTGTGCATGTCACCCTGCATGTCGGCCCCGGCACTTTTCAGCCGGTACAGGTCGATAACGTCGATGAACATATCATGCACGAAGAGGCGTATCACATTAATGAACGTGCAGCCGAGAAGATCAACCGAGCCAAGCGTGAAGGTCGTCGTGTGGTGGCAGTGGGTACCACGTCGCTGCGGACACTGGAAGCAGCCGCTGATGGAGATCAGGTGCGATCGGGTGCGGGTCGTACCGATATCTTTATCTATCCGGGATATCAGTTTAAAATCGTCGAAGCACTTCTAACCAATTTCCATCTGCCGAAATCAACACTACTGATGCTGGTGAGTGCATTGGCTGGGCGCCGACGTATGATGACTGCTTATGAGCATGCGAAGGCGCATAGCTACCGATTCTACTCCTATGGGGATGCCATGTTTGTGCGCACAATGAGAGATATTGAATGAAAGTGATGCTGGCACAGATCGCTCCGCGTGTGGGTGATTTCAATGGTAATGTGAAGTCGATCCTTGATGCTGCAAGCGAAGCTGAGAGTAAGGGATGTGACCTGATCGTATTCCCAGAACTGGCGGTGACCGGTTATCCGCCGGAAGATCTGCTGCTCAGACCCGCATTCATGCAGGCAACCATGTTTGCAATAGATGAGATCGTCGCGGCCAGCGGAAGCTGCGCTGTTGTTTTCGGCGCTCCGCGAACAGTTGAAGAGGGTTTGAGGAATAGTGCCTTTATCGCTCGAAACGGTTCAATTATCGGCGTCTACGATAAACAGTGTCTGCCTAATTATGGTGTCTTCGATGAATTGCGCTATTTCACTCCGGGAAGGGGTGATGCGGTCGTTTTCGATATCGATGGCTGGAAGATCGGCATCGGTATCTGCGAGGATATCTGGAGTGACGCACTGGCTGAGAAACAGTCAAACCTTGCTGTTGATGCATGGTTGAATCTCAATGCCTCACCGTTTCATATTGATAAACAGATTGAGCGAGAGGCTCTAATGATGAAGCGCGCCACACAGTTCAATGCGCCGGTTGTCTACGTCAATCCTGTGGGTGGACAGGATGAGGTGGTCTTTGATGGCGGCTCTCATGTCATCGATGCGAATGGCGATGTTTTGCTGCGTGCACCGCTGTTCAGTAAATCGCTTCCGATAATTGATTTTGAGCGGACAGCTGAGTCGCAAATTTCAGAGATTCCATCCACGATCGGCCAAATCCACGATGCGCTGGTACTCGGTGTTCGTGATTATGTGCGGCGAAACGGATGCAGTCAGGTGGTGATTGGTCTCTCCGGCGGCATCGACTCGGCGGTAACTGCTGCGGTCGCAGTAGAGGCACTCGGTGCAGAGAATGTTCTCGGTGTGCTGTTGCCGTCGAAGTTCTCCAGTGATCACTCCATCGCTGATGCTAAGGATTTGGTGAAAAATCTGGGTGTTGAATCAATCACACTACCCATTGCCGAACCTGTAGATGCTACTGAAGCCGTACTTACCGAGACCTTTGCCAAATGGGGTAAGTCAGCTCCGGATGTAACTGAAGAGAATATTCAGGCGCGTAGCCGTGGCATGTTGCTGATGGCTATCTCCAACAAGACCGGGCGTATGCTGCTGACCACCGGCAATAAGTCAGAGATGGCAGTGGGTTATGCCACGCTTTACGGTGATATGGCAGGCGGCTTTGCCGTGCTCAAGGATGTCTGGAAAACCGATGTCTTTGCACTGGCCGAATATATGAATCGTGCGCGGGAAGTGGTGCCGCAAAATACTATCGACAAGCCACCTTCGGCAGAGCTTCGCCCTGATCAGAAGGATTCCGATTCACTGCCCGATTATGATGTGCTTGACTCAATCTTACGGGCAACCATCGAAGAGCGTCTCTCGGTCGACGAGATAGCAGCACAAGGTTTTGATGTCGATGAGGCCAAGCGTGTGGTAGGCATGCTACACACGGCTGAATATAAGCGACGGCAGTCACCTCCGGGTGTGAAAATTACTCGGCGAGCATTTGGACGGGATCGTCGGTATCCGATCACTCATGCCTTTCGTGAAGCTGACTAAATATCGTAAATCACCTACATAATTAACGGATTTGCCAACGGCATCGTCTTGTGCAAGTCTGCCCTCTTCAAAAAATATGGATGGGTCTATATTTATACATTCCAACAGGAGAGACACTGTGAGTGACGCAATCAAAAAAGTCTTCGAGATGATCGAAGAGAACGAGTGCGAATTTGTCGATGTTCGTTTTACCGATACACGTGGCAAATGGCAGCACGTAACATTTCCAATTCATGAGCTGAATGAAGACTGCTTCGAAGATGGCTTTGCCTTCGACGGATCATCTGTAGCTGGCTGGTGTGATATTAATAATTCAGATATGGCTCTGATCCCTGATCCGCTAAGTGCGCGCATCGATCCATTCTTTGAAGCTTCCACAGTTGTGCTGGTTTCTCAGGTGATTGATCCAATCTCCGGTCAGGACTACAACCGTTGCCCACGTCAGGTGGCAAACCGTGCAGTAAACTACATTCGTTCAGCCGGCATTGCTGATACCGTATACTTCGGCCCTGAGCTGGAATTCTTTATCTTTGATGGCGTGACCTTCAATAATGATATGGGTAGCTGTGGCTACCAGATCGAGTCTGAAGAGGCTGCTTGGAATTCAAACAAGAACTTCGCAGATACCTCTGAAGGTATGATGCGTAACTCAGGCCATCGTCCTAAGGTTAAGGGTGGTTACTTCCCTGTTCCTCCGGTCGACTCTCTGCATGAGATTCGTAACGACATGTCTCTGGTCATGACCGATCTTGGCATCCACATGGAGTGTCATCACCATGAAGTGGCAACTGCCGGGCAGTGTGAGCTGGCGATGCGTTTCGGTGAAATGATCGATATTGCTGACCGTGCCCAGTGGTACAAGTATGTGGTTCATAACGTGGCTCATGCTCACGGAAAAACGGCCACCTTCATGCCTAAGCCGATCTACAACGACAACGGAACTGCTATGCACGTTCATCAGTCTTTGTGGAAAGATGGTAAGAACCTCTTCGCAGGTGATAAGTATGCCAACCTTTCTCAGGAAGCGTTGTGGTACATCGGTGGTATCATTAAGCATGCACGTGCATTGAATGCATTTACCAATGCTTCTACCAACTCCTACAAGCGTCTGGTTCCAGGCTTTGAGGCTCCAGTGATGCTGGCTTACTCAAACCGTAACCGTTCAGCCTCGATCCGTATTCCGGTTGTAAACTCTGATCCGGCTCGCCGTATTGAAGTGCGCTTCCCTGATCCAACAGCTAACCCATACCTGGCATTTACTGCCATGATGATGGCTGGTCTTGACGGTGTCGCGAACAAGATTGATCCGGGCGAAGCTGCTGATAAGAACCTGTATGACCTTCCTCCGGAAGAGGGTAAGAAGATTCCTACAGTTTGTTCAAGTCTTGAGATGGCTCTGGAAGCACTCGATGCTGACCGTGAGTTCCTCAAAACTGGCGGCGTGATGGATGATGACATGATTGATGCTTACATCGAACTGAAGATGGAAGAGCTCAACGAAGTACGCATGCGTCCACACCCGATGGAATTCGAACTCTACTACTCAGTATAAGTTCGCTTCCGTTTAAAATGAAGAGAGGTCGTCACGAAAGTGGCGGCCTTTTCTTTTTGGTTATTTCGATTATCTTCGGCACATGGGAGAGAAAACGAAGTTTTTTCTAAATTAGGAGTGCATGATGATCGAAATTCTGGTGAAGGCCGGCAGTGCCAACAAACAACGTGATGATGCGGTGGTTTTGCCACTTCTCGAAGGTCGCAAATTGACCGAGTCAGGCAAAGATCTTTCTGATGCGACTGGAAAGGTGATCGGTTCTTTTCTGAGAAAGTTCGACAACTCCGGTGATTTTGGCGTGTCGCATACGCTTTATGATGTTGAAGGCACCTATACTCAACGTGTTGAGTTGGCAGGCGCTGGCAATGAAAAGAAACTGACACTGCAGAAGCTTCGAGCTCTCTCTTCAAAAACAGCACGTAAACTTGAGATCAGTGGCGCCCGTGATGTCTCTTTCTATTTTCCTGAACTAAATGTTCGTGGTGCGACTTTGGCCGACAAGGTGCAGGCGATTGCCGAGGGTGTCTGGTTGGGGCTATACACTTTTGATAAATATCAGACCAAGAAAAAAGAGAACAAACGTGCACTCCGTTCAGTTACCATCATGATTCCATCGCGTAAACATCTTGATGAGGCAGAAGCTGCCGTAGCTGCTGCCAAAGCGATTGCAGCGGGCACCAATTTGGCTCGTGACCTTGGCAATGAGCCGGGCAATGTATGTACACCGGAATATTTAGGTGATCAGGCAGCAGCTTTGAAACATAAGAAACTGAAAGTGACCGTGATGGATAAGAAGGCGATCGAGAAGGCCGGCTTTACCGCACTTCTGGCAGTCAATCAGGGATCAGCCAAAGAGCCTCGTTTTATCGTCCTTGAGTACAGTAACGGTAAGAAGGGCGATGCTCCGGTCGCATTGGTTGGTAAGGGATTAACCTTCGATGCTGGAGGTATCTCTATCAAGCCGGCCGCGGCGATGGATGAGATGAAATATGATATGTGTGGTTCGGCCGCTGTGCTGGGCATTTTCAGGACGATCACCGAGTTGGATTTGCCGATCAATCTGTTGGGTGTGATTCCATCCACCGAAAACCTGTTGGGAGGTGCTGCCTACAAGCCGGGTGATATCGTGACCTCATACAAAGGTATTAATATCGAAGTACTTAACACTGATGCCGAAGGTCGAATCATTCTTTGTGATGCCCTTGCCTATGCGGTAGAGAAGAAGCCTGCAGAAATTATTGATTTTGCCACCCTGACAGGAGCCTGCGTAATTGCTCTGGGTTCACAGGCAACCGGGTTGCTGGGTACAGGAGAGAAAGTGAAAGCTGGCCTGAAGAAGGCTGGAGACCATGCCCATGATCGCGTGTGGGAGTTGCCACTATTTGAAGAGTATCAGGAACAGATTGATTCCAAAATTGCTGACATTAAAAATACAGGAGGTCGCGAAGCTGGCACCATTACAGCGGCATGTTTTCTCTCCCGTTTTGTTGAAGATGTCCCATGGGCACATCTCGATATTGCGGGGACGGCCTGGAACATGAAGGGAACCGACATCTCACCAATGGGTGGAACAGGTGCCGGTGTACGCCTAGTGGTGGAGTACCTAAGGCGTAAGGTGAAGTGATCAGGATCTGGTCAGACAATTCATGTCGAAACGTGGACTCTTAACTCTCGCACTGCTTACCATATTTTTTGCGTCGGGCTGTAGCGCCAAGACACCCCTTGCAGAGCGGGGGATGCTGGAGCAAGAACAAGTAGAGCGGGTAACCGAGTTGGAGGAACTTTTTCGAAGGCTTGGAGATCGTGTCGATGCAGACGAATCAAAGGTTCTGGCACGTGACGCGTTCACGTTCGCTTATCGCCTAAGTGAACGGTATGACCTTGTCTGGCCGCCACTATGGCACAACACGCTGGTCAATATGGGACTGAAGGAACGAGGTCTTTGTCACCAGTGGGCAGATGATATGCTGGCACACGTGAAAGAGGGTGGATATCGCTCATTCGACTTCTATCTTGGCGTCTCTGGATTGGGGACGCTCTGGGAGCACAATACGCTGGTAGTGAGTGCAAAAGGGGAGCCATTTGAGCAGGGTGTGGTGCTTGATCCGTGGCGAGATTCAGGAGAGCTCTATTTTGCAAAAGTCAGTGAAGATGAAAAATACCAGTGGCAAAAGCGTGATAGATAACGATCTGTTGCCAGGAGTGTTCTGATGCATCCGGCCTGTTTTCGTGGAACATTATTCGGAGCCTATTTCCTTCTTGCAGCCGTGCCGATCGGCATTTGGAACCATGAACTGTTTGTTCTGTTGAATGGGGCGAATGCAGGTTGGGCAGATGCACTGATGGGGCAGATCGGTGGTTTTGGTGATGGGCTGGTTATTACATTACTGATCGCCTGTGTGATGCTTTTCAGATTGCGATTAGGCATTGCCGCCCAGATCGCTTTTATTGCATCGGGGCTGATTGCCCAGCTGTTGAAACGGGTGTTTGATATGCCACGTCCTCCTGCAGTTTTGGAGAATGTACATGTTTTGGGGGCTGCATTTCAGTCGCACAGTTTTCCCTCAGGCCATGCCACCTCTTGTGGTGTGATGATTCTACTCGCTTTCATGTTGTGGAAGCGCGATCAATGGCAGTCATGGACGTTTGCAACGCTGTTCGCACTGGCTGCCTACGGGCGGATTTATGGGGGTGTTCATTTCCCGTTTGATGTCTGGATGGGTCTGATGATTGGCCTAGCCTCGATGTCGGCAGCCAGCCATTGGATGATGCGAATGCCCGAACGTGATTGGGAGAGCAGTGAGTGGGCATGGAAGGTGCCTGCGGTGATTGTGATGATCGAAGCGGCTGTGCTCGGGCTCGGGTATAAGATACAGCCATCCACAGCGACACTCCTGCCTTTGGTTGTGCCCATCGCCTCGTTGGTGATTCTGATGCAGTTCTGGAAAAGGAAGTTTAACCATGGCTGATGCAACCGAGGAGACCAAAGTTCATTTTGAACTGCTTGATCAACCGGATCGGGTTGAGGGGATCGCCAAACTTCTTCTGAGGCGCAATCGGCTGGAACCGCATCTTCTGATTCTCTGCCCTGATCCGGCATTTATGGCGGCACTGGATGAACGCCTCTGGACGATTCATCCCGAATCTTTTCTGGCGCACGCTATTGCCACAGAAGAAGCTGAAGCCAATGCACAACAGCCCATTCTTCTGGCCACAGAGATAAATAGGGATAACCAGCCACAAGTGTTGATTAACGGTTGTCTGGAAGTGCCAACCGATCTCTCCGGTTTTTCACATATTGTCGATTTTGTTGATGGTTGGGATGAGGGGTTGAAGCAGGCGGCCCGCGAACGTTTCCGTACCTACAGACAGCTTGAGATGGAGCCGACCTATCTGGCTAGTAAGGAATCAGATTAATTTAAATCAGCTGTAAATTCTTATTATTCTTTGCTCATCGCGCCATGCTTTCGTACCATGCGGGCAATGAGCAAAGATCGCGACATCGATGATATCCTCGAAAGCCTCAATCAGCTTCTTCGCGAAGGCGAAAGTCACAATGATGATCATGTAGAGTCTGTTGAAGATCCTAAATCAGTAAAACAGAAATTGAGTGACCTTGAAGATGAGTTGTCAGAGGTGGAGTCAATCGATGCTCTTCTCTCCGCCACTCCTGAGGTCACTGATAGTGACCCCGATTCAAACGATGGAATTGAGGATGATATTTCAGACAAAGAATCTGAAGCGGAAACGGCCGAGTCGTCGGATCAGGATGAATCTGATGAGGATGAATCTGACGAGGGCGAATCAGAAGAGATTGAATCTGATGAGGATCTGTCTGAAGAGAATGAACCCGAAGCGGAAAATATGTCGGATGACGATGATAAGCGCCTGAGTACACATCGGGTGGTGTTGACCGAAGAGATGCTGGTGGATAATCCACAGCGAAGCCTACTTTCGTTAGTTGGCAACAGTGTCGATCATGATGATGAGCAAGTAGATGAAGTTGTAGAGCCGGAAGAGCCAAGTGAATCTCAAACAGAGACTTCGGTTGATCATGCCCTGATGGCTGAACTACTTGACCGTATTACCGATGATGTGATTCAACAGCTACCGATACTTATTAAGGCATCGCTTGAACAGCACCTGAATGACTTAATTCAGGACGATCAGTCAAGTGATCTGCCAGATCAACCAGAGGAATAGAGAGAAATGAACCAAGTGAGTGAACCGGCCAAGATTTACGATCCACAGGTGGTCGAACCTGCTGTTTCAGATCAGTGGCTGAACTCCGATGCATTTAAACCGAGATTGGATGCTGAAGAGCACTACAGCATTACACTGCCGCCACCGAATGTAACGGGCAGCCTGCATATGGGCCACGCCTTCTCCGACACCATTCAGGATATGCTGATTCGCTGGCAGCGGATGCAGGGTAAATCGGTTCTCTGGCAGTTGGGCTTGGATCATGCCGGTATTGCTACCCAGATGGTGGTTGAGCGTCAGCTTGATGCCAAGGGCGTCCACCGACGCGACCTTGGGCGTGATAAGTTCATCGATAAGGTCTGGGAGTGGAAGGGTGAGTCCGGCGGTATGATTCTGGGTCAGATGAAGCGTCTCGGCCTCTCGCTTGATTGGTCGCGCGAACGTTTCACCATGGATGAGACCTCATCGAATGCTGTACGTGAAGTGTTCGTCCGCCTGTTTGAAGAGAAGTTGATCTATCGTGGCAAGCGTCTGGTGAACTGGGATCCTGTACTTGAAACGGCCGTTTCCGATCTGGAGGTAGTGCACGATGAAGAGCAGGGGCATTTCTGGCATATCCAGTATCCGCATGCCGATGATCCATCCAAGCATGTGATTGTCGCCACTACGCGTCCGGAAACAATGCTTGGTGATGGCGCGGTGGCTGTGCATCCCGATGATGAGAGATACAAGGACCTGATCGGTAAAGAGCTGGTTCTTCCTCTCTGCGACCGCACGATTCCTGTTGTTGCTGACGACTACGTCGATCCTGAATTCGGAACAGGTTGTGTAAAGATTACACCGGCACATGATTTCAACGATTACGAGGTTGGTAAGCGTCATGATCTGCCGTTGATCAATATTTTCACCAACCGTGCCCACATCAATGATGATGATATCGTGCCCGAACAGTATCGTGGCCTTGATCGTTATGAGGCGCGTGAGCGTATTGTCGCCGATCTGGAAGCTGAAGGACTGCTCTACAAGGTTGAGGAGCACACCCACAAGGTGGGTCGTGGTGATCGCTCACACGCAGTGATTGAGCCATACCTGACCGATCAGTGGTATGTGGCGATTCAGGATCTGGCCGATCCGGCCATCAAGGCTGTTGAGGATGGTGATATCCGTTTTGTGCCACAGCATTGGGAGAAGACCTACTTCGAGTGGATGCGCAATATTCAGGATTGGTGCATATCCCGTCAGCTCTGGTGGGGGCATCGTATTCCGGCATGGTATTGCGAGGCCTGCGATCACATCACAGTAAGCCGAGAGACACCGGAGTGTTGTGGTGGCTGTGGCGGCACGGCGATCCGTCAGGATGAAGATGTGCTTGATACATGGTTCTCCTCAGGTCTCTGGCCGTTCTCTACCTTGGGTTGGCCACAAGATACCAAAGAGATGGAGGATTTTTACTCCACTAATGTATTGGTGACAGGTTTCGATATCATTTTCTTCTGGGTTGCCCGCATGATCATGATGGGTAAGAAATTTACCGGTAAGGTTCCATTTAAGGATGTCTATATCCATGCGCTGATCCGTGATGCGCAGGGGCAGAAGATGTCCAAGTCCAAGGGTAATGTGATTGACCCGCTGGAGATCATCGAAGAGTACGGTGCGGATGCACTGCGCTTCACATTGGCGCACATGGCGACACCGGGACGCGATGTGAAGATGGATGTGAAGCGTATCGAGTCCAACCGCAACTTCATGAACAAGATCTGGAACGCTTCCCGTTTCGTTTTCATGAACCGCGAAGATGCCAAGCCCGATGCCAATGTTAAGCCTGAATCGGATGTGAATCGCTGGATTCTCTCTGAGCTCAATAGCACTGCGCGTGAAGTGGAGAAAGCGTTGGCCGAATACCGCTTTAATGAGGCGGCAGGAGCGCTTTATAACTTCATATGGGGCACCTATTGCGATTGGTATGTTGAGGCAGCTAAGGTGGCGCTCTACAAGGGTGATGCGGCTGAGAAGCGTGAAACCCAGATCGTCATGCTGACAGCGCTCGATGGCTGGCTGCGCCTGCTGCATCCGATCTGTCCGTTTATTACCGAAACCCTGTTCCAGGAGTTGCATGGTGAAGATGCTCGTCTGGTCACAGCTGATTGGGCTGGTTCATACGCTTCTGATGAGAAGGCTGTCACACGCATGAACCGTGTCATGGAAGTGGTTACGGCGATTCGCTCCATTCGTGGAGAGATGAATGTCTCTCCAGCCAAGAAGATTGTGGCGAAGATTGCGGCTTCGGAGGCTGTGCGCAACGAACTTGAGTGTGAGCAACGAGTGTTAATGAGTTTGGCACGTCTGGAGTCACTGGAGTGGTTGCCAGAGGATGCCAATGTCGATGGTGCTGCTGTAGCACCGCTCTTCGGAGCGACAGTCTATCTGCCGCTCAAGGGGCTGGTTGATGTGGCTGAAGAGCTATCGCGAATCGAGAAGAATGTCGCCAAGGTAGAAAAGGATGTGGCCGGCCTTGAAGGTAGGCTCTCCAATCAGAAATTCGTCGATTCGGCTCCTGAGGCCGTAGTTGCCAAAGTACGTAGTGATCTGGATGAGAACCGCTCTAAGCTTGAAGAGCTGAAGTCTGCTGCGGAA
>Ga0316192_10002898_pt1 | contig 12530 bp, 13 predicted proteins | sample MerIslwburrow_MG_FD_204931 | JGI IMG/M metagenome (GOLD analysis project Ga0316192, IMG submission 204931) | Coastal sediment microbial communities from Maine, United States - Merrow Island worm burrow | ecosystem: Environmental > Aquatic > Marine > Coastal > Sediment | place: USA: Maine...
CACGGAGGCTTTATGTGCGGGTTTAATCCAAACGTCCTGAGGTTGACCGGCGGATGCATCGATAATTTTCATTCCTTCTTCCTTGGTCATCCAGGAAGCGGCAATAATTGCCTCAAGGCGCACGCGTCCGTGGGAATGGGTGGCGGCCTTCGTCAGAAGGGAGGTTTTATTCTTGATCTGTTCTCCTGAATATCGTAACACGTTCACAGCGGCTGCCTGGGCACGATGGTCTTTGGAATTGAGCAATGTATTCAAGTAACTTTCATCAATGTGTCCTAGGCCCCAGGTGACCCAGAGAGCTTCCAGAAGATGATGATCATGACGTGGATCATTTTTATCTAGATTTTTCACCCACAGTTTCAATTCAGATAACACCTTTTGATTGTCACGTCCACGGAGTTCTCGACGGGTACGATAACGACTGCGGTATTCAGGTAATTTGAGATTGTCGAAAAGCTCAGTGAGAGTGGCATTATGAATTTTGGCAGGCTTGACAAGTGGGCGTGAAGGGTAAGTGATACGGTAGACACGTCCATGGCTGTGGTCTCGCAACGGGTCACGGGCGTTGTGTTGCATATGTCCAATAAGAATGTTGTGCCAGTCGATCACATAAAGAGAGCCATCCGGAGCAAATTCAAGATCCACCGGTCGAAAATTACCATCCTTGGATGAAAATAAATCTTGTCGGTAAGTGAGTTTGTAACCTGTGCCATCTTCTTCGACCTGATGTTGCTTGGCGCCTCGAAATCCGATCGTGTTGTTGATAAGTACATCCCCTTGAATATTTTCTGGAAAGTGACGGCTGGAAATAAACTCTACCCCACAGGTAGGGCGTACCACATGTGATCGATCAATCAGACTTTTGGGTAGTGGGGCAAACTGGCCATATTTGGTTTTGACCGTTCCTGTTAACAACCATTGAAAATTTTGGGCGATGATGTAAAAGTTTTGCCCCCAATCGTCAATGGCGACTCCCCAGGGATTGGGGACGCTCAAACGGGCAGAGCGTTCCAGCTGACGTGTTCGAGGATCGAAACGGAAAAATCCTCCTCCGTAATTACGCATGGGACCATAGGCTGATTCAACATTGCTGTGCAGAAAAGTGCCTTCACACATATAAATGGCACCTGAAGGATCTGCTGAAAAGGCCGAAATGGCGTGATGGGTGTCATGGTCGTCAAAACCACTGAGTAGGATTTCTTTGTGGTCAGCTTTGTTATCGCCATCGGTATCTTTAAGCAAAACAAGGTGGGGAAGCTGGGCGACATACACACCTTCCGGGGCAATTTCAAAACCAATGGGCAAGTGAAGGTTCTCGGCGAAAACCGTTTGGTGGTCGGCTTTACCATCGTTATCGCGGTCTTCGAGAATAATGAGTTTATCATTGGGTTTGGCGTTGCCGGGTTTGTAATGGGGATAGCTGGACATCACAGCCACCCACAAGCGTCCTTGGTTGTCGAAAGACATTTGTACAGGATTGGCCAAGTCTGGAAATTCTTTCTCTGAAGCAAAAAGATTTATTTCATATCCTGTTGGGAGTTTGAAAGCTTCTAGGGAGTCTTTGTCGTAAAGATATTCTTTAGAGCCATTTTTGGAGCTGACTTTATAATTTGTTTTCACTTCAGGAAGCTTGTGTGTGTTCGTATCTGCCAATGTGAGGTCAAATTTTTTGTTGTTGAGGGTGGCCCAAATGGCTTGATCCCGATTATGCACCATCTCTTTTAATTTTTTCTGTTCTGCGGGGTAGTTTGCTGCGCCATAAGGTTTGAAGCGGACACCATAGACATGCACGCCATTGGGAATTTTAAAATAATTGTGCCAGTACCAGTTTTTATCATTAACTAATCGCTGGACTTTTTTTTGTAAAGTTGTGTCAGTTGTGTTTTTGCCGTAGAGTTTGTCTGCCAATAGCTGGCTTAATTTCTTGTAACCTAAAGCATTCAATGAGGCGCCGTCCACTGTCAAAGGTTCTTGGCTAGAGTTAAACCACTTTTGTGTGGGATGAAAAATGTCGACTAATTTTATTTTGTGAGTTATAGCTATTTCTTTCATGGCAGCAGTGTAAGTGGCCAGATTTGCATTTTCTTTGACACCATCTGGAGTGTTGCGCGAAGAAGAGAGGTCTTGAAAAGCTATAGGAGAAACAAGAATGATTTGTGGTGGTTTTTTATTGTAAGTTGTGACTTTCAAGTGTTTGATATAACCCGCTAATTCATCTTTGAATTTTTGAATTCCTGCACTGCCATTGAACGATTCGTTAAAACCAAAAAAAGCGATAATGGTGTCGGGTTTGAGTTCTTTTAACCATTCGTCAGGAGATTTTTCAGAACCGCGTCCTATCTGTGCTGTTCCGTATCTATCTTTCATATCAAAGAGTTTTGTAAACTTTTTTGCATCAGGGAAGGCCCAAGGGTGAGGTCTGGCGGCATGGGGGCGGAAACCAGGTGTGTTGCATTCATCACAAAGGTTGCGAATTGTGAGTTGTTTGTCAGAGTTTTTTAAATAAATTTCTGTTTCGAAGTAGCCATGTTGCATCATGCGTGAGCCGAGTCCATTGCCCACTAAAACAATGTTTTCTCCAAGGGAGTGTGTCAGGGCGATGCTCTCGTTGGATGGTTCTTGTGTATACCCGCAGCAAGTAAGCAGGAATAAAAATAGATAGGGTGACCATATGTTTTTCATTGATGCTAGCTTTCTTTTGCGAATGAGTATTGTAATTTTATTATTCAATAAGAAATAGGTCGTTTGACATTTTATGATTAATGTTATGGTAGTGATTTGTAAATGCGCTCTTTCAGACTAAAAGATTGGCCTTGGCTGCAAAAACAAAATCGCTTTCAACAAGGCCATCAATTTTGTGAGTCCACATATCTAAGGTGACTTGTTTGAAATTGATGTGAATGAGGGGGTGGTGACCTTGTTCTTCGGCTAAGGCACCGATGCGATTGCTGAAATCCAGAGAGTCTTTGAAAGAGGGGAAGTTGAAGGTTTTGGTGAGGTGATGTTCGTCGACAAGTTCCCAATCAATTTGTTTGTGTAAGGTCTTGAGAGCTTCTCCCTTGAGGGGGGGGATTCCCCCCTGACAAGGGATGCATTTTTTACTGCTGAGATGGCTCATTGGCTCATTTCTTTACTGAGATCTGCTTCTGGTGGAATCTCCACTTCCACTTTTTCACCATCTAATAATGAGTTGAGTGTGCCGAGCAACATTTCGGGTTCAACGCCATAATTGTGCATGATCTGTCCTACAGTTTCGTCTTCAGCTATAGCGCAAGAGGAGCAGCCCCCTAAGTGAAAGCTGGCAAACACTTCCCGGGCGCGGGGGTGCATGGCCATGGCTTCAGCGGCGGTCATTTCTGGAACAAAACGTGTGTACTGTGATGCAGGTTTTTCAAGTGGTAATGGCCATTCGTTGAGGCCTCCCTTAAGATTGTGAATGTTGTTGTAGTTTTTTTCTTTACTCAAAAATTCACTCACGGAAGCGGAACGCATTCCTACGGCGCAGTACACAATAACATGAGAGGCCGTTTGTGAAATTTCTTCCCAACGCGTTTCTATTTCTCCTAATGGAATGTGAAGAGCGTTAGAAATATGCCCGGCTTTGTATTCGTGAGCTTCTCTCACGTCAACAATGACGCAGTCCTCATGTTGTTCGATGAGTTGTTGAGCTTCTTGAGCTGGAATTTGATCGTACAATGTACCCTCCTTAATTTCGTAGGTCGAAATGGTTTTTCCTTGAGAAGATTTTACGATTTGTTTCCCAAGTAAGTTTGTTTTGTCTTCTACTAATTGTTTTAAACTTTTGTTTTGGACTTCCAAGTAGTCTAGATCGGTTTTCAAAGTGTTAACAGCAGTTTTAGCTTTAGCTGTTTGTATCAGTGCACCTACAGATATTACTATAGCAACTGAAGCTAGAATGTATTCCATAAAACTTTCTCCATATAGTAGTAATTTTATACTATATAACACTATTATTTTAATAAATTGTTAATTAATGGGTAATATCTATTTTAATAATAGTAGTAATTTTATACTATATACTAAAATTATTGAGAAATATGAGGAAAATATGATGTATGACCCCGTAATGGTTCAACCCATGAGAGACGAATTAACAAATATTGGCATCCAAGAATTATTGACTCCAGAAGATGTGGATGGTTTTTTTGGCAATAAAACAGGGACATATTTTCTAATTATCAATTCAGTTTGCGGTTGTGCGGCCGGCGGCGCACGTCCAGGTCTCACGTTAGCCCTAAAAAATGAGAAAAAACCCGATAGAGTCGTCACGGTGTTCGCTGGAATGGAAAAAGAAGCTGCCCAACAGGCTCGCAGTCATTTTAGCGAGTTACCACCTAGTAGCCCTTCTATGGTGTTGATGAAAGATGGGCAGGTTGTCCATTTTGTGCCCCGTCATATGATTGAAGGTCGAGGTCCTGAATTGGTGGCTGAAGATCTGATCAAGGCATTTGATGAGTATTGTTAAATATAATGAATCTAAAGTGTAAAATAATGCTATAGAATGATTTTAAAAAGGCGAAATTTTTTATTTCGCCTTTTTTATGCCCCAAGTGAAAGCTCTTGTATTAATTTCAATTGTTCTTGTAAATCCAACACTTGAGTTTGCCAATAGAGATCTGTTCCAAAATCGGGGAACATACGTTGGAATGAAGGGTCTTCATAGCGTTTGGCGATCCAAGCGCTGAAGTGAATGAAACGTAAGGCTCTTAAGGCTTCGACCAATTTCAGTTCTTTAATATCAAAATCTCTCATTTGTCTGTAGGCATTTAATAGGGTGTTGCGTTGCTGTAGAGAATGGGTGTCGCGCCCGGGTACCAATAGCCAAATATCTTGTACCGCAGGTCCAAATACCATGTCGTCAAAATCTAAAAGAAAAGCTTCATCGTTGCGCCAAATAATATTGCCAAGATGACAATCACCGTGAATACGTTGGTAAGAAATGCCATCAAACCATGGATCAGAGATTTCGCAGATGTCGTCAACAAGATCTTGGTAGATTTCCTCATAGCGTTCAGGAATTTTTTTATATTCTAATAAATACTCAAGATTTTTACAGCCGTAATTGTGAGGGCCTAGCTCTAACCGATGCTGGCAAGCTTTACTGGCTCCCACATTATGCACTCTGGCTAACAGTCTTCCAAGTTGTTCCAATTGTTCATTGTTTAATTCATCAGGGGCTCGACCTCCCATTTTTGGGAATAGAGTGAAATTGATAGAGCTTCCAGATATGGTTTTTATTGTGCTGCCATCGTCAAAAAGAAGAGGGGCAATGACGGAAATTTCTTGTTGCTGCAAGTCTAAAAGAAATTCGTGTTCTTCACGTATTTGTTCGGTAGACCAACGACCTGGTCGGTAAAATTTGACCACCCTAAAATTGTCAATACAGTTGTTTGGTGTTTGCCGGTAATCGCCTTCAATTTCAATGTCGTAGACACGGTTTTCCATGCTGTTAAGAGCTGTAAGGCGTCCTGTGCAATGGTAGCCATTTTCTTCAATGGCATTAAGTATTTTTTCAGGGGTGAGTTCGTAAAAAAATTCAGTATCGTTGTCGCCCCAAAGGTGTTGACTCATTAGGGTTTATTGTTATTAGGTTTGTCGTTGCGTTTTTTATTTTTGTTAAAGGGTCGTTTTTTGTTAGAAAGTTTGGATGAGGAAGATTTTTTTTTGTCGTTGTCACTTTTACGAGGATTGTTGTTAAAAAAATCTAGTATTTGTTTGGCACCGTCAATTTTTTCTTCACCTACACGTTTTACAATCCGTTCAAAAAGGTATGCTTCATCTTGGGTGACATAGGTAATCACATTGCCTGAACGGTCGGCACGACCCGTGCGTCCGATACGGTGCACATATTCTTCAGGGGCATTGGGTACATTGTAGTTGATCACATACTCGATATGATCAATATCAAGGCCGCGAGAGGCTACATCGGTAGCAATAATGATTTTGTATTCTTTTTTACGGAAGGATTCCAGAACAGCAAAACGAATATCTTGATCGTGATCGCTGGAAAGAGAAGCGGCCAAATAACCTCTTCCCCATAATTCTCTATCAAGAAAGCGGACATCTTTTTTGGTATTGCAGAATATCAAACAGGTTTCATTTTTAAGTTGTAGGGTGTCTAGAAAATTCTTTAGAGTAGAAAATTTTTGTGGACGTCTGACACGTATGGCTTTTTGATGAATGTTTTTTGAGGTGGATGTTCCTGTAGAAGTTTCTATCCATATGGGTTGGTGCATAAATGATTGAGCCACTTTTTTTATTTCTTTGGGAGCTGTGGCTGAAAATAGCATGGTGTGTTTTTCGTCAGGAACTAATTTGAATATTTTTTGAATATCTTCAACAAAACCCATTTCCAACATGCGGTCAAATTCATCTAATACAAAAGTATGGCACCAGCCGAGGTTGAGTCCGCCACCACTTGTCAGGTCTAGAACACGACCAGGAGTAGCTACCAAAATTTGTGAACCTAAAATTTCCTTCATTTGCGTTTTGATATATTCACCACCAATAGCTAAACCAACTTTAACGCCACGTATGGGGGCAATGATTTTGAGATTGTCAGATATTTGTTGAGCTAATTCCCTAGTGGGTGTGAGGATAAGGGCCTGAATACTTCGGCGTTCAGGATCTATGGAATGGATCATGGGGATGCCAAAGCAAAATGTTTTACCTGTGCCCGTTTCTGCCTTACCTACTAAATCTTTGCCTTTAAGGGTGTGGGGAAGAGTCATTTCTTGAATGGGACTGGGATGAATGATGTTATGTTCGGCAAGGACGTCAGCAATGTCTTTTGGGACAGCTAGGTCATGAAAAGTGATATTGGTGTTAAAATTCTTACTTGTGCTCATTCACCGGTCATTATAGGGTGCCGGGGCATGCTTCGGATACAGGCAATCAAAAAACTTAAGGGTTACGGTGTGAGCCGTCACAAAGGGGGCCATTCGTTGTTTTTCCACACATACATAAAGCTACAGATTTTTCTTCACTTACTTCTAGCTTAGTTGGTGTTTTACCGCTTCCTGAATGGTTACCGTCACAAAAAGGTTTGTTGGAAGATTCACCGCAACTACAAATAAAATGATTACCAGCAGTTAATTTCCCTGACCAAGGGCTGTTGTCATAAGCCATAAAGTATCTCCTTTTTCTATATAGATACATTAATATACATAATAATCGTGGTGGTGGTTTACGTATTTGTAGGGGCACACACATTGACGTGCCCCTACAAAGAAATGTAAATGTATTTTTCAGATAGTATTTAATAGCATATAATGACTAAAAGTAGTTTATGATAATTTCGTGGTGCACAATAGCCTCAAAAAGTACCCTTATTCATCAATAACCTTTTTATGTAATTTCAGTTTTTTGATATCTTTAACTGTTGCAGGATAAGGTTGGTCAAGATCATTCTTTATTTTTGATGGAATGAAAGAGAGGGGAGATTTGAATGTGGGGGGGGGTAATATTTCCTATTCAAACAACTCTCAAGAAACAATTAAGAGGGATTCTGAGTTTTTTTTAATGTTATTTTTTTAAGTGAAGGGCACATTATTTGCGGTATTTTGTACGATGAAACCAATTAAGATCAATATTTTCAAAGTTATTCTTATGTTCGCACTGATTGTGTTGTTGGGATTGATCGTTTTAGATTCATCTTTTAGATCTTTATTTGATGACAAAATAGATTCGCAACAAACTCAAAATGATAAAAAATTAGAGACAACAGAGATCACGTCAAGTCGTCAGTTGCTAGATCAATATAAGTGTTTTTCTTGCCATGACATTGCAGAAGAAAAAACGGGCCCTTCATTCATCACAATTTCTAGGCGTTATAGGGATAACATAAAAGCAAAAGGTAAATTGGTTGATAAAGTGGAAATGTCACAAATGTTTGTCAGAGAGTTTGAACAAAGTAGAGGGCAGCCAAGTAAAATGCATTTGTTCAATGATAAAGCTATTCCTAAAGAAGATGTCAAAAAAATGATTGACTGGATTTTATCTCTGAGGATTAGCTAAGCTAATTAATGAAAAGTTTTACGATATCGCTATTACTGATAACGCCTATTGTTTTTTCTTCATCTTTGACAAACACTCTGTGTATTCCTTTTTTTATTAAGAGTGTGCAGCAATCTGAAAGGCTGTCAAAAGGTTTGACAGAAATAATGTCAGGTGTCATCCAATCCACAACTTTATTGTTGCAGGCTTCAGGTTGATTCTCTATTTTTTTTAAAATATTGCTGTAATACTGTGATTTTTTTTCTTCAGAACAGGCAAAGGCATGGTCAACAATGTGTAGGGAGCAGTGATGTTCAAAACGGGCAATATCTGATCCTGAAAAAACTCCTAATTCTTCACCGTTGTCTTGGATAACGATGGCTGCGGATATTTTTTCTTTCATAAAAAGATCTATAGCTTCATAGATGGAGTCGTCTGCGAAGAGGGTGAGTACATGAGGAGTCATAATATCTTTAGCGGCAAGATAGCTTTTAGATTCTGCTTTGAATTTTTCTAGTTTCTCTTTTTTAACGTTGTCTGAGTATGTAGAATTCACCGATAAATTGTCTTTGTTCATAATGACCTCCAATTATCTTAGTATCACGTTTGCAACAACTGTGCCAGCAACTATTCGCTGTAAGGTGGCGTATTCCCCGCAGACAAGTAGGGAAATATTTCAGGGCATTGTGAAATATTTCCACGGCTATTTTCCCATAACCCATGAAGAAATAGGCAGATTTTTTTATGAGAGCTATGGCACGTGCTTTGCGCATAATAGTTGTAAATTAATATAATCGGAGATAGCCATGAAACATATATGTTTTCCCACAGATTTTTCAGAATTGTCTTTAAAAGCGCTGCCATTTGCCGTTGCGGTTGCAAAGAACTATGATGCCACTCTTCATCTAGTGAACGTTTTAAAACATGTGTCAGGGATGTATCCCAGTGAAGATAGGGAAGAGCTTTTAACGACAGTTAAAACAAAATTTGAAGAATTAAAAGAGGATGCTTCAAAAACGATTGATCCATCCAAAATAAAATGCGAAGCCATACAAGCAGATGTGCTGACTGGACTTGAAGCTTACTGTAAAGACAATGATATAGATTTGTTACTGATGACAACTCATGGTCATTCGGGTTTGAAGCGTCTTTTATGGGGAAGTGTTGCAAAAAATATTATTCATTTGGTTGAGTGTCCCGTAATGGTTCTTAATCCAGAGGCAGCCGAACATGTGAATTCAGGTACTTTGGGCCCTATTTTGGCTCCGGTGGATATTGATCACCTGTCTCCAGAAGCGCTTACAGCGGCAAAGGATTTAGCTCATAACCTAAAAACTCCATTGGAAATCGTTTACGCTTTATCTGATGAACGAGGTGTGGTGGGCATAGCTGGCGTGTATGGTGAGGCTAGAATTTATCGTTCTTACGATACCTTTATAGAAGAAGAGACAGCCATTGCTGAAAAAGCGTTGGGAGATTTGAAAGAAAATTTGGATAAAAAACAGGATGGAGTTAAGGTGGGTTATCATGTGTCAGGAGAACCCGCCCACGAAGCTATCACAAATTATTGCAAAAAGTTTCCTAGTTCTTTAGTTGTTATGCAAACCCATGTGAATTCTCCTTTGGATAGATTTTTTCTGGGAAGTACGACTGAAAGAGTGATTCACAGTGTGAACGTTCCGGTGGTGATATTAAATCCTAAATCTCTTGAAAAAATAAACGGTTGCGATAAGTCATCGACCTGTTGTTAATTGTTAAAAATATAACAATGTAGGGGGAGGCCCTGTGTGGCTTCCCTTTTGTTTGCAAATTATTTCAACCGTCAACACGGAAGCCCACGCGGGGGCTTCCCTACAAAAATAATATTCCATTTGCCTCTTATCATTTGTTAGGATGGTCACTGAGGTGATTGTGTTAAGAAAACTATTCTTTTTTGTAGGCGTGGGTTTACTTGTTAGGTCGATGATGGACTATATGAGGGTCGAAAATACGCAGGGTTTGATCTCTTATTTTTCAACACATTATATTCTGCCGGCAGCGGCGGGGATGCTGTTGTTTGTTTCTGTTGTGGTGATGAAACGTCGTAAAGTGGCTGAAAATTTTCAAAACGCTGGCAGTTATAACGCCATGCGAGAATTGGTTTTAAAAGTAAAGCCATCAGAACTTGGGCTTTCATCAGGCAACCGTTTTGACATTTGGGGGATCGTGATGGAAATAGGTCGATCAGATGTGATCGAGACATTGGTGATGTCACAAGACGGCAGTTGTAGTTTGTACTGTAGTAACGGTGGAGGCTTTATAGGTATGGGTGAGCATAAACAGGTGCGTCAGGCGGCGATGTATTGCTTGGCCATTGCCAGTCACCTGAAAGAAAATTTTTCTGAAGTCAGTACATTTCCTCTACCCAGCACCAAGCAAGTAAGATTTCATTTTTTAACATATTCGATTCCCTTGGGAGCTAGAGCGGGACTTCGACAACTTGAAGTTGGAGATCATCTGTTGTCTCCCTTATACATGGCTGCACAAAAAGTGGTCAAGGAAATGAAAATTGTGGGCGAGAAATCTTAAAACTAAAATAGATATCAGGTAACATGTGAAGTTCTGAAAGGTTGAAGCATGGAAATTAAAAAAACAATTGTGGATGATATGAAATCGGCCATGAAGGCTAAGGAAAGCCTGAAATTGGGTGTGCTGCGCATGGTGAAAGCACGGTTTATGGAGCATGAGACCTCGGCTAAAGGTGGAGAGTTGGATGATGAGAAGGGCATAGCTATAATTCAGAACATGATCAAGCAGCGGCAGGAATCTGTAAAAACGTATGAAGAAAATGACCGCCAAGAATCTGCGGATAAAGAGAAAGCTGAAATTGATGTACTCAAAGGTTATTTGCCTAACAGTATTTCAGAAGAAATGGTCAAGTCTACGGTGGATGAGGTTGTGGCTCAGACAGGAGCTAATAGCCCTAAGGACATGGGCAAGGTGATGGGGGCTGTGATGGGCAAGCTTAAGGCAATGAGTGGTTTGGTAGATGGCGCTTTGGTGCAAAAATTGGTGAAAGAAGCTTTATTGGGGACTTGAAGTTTATTGTCGTCGGTCGTGCCAAGATATAGCCCTAGAGAAATGGTTTTTGAAATCATTTCTTCGTAGGGAATACCATAACGTTCAGCGGAATTAGAAAATTCTTCCCCATAGGCGATGCCAGGATTGGGGTTGGCTTCAATCAAATAAATGTCACTCACTTCGGTGACACGGTAATCAAATCGGGCGTAGCCGTTCAAGTCTAATCGTCGGAAGGTGCGTTTGGAAATGTTTTGCAAAGCTGAGGATTTTCATAAGTTCGTCAATGTATTTTAATATTGTAGCAATTTCACAATACAAGGCCACGATGAATTATTTTTTATTTTGTCGCCTGTTTGAGTTGGATTTCTTTTTTTTGGACCGATTAAATCCTGTGTTGTTGTTACGTGAAGAAGTTGAGCCCTTTTTTTTGCTGAATTTCTTTGTGGCATGATAGGGGTTGTCTTGGTGTTTTTTTGGAACCTGAGCTTGTTCTTTGCTGGGGCTAAAATCTTTGGCGACTTCTTCTTGGATGCGTTGTTTGAGTATTTTTTGTATGGCATTAAATTCTTTGAATTCATTGGGAGTGACGAAGGTCATGGCGTGGCCTACTTCTCCGGCCCGGCCTGTGCGACCAATACGGTGAACATAATCTTCAGGAACTTGAGGCAGATCGTAATTCACCACAAGAGGGAGCTGTTGAATGTCTAAACCACGTGCGGCGATATCGGTAGCCACTAATATTTCAAGTTTGTTTTTTTTAAAATCATCCAATGCACGTGTACGTGTACCTTGTGATTTGTTGCCATGAATAGCGGCAGCTAAAATGCCACTTTTTTTTAAATGTTTCGTCAAGGAATCGGCGCCATGTTTTGTGCGTGCAAAAACCAAAGCTTGGTACCATTGTTTTTGCTTGAAAAGATGTTTGAGTAATTCGGCCTTTTGGTTCTTGCTTATTTTGTAATAACATTGAACTACTTTGTCTGCAGTGGAATTGGGAGCTGCTACAGAAATTTTAACAGGCTTGTGAAGAATGCTAATGGTTAATTTGCGAATCTCTTGGTTGTAGGTGGCCGAAAAAAGTAAGTTTTGTCGTTGTGTAGGAAGGCGACTCACAATTTTTTGGATGTCTTTGATAAAGCCCATGTCGAGCATGCGATCAGCTTCATCGAGTACTAAAATTTTTAATTTCGATAACACAATGGCACCTTGATTAACAAGGTCAAGCAAACGTCCCGGAGTGGCCACAACAATATCGACCCCTTGACGCAATTTACTGATTTGAGGCTTGATGCTCACGCCTCCAAATACTACGACACTTTTAATTTTCATGTACTTACTATAAGCTTCAATGTTTTCATTGATTTGGCTGGCCAATTCTCTTGTAGGCGTGATCACCAACACATGTGTGTGTTTTGAGGGGGGTGTGTGTTGGCCGATTAATTTTTCTAAAATGG
>Ga0316192_10002903_pt1 | contig 12519 bp, 12 predicted proteins | sample MerIslwburrow_MG_FD_204931 | JGI IMG/M metagenome (GOLD analysis project Ga0316192, IMG submission 204931) | Coastal sediment microbial communities from Maine, United States - Merrow Island worm burrow | ecosystem: Environmental > Aquatic > Marine > Coastal > Sediment | place: USA: Maine...
ATTCGGCCAGCCAGTTGAACAGTTCCAGCAACATCAGCCGTTTACCTCCAGGTATTCTTTCCCGTTGGAAATAGCCCTGACCACATACTCCATACCCATCGAACGGGACCCTTTAACCAGGCAGGCGATGCCGGGTTTAAGTTCAGCACGCAAGGCCTCGATCAATTCGTCCCTGCCACTGAAATGCTCGGCATTGGCTCCAAAAGCGTCAACCGCCGCCGTGCTTGCTTCTCCCAGAGCGAACAGGCGCCTGACGCCGAATGAACGTGCTGCGTCCCCCAGTTCCGCGTGCATCTTACGGCTGTCACTACCCAACTCTTTCATATCACCCATGACCAGCCAGGGCTCACCGTTCTGGGTAGCGAGTACCTGCAAGGCGGCATATAACGAGGCGGGATTGGCGTTATAGGTGTCATCGATCACAATCCAGCCCGAGCTTGCGTGCTTAAGGCTGAGCCGGCCGGGTACCGGCTGAACTGTTTCCAGTCCGGTCTTGATATGGGCGAGCGGCACATCCAGGGCCAGGCAGACGGCTGTGGCTGCCAGTGCATTGGTCAGGTTGTGCGTACCCGGAAGAGGCAACTGCAGTTTAAATTCACCAAGCGGTGTACTCACCACTACATTATTTGCATCGTGGTACGCCCTGATATGGTTCTCACCATCACCATTGAAATAGAAAATCTTCCCGGCCTGATTGATGTCTTGCCACAGATCAACCCAGGGCTCGGCGGCATTGATAATCGCAACACCATCGGCTGGCAGCGCGGCGAACATCTCGCCTTTCGCCTGGGCAACACCCTCTATGTCGATAAAACCTTCTAAATGCGCCGGTCCAATATTGGTAATCACACCGATGTCCGGGCGTGCAATTCCGGCAAGATAGGCAATATCACCCGGATTGCTGGCGCCCATTTCCAGCACCGCATAATCATGCGATTGATTCAACTGGAAGACCGTCAGCGGCAAGCCCAGTTCATTATTGAAATTACCCGAGGTCGCCAACACCTCTCCTTCCTGCCTGAGGATACTGGCCACCATCTCTTTAACCGTTGTTTTGCCATTGCTACCGGTGATACCAATGACTTTCGCCGGGCAGGCATTACGCCAGTGTCCGGCGAGGATACCGAGCGCGGCCAGCACATCCGTCACTTTCAATACCGGCAGACCTGACGGCACATCGCGATCAACCAGCGCGGCAACGGCACCCAGGTCCATTGCCTGCTGTAGGTAGTCGTGGCCATCAAACGTCTCACCGGCCAATGCTGCAAACAGCATGCCGGGAACAATCTGCCGGCTGTCTGTCGTGATACCTGTAAAGGTGATACCAGCTTGCAACGGGGCGCAATTGAGCAGTTTTGCGGCCTTGTCCAGGCTCATCTGTATCATGCCGCGTCCCCCAGTGCATGGCGGATGACGTTTGCATCGCTGAATGGTATTTTTTGCCCGTCAATTTCCTGCCAGGTCTCGTGACCTTTTCCGGCCACCAGCACCACGTCACCAGGTTGACAGTTTGCGATAGCCTGCTGGATCGCCAGCATCCTGTCCGGCTCTATCGTTGCCTTGCCCGGTTCTACGAGACCCGCAACCACGTCATCGATGATCTTGTTGGCAGACTCATGTCTCGGGTTGTCACTGGTAACCACCACAACATCGGCCAGCAACTCTGCTGCACGGCCCATTTGCGGGCGTTTACCCTGGTCGCGGTTGCCGCCGCAACCAAATACACACACCAGCCTGCCATCAAGATGGGCCCTTACCGCGTGCAGGGCACTCTCCAGCGCATCCGGTGTATGTGCATAATCAACCACAACCACCGGCTGACCCGGTTGTCCGCCCAACCGCATCATTCTGCCGGGCACAGGCTGCATGACTTCAAGCTGGTGCAGAACATGGCTCCAGGGCATACCAAGCAAAGCCAGCGTACCTGCGGTCGCCAGCAAATTCGACGCGTTAAACGCGCCCAGCAGACCGGTGTGAATTTCTTCAGAGCCCCATGGCCCGGTCACCCGGATCTTCATTCCGTTGATATCAATGGAACGAATTTCCGCTCTTAGTTCCGCACCTTCCTGCAGACCGAAACTGAGCATTTGCATACCGCCATTGAGCTCACCAAACCACTTTCTGCCATAGGCGTCATCATGGTTGATGATCGCAAAGGACGGTGCGTAGTCGGTAAACAAAAGCCGTTTTGCCGCTGCGTAGTCGGCCATATCAGAATGGTAATCAAGATGATCACGACTGAGATTGGTAAAAACCGCGGCATCAAACTGCACCGTCTGACAACGGTGCTGTTGCAGTGCGTGTGATGAGACTTCCATCGCCAGGCGTTCAATATCGGCTTTCACGCAGTCTGCAAGTACGTGCTGCAGGCTAAGCGGGTCAGGTGTCGTACGTGCACCGCTTTGCAGGTGACCGAGAGCGCCATAACCCAGGGTGCCCACGATTCCGGCGTTACCGTAAACACGTTGCCAGGACTGCGCCAGAAAATGGGCAACAGAAGTTTTGCCATTGGTACCGGTGATACCCGCAATTTTCATTTGCTCCGACGGAGCCGCGTAATACCGTGATGCCAGTTCTCCAAGCTTGTTCCCAAGCCCGGCAACCTCGCAAGCCGGTACACCCAGTTCCGGTAACGCTTTTTGGCCATCATGGATGACAGCCACTGCACCGGCAGCCACCGCTGCCCGCGCATAATCCAGACCATGTGCCAACTGACCCTGCACGGCTACAAAGGCATCACCGGGTTTGATACTGCGATTATCAAGGCCAATACCCGTGACCCTGAGAACAGGTGCTTCATCAACCCAGCCTTCCAGTAATTCGCGCAAAGTCATGGCCATGATCATTGCCCCTCCGCGCTGCTGCTGTTGCCGGTATTTACCAGCATCGTCGGGTAATCATCTGGCGGAATATTCAAAATTCGCATCGCACCGGTCATCACTTCGGAAAACAGGGGTGCGGCAACCAATCCGCCGTAATATTCATCACCGGTCGGGTCATTGATCACAACGACACAGACAAGACGCGGGTTGCTGGCCGGGCCGAAACCCGCAAAACTCGAAACGTAGCGGGCAGCGGCGTAGCCTGAAGCACTGGCTTTATGTGAAGTTCCGGTTTTTCCGGCAATACGATAATTTGTGACCCGTGCCCGGCTACCGGTACCTTTGGTGGTTGTCACCGTCTCCAGCATTTTCGCAACCGCGTTAGCGACTTCAGGATCAATGGCAGAAATGGGAGGATTATTGGAGCCCTGAATAAAGGCTGGCTGACGTAATTTACCGCCGTTGGCGATGGCAGCGTAGGCCTGTGCCACCTGCAAAGGTGTTGCAGAAATCCCGTAACCGTATGAAATGGTTGCCTGTTCCAAACGTCTCCAGCGGCGGTGGTTTCTCAGTACGCCGGCAGATTCACCCGGAAAGCCGGTGCCGGTTGCCTCGCCGAAACCAAAACGGCTGTAGGTATCCCACATTTGCTCCGGCTCTAATTGAAGCGCCAGTTTTGTTACGCCGACATTGCTTGATTTCGTCAGGACACCGGTAACATCCAGCAAGCCGTAATTGTTGTGGTCACGTATGGTATGGCCGGAAATTACCGTGTAACCCGGTGAGGTTTCCACCGGTGTTTCGGGAACCGCCACCCCGTTTTCCAATACGGCGGCAATCGCTATGGGCTTCATGACGGAACCCGGCTCAACCACATCAGTGACCGCACGGTTACGCATACCGTCGGTGTCATGTCCTGGATCGTTCGGGTTATAGGACGGTTGGTTGACCATGGCCAGTACTTCACCCGTGTCGACATCCAGTACCACCACGCTACCTGAGCGCGCGCCGTGCTGGAGCACCGTGCTTTTCAATTCACGGTAGGCCAGGTATTGCAAGCGCTTGTCAATCGTGAGGTGTAAATCGTTACCCGGATCGGACTCTCTGATCAGTTCGACCTCTTCAACGGTCTGTCCTTTACGATCCTTGATGACACGCTTGCTGCCGGGAATGCCAGCCAGCCAACTGTCGTAGGCAAGCTCCAGCCCCTCCTGGCCAATATCATCAATATTGGTAAAGCCGATCACGTGCGATGTCACTTCGCCGGCCGGATAAAAACGGCGGTATTCCTTTTGCAGATACACACCCGGTATATTCAGTGCACGGATTTGATCGGCCAAGGCAGGGTTCAGACGTCTCCGCAACCAGACAAACTCCTTAGCCGCGCGTTGTGTCAACTTTCGCTCGATTTCTTCTGCGTTGGCATTTAATAGATCTGCCAGGGGCTTGATTTTCTCCGGGTACTCGAGCAATTGGCCCGGGTGTACCCAGACAGAATCAACTGGAGTGCTCACCGCCAACGGTTCACCATTACGGTCGGTAATAACACCCCGTGTTGACGCAATTGTGACTTCCCGCAAAAAACGGGCCTTTCCCTGTCCCTGCAGGAAGTCAGTCTCCATGACCTGTAAATTCACAGCACGTGCAATCAGTGCAACAGAACACAACATGAAAATCAGTAACATGGCGTAAAGCCTGCTACTGGGAATCATATTTTTAGTCTGCTTACTCAAGGACGTACAACCAAAATATGTGTCTCTTCGGGTTGCTGCATTTGCAGAACCCCACGAGCGGTTTTTTCAATCTGGCTCGCATCTGCCAACCAGCCCTGTTCGATCTGCAATCGGCTCCATTCAGCCAAACCCTCATCCTGAAGAACCTCGAGGGCACCTAACTCCACGGCCAGCAGACGGCTCTGGTGCCGGGTATAGACAACACCCAGCGCGCTGCTGATAACAGCGATCAGAACCAGAATCAGAATTACTATCTGCGATTTCAAGCTAGTTTCTCCGCAACCCTCATAGTTGCACTGCGTGCCCTGGGATTTGCGGAGATTTCTTGCTCGGAGGCTCGAACGGCTTTGCCAACCAACTTTAATGTTGGAGACCAATCCGGGTGCTCAGGAACATTGCGGAGGACCTTACCTGGTCGTACGGCTTCTCTAAATGTCCGTTTGACCAGGCGATCCTCCAGGGAGTGAAAGCTGATCGCTACCAGCCTTCCTCCCGGACGCAATTGCCTGATTGACGCTTCCAGCCCTGAGGCCAGATCACCCAGTTCGTTATTGACAGCTATTCGGATTGCCTGGAAGCATCGTGTTGCCGGGTGCTTCTTTTCCCTGTTACCGATCGTCGTCTCGATAAGCCTCGCTAGCTGTGTGGTCGTTTCCAAACATTGCTGCTGCCTAGCTTTCACGATACTCCGGGCAATCCTGCGCGCATGGCGCTCCTCTCCAAACTCCCAAAATACGCGGGACATTTCCCGCTCCGGTGTCTCTGCCAGCCAAACGGCCGCAGACACACCCTTTGTTGGGTCCATCCGCATATCCAGCGGCCCGTCTTTTCTAAATGAAAAGCCACGCTCCGGATCGTCCAGTTGTGGTGAAGAAACTCCAAGATCCAATAAAATGCCATCCAGGTTTCTTTCTATTCCCCACTCCCGGGCCATGCGGTCTATCTCCGCAAAGCTACCCTGAATTATGGAAAACCTCGGGTCATCACCCAATTCTTCCAACCCTGCGGCCACCGCCTGCGGGTCCTTATCCAGGGTAAATAGGCGTCCTTGCTCGGTCAGCTGGGACAAAATCGCCCGGCTGTGTCCTCCTCTGCCAAAGGTTGCATCGAGATAAACCCCGTTTCCCCGAACCCTGAGTGATGAAACTGCTTCTTCCAGCAAAACCGCTTGATGCTGGTACTTGTTCATCCGCTCAGGTCAAACCCTCTGGTCAAAATTCAATAGCCCTCATTCGGGCATTCAGGCCCTCGCCTATAACACAAGGCTGGCCATCTCTTCTGAAGCCTGCTCATCGAGCGTGGATAATTCCTCGACACGCTTGGCATTCAGTGTATCTTCATCCCAAATATCAAAACGGTTGCCCATACCGAGCATGGTTACCCGTTTTTCCAATCCCGCCACCTGTCTCAAACTCGGCGGTATCAAAATTCTGCCATTGCCGTCCGGTTCAACGGCTGTTGCACTACCCACCAGGCGTCTTTGTAAACTCCTGTGGCTGGCGTTAAAGTTGGGAAGTGCCATGACATCGTCACGTATACGTTCCCAGGCCTGCTCGGACTGAAGCCACAATGCCCCTGAATCAAACGCACTATAGGTGAGCACCATGCGATTTCCGCATTGTCCTGCAAGGGTTTCTCGATACCTTATCGGTATCGCGAGACGCCCTTTTGCGTCCAGGTTAATTGCTGTTTCACCGAAAAACACTTTTTCCCCACCTAATTATACGAACTTCCCACAATTCCCCACATTTATGCACGATAGTATTTGAAAGCAATAAAGTCAAGCAGGACAAGGGGATTAGAACAAGAAAGGACGATCAGCCAAGGGCAGAAATATGGCAGTCCCATGGCAGCGCAACAAGATAAAACCCAACATATGGCATCCGCGGGTCAGCAAATGACCCAATATATTGTACTCTCAACCGTTTTTGGTGTCGCAGGGATTAGACATTAATCCCCGCGACTGGGCAAAAACATTTAGCAGCAGCCAGACCTGCTTACTCACCGTAGGTCTTTACCAGTCGTGGTGTGGGGATTCTTCAAATAACAATATTAAATATCCGCCGCGCTGCGGGGTGGTTACACCTGAGACACGCTGTAAATACATCCCTGTAAGCTCGGAGCCAGCTTCCCTGCTGGCTACGGTCTCAGGTGTAACCACCCCACATCCCGGCTCTGTTATGTGGTTTCAAATGGTGTAACCCACCACATGGCCCAGCACTGCTTCTCGAAAAGTTCCCGGCCTCGCCCTCCCCCAACTCAGTCTTGTGGTTTCGAACCCCGAAAAACCCTTGCCCAAAGAAAAGCCCTAACCACCATGTTGTGCCGGGCCGCCGTTTCTGGCGCAGCTCAGATTCGTCTGGGCGCTGGGCTGGACTGAACCTCATAGCAGCGCTATGGGGTGAAGGAAGCCCAAGTCCAGGCGGATCTGAGCAAGTCAGCAACGGTGGACCGGTGCAACATGGTGGTTAAAACAAAGAGAGAGCCGGCCGATAAGCCGGGTTCTGTCGTGGGCAATCATTCATCTGGGATTACTGTCACCAGCATCCTCAAGCGACCTACCCGAAGACGTCGCGGGCCACGACATAGTCTTCCTATTTGGTCTTGCTCCAGGTGGGGTTTACCTTGCCGCAAGCTGTTGCCAGTTGCGCGGTGCGCTCTTACCGCACCATTTCACCCTTACCTGCCAACGTTACTAAGTAGCGTGAGCAGGCGGTATATTTTCTGTTGCACTTTCCGTAGGCTCGCACCCCCCAGGCGTTACCTGGCACCCTGCCCTATGGAGCCCGGACTTTCCTCCCTTCCGCACATGGCGGAAACGCGATTGCCTGGCCGACTCTCGAGACTATTGTCCTCTACCCTTCCCCTCATTGATAGTGCCGTAGGGTGGGTAACTTGTTACCCACGCGTTTTCCCAGGTTGGAATAAATGGTGCGTAACGAGTTACGCACCGGCCCTACCTTCTCAGGAGGGCTTAATGGGATCATACAAGACGTTATTTGAGAAGTTCGTAGACTTCTCTGCGTGGCACGTTGTTCAACTGGGCAGCCACCCGCGCAGCCTGGGATGCAGGTAAATACTCCAGCAATGCCAGGGCCATGTCATGAGCATCGGATAAAGCCTTGTCTTCACTAACTTCAGAACCTTCAACGACGATAACAAATTCTCCGCGGCGCTGGTTGCTGTCCTGCGCCAGTATTAATTTCATATCAGCAAGGGGAACCCGTATCACGGTTTCAAATTTTTTGGTCAATTCTCTGCACACCGCGACCAGGCGCTGCCCGCCAAAGGCCTCGGCCATATCCGCAATGGCAGCCTCGATGCGGTGACTGGACTCAAAAAACACCAGGGTCCGGGTTTCATGGCAAAGAGCGACTAGCTGCTTTTTCCTGGCGGCGGCCTTGGATGACAGAAAACCTTCAAACGCAAAACGATCCGGCGGCAAACCAGCGACAGACAGTGCGGCGGTAATTGCACTGGGGCCGGGAACAGAATAGACCGCCAGGCCTGCTTCCCGCGCTGCCTTTACGAGACGGTATCCCGGATCGGAAATCAACGGTGTACCGGCATCGGAAATCAGCGCGATGGCCTGACCATCAGTGATACGGTCAAGAACCCGGCCTACCACCTGTGCTTCGTTGTGCTCGTGCAGGGCCTGCATTGACGTCGCAATATTGTAATGTGATAACAATACGCGGGAGTGACGGGTATCTTCAGCGGCGATAAGATCCACTTCAGACAGAATCCTTACAGCCCGGAAGGAAATATCCTCCAGGTTTCCGATGGGTGTTGCTACAACATAAAGGCCGGCTTGCGACATAACTGTATTTCCAATAATGTTAATCTGGTTTTCAGTACACTTTACCCGGTCAACTTCGATTGCTGTCCAATAATATAGGTTATCATTCTGAAGCGACTAACTTTGTAAAAAACCTATGACTTTACGTATTCAATCAATTCTGTTGTCTGCTGCTTTTCTGATGCTTCTTAACGCATGCGGTACAACCGGCCCGGCACCTGCCGTCAAACCGGCCATTACACAAGGGCAACCGGTCGAACCCGATACCGGTGATAGCGGTGTTTATGATCTCCAGTACCAGTTGCAAAGGGAGCCGTTCGAGCGCAGCCTGGAGGACGTCATCGAGTTGTCACGGCATATGACCGGCTACCAGCAGGACGTAGCGCTTGCGATCCTGCGTTCACTTGAGTCTATACCTTCCGGTGAGCTGACTGTCATGATTGACAGTCAGATATACGACCCTGAATTCACTGAATGGCTCGAACTGGCATTACAGAGCCGCAGCCTGCTGATCAATCAGGACTCGTTACCTGCCGCAGCACAGAACTGGGCTGATTACCATTGGGGGCATGCGATCACGCAGAATGATTTTTCCGAGCTGATTCACGCATATCGAAACCTGTTTCCTGTACCCGCTCAAGTTGCCGTCCTGTTACCCACCAAAGGTGGTCTTTCTTCTGCCGCCAAGGCAATACGAGATGGTATCCTGAGCGCCTACCTGGAACAGCCGGGCAACTCCGTTCTCCGGTTTTATTCCAGCGGGACCGACAGCGAATCAGTCATGGCTGCCTACCTGCAGGCCAGGGAGGATGGCGCCACGCAAATTGTCGGCCCGTTACGTAGCTCATCGGCCGGTGTCCTGGCCAGCCTGGATAGTCCGGGCGTACCAATATTGTTGCTCAATGAGCCGACAGAATACCCATCGCTTGACCCTGAGCAGAGAGCGACAGTAAACAGTCTCACTTTGTCACAGATAGAGGAAGCGACGGCCATTGCAGAGACTGCACTTTCACATGGTCAAAACAAGGCGATCCTGATGATCCAGGACAGCGCCTGGGGCAGGCGTATTGAGACCGCTTTCGCCACCCGGTTTGAGCAGGGTGAAGGCCGGATATCGGACATCACACGCTTCAATTCAAGCCTTGAAGAACACAATGACATGCTGACGCGGTTATTGAAGATAGACGAGAGTAAACAGCGCAAGACAGATCTGCAGTCCCGCCTTGGCATCTCCCTGAATTTTGAGCCCAGCCGCCGTGCAGATTTCGATTTTATTTTCATGGCGGCGAATCCAAAGGATGGCCGTGAACTCAAACCTTTACTGCGTTTTCACGATGCCGGTGATGTGCCTGTCTATGCGATGGGACGTATTTTCGGCGGCAAAGTGGAACAGGCTTCCAACCAGGACCTGAATGACATCGTCTTTCCAGTTACTGCCTGGCAATTGCAGGTATCCGGGAAAGATATCCCGAAACTGGAAAGCATTCGCGGCGGGGCATATGGGAATTTGTACGCTCTTGGCCAGGATGCCTGGCAACTGTTGCCATGGTTACCCCTGATGCAAAAAGATCCCGACCTGTGGTTTTCCGGCAATATCGGCGCACTGAGGATGCAGGCGGACGGTCACCTTGAAAGACAGCCTTCATGGGCACAATTTTCCGGTGGCCGGCCAATTCCCTACGAGTGGCCGGACATACAATAAATCCATCACAGCTGAAAGGCCGGAAGTCCGGTACCCACTGGGAAAAAACTGCGGAATCGTTCTTGCGCAACCAGGGTCTTAAGCTACTGCATCGGAATTTCTCAAGTCGCTTCGGTGAAATTGATTTGATCATGGAAGATGAAAAGACCGTTGTCTTTATCGAAGTAAAGTTTCGCAAGAACGACCATCATGGCAGTGGCGCAGACGCGGTTACATTTCACAAGCAAAACAGAATTTCACGTACGGCAGCCTGGTACCTTGCCAGGAACACTCACAGGGCTGAGCAATTTTGTCGATTTGATGTAATCTCCATTGACCCGAATAAAAGAGACCAGGAGATAAAATGGATCAAGAGCGCTTTTTATTCAACCATGGGTTAGCAGGTTCAGCCCGCATATTTCATCAGTATCCCCAGAAGTTTTGTAAGACAGCCAGTATGACAACGGTAAATATCGCGGCAACCACATCATCAATCATGATTCCAAAACCGCCGCTTACTTTTTTGTCGAGTTGGCGGATCGGCCACGGTTTGAGGATATCGAAAAAGCGAAACAGTAAAAAAGCCATCAACAACCAGGGCCACTGCAAAGGTACAAAGGCAGCCGATAACCAGTAACCGACCATTTCATCCCAGACAATGCCGCCGTGATCGTGAACGCCGAGTTTACGACTGACATCCCCACACAACTTGACGCCTAGCAAAAACAGCAATACCAGCAATATCCAAAAGCCCGGATCACCCAGACCTCTCAAGACAAAAATAAATGGAATCGCTACCAGCGTACCCATGGTGCCGGGCGCGAAGGGGGACAGACCCGAACCAAAGCCAAAAGCCAGGAAACCGGATGGTGAACCGAAGACGATCTTTTTTAAAGACGGACGCCCTGGAACTGCTTCATGCTGTTCAGGCGAGTTCATGGTTTCCGCCTGAAATGCTCAAAACCGGTCCCGCGTGGATGGTAGTGGCTACCGTCTTGAGCGAGACAACGGACTCCCTCACCACTTTCGATCTCGCCAATGACTGTCAGTTGGATATCCAGTTGCTGACGCCAGGTTTCGAGCCAATCCTTGTGCTGGTCAGGCAAGGTAAACAGCAGTTCGTAGTCATCACCACCCGACAATTGGTAACTCCACCTTTTTTCTTTCTCGAGTGCGGCAAGCGCGTCAGTTTGTGGCAGCTTTTCAATTTCAACGCTCGCACCACAAGCCGATGCCCTGAGAACATGGCCGAGATCTGCCAGCAGACCATCAGAGATATCAATGCAAGCACTTGCCTTCCCCGCCAGGCACTGTCCCAGGCTGACCCGTGGTTGCGGTCGATCAAGCAAATGCTGTTCAGCTACCGGTTTGCCTGCCTGCAACATTTCCAGCGCGTGGGCAGCGCCACCGATGGTGCCCGATACGACCACCAGGTCACCCGGGTTTGCACCACTGCGGGTAAGTTGCCTGCCCGGTTCGATAATGCCAAGAGCCGTCAGGCTAATGGATAGAGGCCCACTGGTGGTATCACCACCCACCAGTGTCACTTTGTGAGGCTTTGCCAGCGAGTTAAAACCCTCGCTGAACAGGTGCACCCACTCCGGTTCGGCCTGGGGCAAAGACAATGAAAGCAGGGCCCAGCGGGGGGTCGCACCCATCGCTGCCAGATCAGACAGGTTGACGGCAAGGCATTTGTAGCCAATATCAAAAGGTGATGTGTCGACAGGAAAATGGGTGCCGGCATTCAGTGTATCGGTGGCTGCCACAAGGTAATGACCGGCGGGCACTTCAAGTACGGCGGCGTCATCACCAATACCCAGTTTGACACCATTCTCGAGACCGGGGGAATTAGAGGCTGAAGTCTCCCGCTGAATCTGTCGAATCAGCTCAAACTCCTTCATTCGATCAGGCCCGGTTAAACGGCAATGAGGTAGCAGGATCCCGCCATTGCTTCACTGCCTTATCAAGTACACCATTGATATAGCTGTGCCCCTGCTCCGCACCAAACAGTTTTGCCAGGTTGATCGCCTCATCTATGACAACCTGGTGGGGTAACTCAATGCTATTGATTAATTCGTAGGCACCCATACTCAGGATGACGTGCTCGATGACATCAAGCTGGTTGAGCGGCCGGTCAAGAAACGGTTCGATCTTCTCATCGAGAGTGGCCTGATCTCTACTTACCTTTCTGACCAGGGTGGCAAACAATTCCGTATCCACATTGCTGAAATCCTGCTCTTCACGAAACTGGGCAAGTATTTCATCAACTTCCAAACCGGTCAGATGCCACTGGTATAGCGCCTGCAACGCGCGACGGCGTGCCCGGCGGCGCGATTCAAACCTGTTCTCTGTTTTATTCCGCACGGAGACGATCCAACAGGGCAATCATCTGCAGTGCAGCAACTGCCGTATCAAAGCCCTTGTTACCGGCGCCGGAACCGGCACGCTCCAGGGCCTGATCGACATTATCGGTCGTCAGCACGC
>Ga0316192_10002905_pt1 | contig 12516 bp, 13 predicted proteins | sample MerIslwburrow_MG_FD_204931 | JGI IMG/M metagenome (GOLD analysis project Ga0316192, IMG submission 204931) | Coastal sediment microbial communities from Maine, United States - Merrow Island worm burrow | ecosystem: Environmental > Aquatic > Marine > Coastal > Sediment | place: USA: Maine...
CATGGAATTTGAAATTGTTTAGTTTTCCTTTTTTGAGTTGCTTTAGATAGTGGTGATAGGCTACTTTAGCCAGGTCCGGGTACTTAAAGTCATAGACCACCATGGAAAATCCTTTGGCCAAATGTTGCTTGATGGCAGGCACGATGATGCTGTAGGTCTTTCCTGAACCAGGTGTGCCTATAAGCAAGGTTCCCCGGAATGGATTGATGATGTTCAGCCAGCCTTTATGCGTTTTGTGTTCGTGGTGATAGCGCATGGGAACATTGATGGAAACAGGTGATGTGATTTTCCTCTGTTCCTGTTCAAAGGACTCATTTTCGATATTAAAACGGTCCTTCATCAGGCCGGATTTGACCTGCTTGGATACATTGTCCAACGCAACATGAATAAGTACCGCTCCAATGAGTGAACTGCAGATATAACCGATATCTAAAGCTGTTACGTAGTAAAATATTGTGGCTTGGCTTTCCCGCACCAGAAAGAGAATGGATCCAAAAAAGAAGCCTAAACCTGTGATCAGGGGAATCACAATTTGCTGCAGCGGTTTTAACTCCAGGGATTTCTTTGGCCGGGATCCAATGGATACAATGACAATTAATATTAGAGTCAATAGTTTACTGTAATGGATATCTTGGTAGATGGCTATATTGCCAAGCTTTTGAATGATCATGATCAAGGTGACAGGCAATCCGTGCATATCAATGAACATCACGATCTCGAGCACAATGGAACCATACACGGCTCCCTGTAAAAAGGCAAATACTTGCTTTAACTCCCTGGACTCTTCCATCTTGTTTTAGGATTTATCGATTTCTTCCTTCAAATAGGTTCCGCGTTGAGAATCTGTTTATAGTCCAATTGCAGGGTAATGTTCCTTCCAGACAATTGTTTTTCTGAGAGCTCAATTTCTAAGGATTTTTCATTGGGGAAGGTGAACTTTTTAAACACAAATACATTTCTATATCGCTTGTGGATCTTGTTTTGGGTATAAAGCACATATTCAGGTGCGAGCTCAACTCGTTGATGGTTGGTGGACTTCAAAACACGTTTATCCCTGATATGAAATCGAAGCTGGTCGATATTGAACGTAATGCTGGATCTATTCTGGATGGAGATATCGATAAAATAATAATCCCCGGAGCTATACACCTGGTTAAGCATAATTTTCATTCCACTGTAGCTACTCTTTCTTTCTGCTTTTGTTTTTGGCCGATTGATCAATTGCCAACTCAGCTTTCTCATCTCTTCAGTTGAAATGGTGATCTCAGGCAAAAGCAAACCCGTACCATCCCTGCTCGAAATAAACTTGCTTTTTGTTGCTTTTGAAACATCACCATACTCTAGTTGATATTGCACCATATATTTCTGGCAGACGATGGTTAAAACTCCTTGCCCCCTGGCATAGGAAACTTGTAGTTGCTTTGGTTTTAACCTTAGTATATTGCTCACCGGCATATCTCCAACAACATCCTTATTGCTGATGTCCACATATTGAATGGATTCAGAGGTGATAAAATGTGTGGAAACCAATTCATTAATATAGATCGTTTCCAGTTGTTGGGCATTGCTCACCTGATGCAAGACGATGATCAGAAGCAAGTTGATGCAGTTCGTTTTCATAGGGCTTAACGTGTTCGTTGATTGTTGGATGAAGTATCTTTATCGTTCGTATTGACCAGATATACTATCGAATTGTATTTTAACCTGGCTTTGTTTTTTCGTATGGCTTTGGATGCAGCCTGGGCCGTTGTATTGAAGGCATCTTTAGCCAGGCCATACATCAGCTGCATGTTGTTATCCGGTGGATTATCGATGTTGAGTTGCTGACCAGAAGTCATATTGCTGCCCATATTTTTGGCCAGTTCCCTGAATTGAGATTCCGGTATGTATAATCCCTTCATGCCATCCAGATCATAGATATCCAGCGCTACTTCTACTATCTGATTATCCAATAGCATAGAGCTGATGTGCACTTCAACCCGTTGTGGTTTAAATGAGGCGACAGTACCATACAGGTATTGTCCTTTCGGAATGCGTTCTTTACCGATCAAAATATCTTCGAGCAAACGAATGCGTATTCTGGTGTCATTACTCACCTTCAGTTCTTCATCTATTATTGCTTTGATAAAATGGCCTGTTTTTTTCCTATTGATTGTATTAAAGTGGACTGAGTTCAATCCATTGACCTTTGTTGCAATCTGTGGATTATTCGAAGCAATTACTCCATCATTATTTTCCCCTTCTAACTTCGGTCTTCTGTCTTCAGACCTTTCAACTATTGGCTTATCTGTTTCCTCTTTACCGCTTCTCCCCTGTTCAACTTCACCCTGCAACAAGCTGTCTAAATAACTCATCTGCGCTTTAAACAAACGCATCTGATTTTCGTAATCGGATAATTCCTGTTGGGCCGACTTTGATGGCTCATAGAATCCCGTTTGGCTCACAGGCCTGGTATAAGCAGGTGTAGGTGCTTTATTAACCGGAATGGGAACTGTAGCTACCTCCATTTGATTTGTATATGGAATGGCTGTTTCTTCCTCCCTTCGGTCAATTTCCTGCATCGCAGAAAAATCCCTGCTGTTTTTATGAGCATCACGGAAAGCATCAAATTTGCCCTTAAGGTCATCCTCATCCAGGAAAGGTTCGGGTAAATTTGGGTTGATTGCCTGTATGCCGTTAGGCATGGAAGCTGTTTCCTGGAGGCCTAACTGCTGTCCATCGGCGCCCATAGTATAGCGATACATATAAAAGAACACATAAATAAATGGCAACACGATAAGCGGCAGAATATACCTGGGTTGGTTGAATCTAATCATGGAGCAGTTGATTTAATTGTCGATCAATGGCTTTAATTTCAAGGCTGTCCTTGCGAGTAAGCGTATCTTTTATCATCAAGTTATAGATCCTGCGTTTGGCTTTTATAACAATCACCAGTTCTTGCAGTGGATACCCTTTCTTTTGAAAAGAGGTTTCTATTCTTGGAATATCCTTAAGTATCTTGTAGGTTGAATGCACCTGTTTGCCAGCCTTAATGAGCAAAATGATCAAGCCGATCAGGATGCCTGAAAACATGATCACAATGCTTAGTTTTGATCTAAGTTTCTGCATATTAAAAGGAAGATTTTGGTCTATGACGGATGTCTTTATTGAGTAGGGTCTGCCAGTTGGTGATCAGGCATCCGTGCGGATTGTTTTCTGTCCGGGGAACATCTTCATACTTTCCTTCAGTAATCAACTGTCGGGTCAGGATGCTCGTCTTTCGCTCTATGCGTTGGGTTCCATAAAATTTGAATGCTTTGTTCCCCTGATCCAATTGTATCGAGTCTGTCCTTACTGAAAGCACAGCCGAACTTGCCAGTATGGAATTGTAATATCCTTTCTCCTTTAAATTGTTGTATTCTGTCAACCCGGACTCATCGACCAGGTACATGGCCCTGGATAAGTTCTCCTTGATGAACTCATCATCCGGAGGCAGGTTAAAGAACAACATATGAAAGAGGTTGATGTGCGACTTGTATTCTACGGTCCTGTTTTCTTCTACTTCTGCCTGCCTTACCAATACTGGCACATGACCGTCCAGTACATAGATCTTCTTTCTACTGTCCTTAATCAGGTCTTTGGAAAAGTTAAGGATCATTATGGTAATGATTATGGCTGTAATAAAACTGCCAGCAGCAGCGATGAATGCGAGTTTGACTTTGTTTTCTATATTTCGTGTAAGCATAATTGTTATGTTTATTTGGACATCATCATGGCTTTTCTGGCTCCCATGGTCATCTGGCTAATGGCATAGGTGACTCCCGATGTGGATATGATCCAGGTACTGATTGCCGGTATGGTCATCATGACCAGAGCGCCAAGCAGTAGGGAAACGATGAAGAAGTTGGCTCCTCCATCATTTTGTGATACATACAGGATAAAGGCGGCTTCATTATTTAGAATATATTGGAGCAGCTCGGTCTCTCGCTCAATCCCGTATTGTACGACCACCATGCACAAGGACATGACGATATACCCTATGGTTGAATAAAGGGAAACCGAAATGTACCGGGCGATCCAATGGATGTAGGCATCTTTAAATCCAGGAAGCACACTAAATGCAAATGCGAAGGGTCCAAGCAAGACCAGGATGGCCCCGAAAATGATCTGCACGAAGAAGACTAAATAGGAACAAACCTGGAAACACGTAATGACCAAAAACTCCACCACCTGCATAATGAAGAACTTGATCTTACTCATGATGATGATGAAGTAGCCCTTCATGTGATCAAAGAGCGCATCAAAGTCAATGCCCAGGGTTGCATACCAGTCTTCATCTGTACTGCCATCTTTGACCTGTTCCACTTCAGCACTGGCTTCGATCAGTCTTTTGGCTACCTGGTCAATCAACAGCATCCGCTCCTGTGCCACAGCATCCACCATCGCAATACGATCCTGAAACATGCCTTGACCCTTATCTGAAATGTATTGTGCAGGATAATTGATCAACTCCACAAACTGGGCCCAGAAGATGATCACCATGGCCAATGCAAAAGGTCGGAGTAGTGGCATGATCTGTAGTGGTTCATCAGCGACCATCATACCATAGGCTTTTATTCCAAAATAGAGCAGCATAAAAATGGCCGTTAAGGCCTGGGCATCGTTCAGGAAAACGGACAGGTGATCGGTGATGGCTGCAAACAGACCCTGGAACAAATCGAGTATATGCTGGTCGATAATCTCTCTCATTACTGGCTGTATTTATTGAGGATATGCTGGTGCCTGATGAATTTATGGATCATGCCTTTGAGTTGTTCAAACTCATTTTCGAGCTCATGATATCCTGCTGTACTTTCTCCCTGGGACAGAAATCCCTTCCTTAGGATGTCTATGTGTTCATTCAACCGGGCTTGCTCAAACTGAAAGGCTTGAATGACGGATGGAGCAACCTGCAGGTGTTCGGCCTGGATAAGCAGGGCTTCGATTTCAAAATTAAACTTTTGAAACTTGGGCTTGAATTGTACCCGGTAAATAGGTTCCAATGTACGGTTGGCGTTGATCCATACATATTGTTCAAATAGCTGATTGGTATCTTCCTGTTCATTATTGGATTGTTCTTCAGTTATTGTTGTCGCGGCTATCGTAGGAAGCAATTGTATTATGGTCCTTCGGTCCTCACCTTTTCTGTATTTGTTGTGGAACAGGATATAGTACCACTTCGGGACAAATTTTCCCCAACGGGTAGCCACCATGCTCTCCATTTGCCTGCGCTTGTACTTGTCATTGACGATCTGCTGGGTGAATGCGCATTGCGTTATTATCATAGCGGATATTAAAAGCGTAATCTTTTTCATGTCTAGTTGAATTCATTAAGTAACGATTGGACAATGGCGGCTCCGTTGTTGGGATAGTGCAAGGCAAACGGATTGAGCGTTTTCATCACACCGGCGTATTTGGCTACACGCATTTTTCGTACTACTCCATACGCCAGTCCACGCATGATACGGAGTTCCCGGACAACGTGCTTGATGATGTCCAACCGCCCCATATTGTTCATCAGATTAAAGTCTCCTCCAATGATGGCCACCGTATAGATGTAGGTGAACAGGTCTGCCGTACGTTTAATTAGGGCTGCCTCGGTTTTTACTGCCACAGCCAGCAATATTGGATCTCCTGTAGCAATCTCCACCATCTGTTGCTGGTACTTTCCGATGTCAGTTGCAATCTGTGAGGCGTAGATAATGTCCTTAGCTCCCATGATGACAATGGATACATTTTTCAGGGAGTTATACATCTTCTGCTCTAGCTCTTTGATGTAACTCATCTGCACTGCTATGACTTTTTGGGCAGTCGCGATTTCGGCTTCATTTTCCTTGATATCTTTCAAAGCTTCCTGCTGCGCTGTATGATTTACCACCAAGGTCGACACCACCGCCGGATCGAAGACAAGTTGCTGCGCACGGGCAGTGCTGGCTAGTAAAAGAATGATAAAGATTAGCTTGCTTTTCATGGTATTAATTTTTGTATTGGTTCAATAGATCAATTGTTCATTGGTTCAAGAGTTCAATGGTTCAGCTGTTTACTGGTTCACTGGTTTCCCGATATGCTGATTTGTTCTTCTCCCCATTTACGCGCTCTACAAACTCATACAGACTATACCCCGATGCTTGATAATCTTTAACAAAAGCCACAACCGCTTCCTCATAGTGATCATATTCCCTCAGGTAAAGCTGTACAGCTTCCTTCTCTGCCCGTTCAGTCGTATAGGTCAGGTATTCTTCCAGAGATACTTCCACACCATACACTTCCCCTGTTGCTCCTCGTTTGATGTAGACTTCCTTGAATTTGCCTCGCTCCTCTTTGTTATCCAGTTTGTTGATGGTGAATATCTTGCGTTGTTCTACCTCATTGAGCGACAGTAATTTTGCGATTTCCTTGTAGTTATCTTTGAACCGCGATTGATCCAGCAGGCACAGGCAATCGCTATTGCTGATGATGCTTTCCTTGACAATCTTGTTGCCAATAATATCGTCTAGCTCCTGGGTGACAACAATCGCTTCACCCCGGAATTTTCTGATTGTTTTATAGAGATATACGATATAACCTGCCATCATTGGACTGGCAATGGCCTTCCATGCTTCCTCGATGATCAGGCACTTTCGGTTTTTCTTGATGCGCATCTTCTGCAGGAAGACATCCATGATAATCAGCGTGGTAATTGGGAACAAAATCTTGTGTTCTTTGATGGCATCGATCTCAAAGACGATAAAGGGTGACTCAAAAAGAGAAGCTTCCATGTCCTTGTTCAGGATCTGTTCATAATGGCCTCCTTTATAGAATTTCTTTAAAACAAAGCGATAGGTCTCCAGATCAAATGGAATGCTTTCTATTTTGGCAATCTCAGCAATCTGATTTGTCGAAAATTCGTAGAAGCTGTTGAAGTTTACTTTCTTTTTTCCCTGGTCCCAGTACGCCTCATAGTATAGGTGAATCACCTTGCTGATCATGGTATCTTCTATCTGGCTTAACGTTCCTTCAGCGCCTTTCCAGAGTAAGCCGATTAATGCTTTGAGGAACTCCCTTTTTTCTTCATTGAATTCTTCTTTTTTAATGTTGAAAGGATTCATCGTGATGGGCTGCTCTTCTGAATACGTGATATACTGTCCCTGGAAATATTGACACAATCCTTCATAGCTGTGGCCTGTGTCTACGAGAACGATGTCCATATCATGCCTGTAGTACTGACGAACCAGGTGGTTCATGAAAAAGGACTTGCCACTCCCTGATGGTCCGAGTACAAATTTATTTCTGTTGTTGATCCTACCCAGTTGCAAGGGTTGATCGTTCGTGTCGATGGTTATCGGGATTCCTTTCCTGTCCGTCAGGTAAATTTGAAAAGCGGAGTCTTCATTGACAGAAAAGCGCTCTTTATACATCAGGCAAATAGCTGCATCACTGGAAGTGAGAAACTTGTTGTAGGATTTTAATGCTCCGGTATTGCCAGGTAACAGGGTTCGGAATAATTCCAGCTGGTTGCTGTCATTGGCTGATGGAATGATGCCCAACTTGAAAAGGTGTGACTCAATAGCGTTGGTTGTTTGGCTGAGCTTTTCTTTTGTTGTTTTGACCAGGATGTTGTAATGGGCGTAAACTAAAATACGGTTGTCTTGCGCAATATCTTCCAGTACCGCATCAATATCTTTTACACTTAACAAGTTTGCTGGATCAGGAATGGATATATGCCGCTTTCGCTTCATTCTTAGTTTATTTAGAAGGGCTTCCTGGTTGGGGATGGTGATGACCTGGTTATAGATCATACTTTGGTATCCACTTATGTTAGAAAGAAAATGCATCAAATCTACCGGCAGTGGGAACCCTGGATCCTGGATGTTGGTCGTTGAATGTAAGGTAGCAGGCAAATTGATTTGATCCATGTCGATCAGGGTTGTGCTTTTAATGTAGTTTGATCCTTGTTGTAAATGGCTTGAAGTGCATTCCATGTTATGGTAGCTAATGGGTGTATCTTCAAAGTGAAGTGTAAGAGATTGGTGGATCAATTGTTTAATCGCCTGTTCATCCAAAACTTGTGGTGAACATGCAGCTGTTTCCAGGATGGCGATAATTTTTTCTGCTTTGGTAAGGAAGTTTTCAAAGGCCTTCGGATCAGAGGCAAAAAAACGATTCCTCTTTTCGTTTTTGCTAATGACCAGGTAGGTTACGTGTTTGGAATAGCGACGATCCTGAAAGTGCTTGCCATATTGTTGGTCCAGGAAGCCAGGGATAACCTGCCCGCCCAGCCATGGTTGGCGGGTGCGGTGGGATGGGCTATTGAATTGCTCTTCATGAAAGATCTCCTGCTTTTGCAATGTATGACCAGGTCCAAGGATATTAATAATGTTATCCAGCAGGTAATGAAAGTGATGATAGGCTTCATAGTCTGAAGCATACTGCAACACCGGATTTTGTATTTTAATAATAACAGAATAGTCGCCATTTAAAGTAAATATATGACTGTACTTATTGGTATCGATTCCAAGATAAGGGGAGTTGAAAAGTTGTGTCGATTTCATAGATGTTTGCTTGTCGTCCGGTACAAAGGATTGTTTGGCAGAAGCACTTTTCCATGAAAGATGCTTTTTGTACCCCGTTGCTGGAAGTACGCAGTGATGCCCAAACCAATTCCAAGGATCAGTGTCATGCTGAGGATACCTGCCAGGATGTTTACCAGTGAAGAAATTAACATGGCGGACAGTAATCCAATAAGGATACTTCCCAATCCCCAATAGATGTATTGTCCCTTAAAGGATTTAAATACCAGGGGTTTTTGAAGCCCCCGGTATACCTGGTATGTCGTTTGATTGTTTGTCATTTAGATTTCTGTATTATAAGCTTGCTGTTTTTTAAGCTACAATCAGCCCACCTACACACCAAAGAAAGCTTTTATGATGATGCCAACAATGATTAAGAACAGGCAGGATCCGAACCAGCCCATAATGGCTTTCTGAACATCCTGATCACCTGAGTTCCATTTGATATAAACCCGAACCCCACCGATCAGTCCGACGATGGCTCCCAGAATCAGGATCATGTTGGCTACCGGATCTACATAAGTGATGAGTTCTGACGATGCAGCATCAATGCCGTTAGCGCCTTGGGCCAGGACCAATCTTGTCGATGCTATTAAAAGGACAATGAGTGATTTTACTTTTTTCATACGTTTTGATGTTATGTTGGTTAAAAGTTAATGTTGCTGCTATGGGATTTAGCGTTTTGCATAATCTCTTCAAAGGGAATTCCCTGATCTTCAACAGGACCTGCCAGGGTAACTGGAGAGCTAGCTGTATTGCCTTGGTCTTTTAGGTCCTTTGCGATGGCTTCTGTAATCGACGCCTGATTGCTTGGCTGATTTGCTGGGTCTACCTTAGCAGGCGTCTCTTCAAGTAAGTCCTTATAGGAATATTGAATCGTTTTCTGCAGTTGGCTATTCCTGTTCCTTAAATAATCGTACGCGAAGTTTAATCCATAATAGATCAAGTAAACCAGGGCATTCCATGTGATAAGTGTTGTGATTTCCATGGCTGCAAGGTCATGCGATTTTGAGCCGTGGACAATACCTGATATCCAGTATATTCATCCCCAAAAAGGACTAGAAATTGCAATCAAACCACTTTTAGCGGTTATCATTGCCTCAGTCGTAATCAATACATACCACGGACAATGAGACATCAATATTTTACTACTGTTCAAAAGCGTACGAAATGCCGGATTATGCACGTGTTATTTTGCAAGATGTGTTTTCTGACCCGAAAACCTCTTGCCCCCGATTCCATCCGGGGAATCCTTTGCCTCGCAACTCGGCGGATCTTTACACCAAAACCAACCATAAATGAATGCTAAAAACAACCAGGAAAAACGATTGCAGCTTTATGTCAACCAACAGGAATTTGAGTGTATACGTGCTGAATTTGAGGCATCAGGGTACAGCTCATTATCAGCGTACCTGAGAAAGAAAATTGCTGGCAATGGTATAATTATTCCTTATCCAAAAGAGATGCTATATACGCTTGATCAGCTCGGTATTCAGCAAAAACGCATCGGCAACAACATCAACCAGATTGCTAAAAAAGTTAATTTATACCGCAAAGAAGGTCGATTTCCTCATGATGCGATGGGGAATTTCAATAAAACAATGCTTGAATACATGAATTCAATAAATGACCTTTCAAAGGCCTACAGAGCCCTGATTCGAAAATTTCACTAGCCCAAAACTCGAAACAGGACAACTGATAACCGATAACCGATAACCGATAACCGATAACCGATAACCGATAACCGATAACCGATAACCGATAACCGATAACCGATAACCGAAACGCGGGAAACGAAAATCCAAATACGGAAATCGAAAATATCGGTTCGATTTTTACATAGCTTAAAACATGTGCTCAAATGATTATCAAAATACTATCCTCAGCGCTAAACTTCTCCGGTGTCAATTACAACGAACGCAAGAATGACCTTGGCGAAAGTGAATTATTGCGCGCAGAAAACTTTGGAGGGCTAAGCTATCAAACCGACCTGACCCGAGCTGATTACCTGAATTATATGAAAGCGATCGGATCGCTGAATCCCAGGGTGAAGAATAAACAGTTTCATGCGGTGATCTCTGTTAAGGGGAAGTCCGATTCCCTCAATAAACTAGTGGATGCAGGCATCCAATACCTGGACAAAATGGGCTATGGTAAGAATCCTTACTTGATCTATCATCATGCCGATACTCCTAATACTCACATACATTTGGTTTCGACGCGGATCGATAAGAACGGGCATAAAGTTGATGACAGTTTTGAAAAACTGCGTTCACAAAAAGTAATGCATGCGATCCTTGCCCGTGATCCCGTATATGAGGCAGATGCTGCCATTTCCAATGTCATGAAGTATACCTTCTCTACGGAAGCTCAATTTAAATTGTTGATGGAGTTACAAGGGTTTAAGGTTCGGGAAACTGAAGGATCATTAACTGAAAATGGGGCTGAATGGGAGATCATTAAATATGGTCTTGTTCAACGAAATCTTGACTCTTCTACTGTTCATGCTCGAATAGATGCATACAAGTTTGCAGCACAAAGGGCAGGTCAATTAAATACTATTTTTTTGAAGTATTCGATTGGCCTAAATGAAGATCAATGGGTCAACCTGATGAAGGATAAGTTTGGCATTGTCCTGGTGTTTCATCGAAAGCATGTTGATGATAAACCCTATGGATATACCATTGTAGACCATCCTCAGAAAAATGTATTTAAAGGATCTCAGGTCCTTCGCTTATCGGAATTGTATGCTGCTGCTTCTGAAGTAAAGTTGACTGGCCTTGTTAAGGATCTTGCCAAAAAACCCGGACTTTCCTTTAAGGAGCTTCAGCTGGAGCTTGCTAACCTTGGGCTAAGCTTAAACCAAAAAGGAACGATTCCAATTCATTCCGGTATGGTTCACTTGCCTTTCGAGGTGCAGCGCAAATTAAAATATGCTGATCGGTTAAGCCTCGCTTCTTCTTTTAAAATCAATGACCCGACCAGTAGGGCAATCTTAGGAAAACTGATGATGATAAACCCATCTGATATTTCTGCTGCTGCCAGTTCAGACAAAGATTTTGAAGCCATTCAGGCTGTAGTAGCCTACCTGGAACAGCAAAACAAATGGGAACAGGGATTGCACCACTTTAACTATACACTTATCCGTCATAACAATGCTGTATTTCTTCTTTCTGCAGCTGATCCAGCCTTGATTCGATTAGACAAACTCGTGGAGCGTCCTTTAGCTACTGGAATGGCAGATATACCTGAGCTTAAGGATATTTTGGAGCAGCTAAAATTGGATAATCAACTTCAGCATGCATCCCGGGAAAATGTACTTGCCATCCTGTTGGATATGATCGCAGAATCGCAACAGAAACCACAAGATCATAAAAAAAAGAAAAGAATGTATAAATCACTTAAACCATAAATCTCATGAATATTGTAATCGGAAATCAAAAAGGGGGCGTAGGGAAATCTACCTTGTGCATTCTATTTGCTAACTATCTATCATTAATCCACAAATCTCAATGCCTGATCCTGGATATGGATTTTCAAAGTAGCATCTCTTCTCTTTGGGAGAATGACAAATCCAACTTTAGTAATCCTTCCCTTTATGAAGTAGTTGACCTGGAGTTGGAATCGTTTTCCAGCATTCAGGACAAACTCATTAAAGCCAATGGTCATTTCATTATTGATCTCCCAGGAAAAATGGATGACAATGAATTAATCCCCATTTACCATAGTGCCAACCTGGTGCTTTGTCCATTTACTTATGATAAAATCTGCTTTGAGTCCACCTTGGTATTTGCCCAGGTAATTCATCATCTCAATAAAGACGTTCCAATTGTATTCATTCCTAACCGGGTGAAGGCCGGTGTGCGGTATGAACTAAAAACTAAAGTTCATGACGTCCTTTCAACGTTTGGTTCAGTTGCTCCGGAATTTCCGGACCGGGTCGCTTTCC
>Ga0316192_10002906_pt1 | contig 12516 bp, 12 predicted proteins | sample MerIslwburrow_MG_FD_204931 | JGI IMG/M metagenome (GOLD analysis project Ga0316192, IMG submission 204931) | Coastal sediment microbial communities from Maine, United States - Merrow Island worm burrow | ecosystem: Environmental > Aquatic > Marine > Coastal > Sediment | place: USA: Maine...
CTATCGTTTCCAGCAACTCGACAGCCGGCTGCACATGCTGCTGCGGCAAAGCCTGCGACAGCGTAGAGATCAGCTTAACTGGTTGACGAAGCGTATCCAGCAAAACCACCCCGGGCGCCAGCTGCAACAACAGGCACAACGCCTGGATGACCTGGAACTACGCCTGATCAGAGCCTGGCAACACGAGTGTGCGCAGCGCAAGGCCGCCATCGGCACCCTGCAGGCGGAACTCCGGCAACACAGTCCTCAACAAATGCTGCAAAGGCTGGGCGCCCAGGCAAGGCAGTTGGCACAGCAGCTGCAATACTGTATCAATACAGAGCTATCAGGACGTCGCGAAAAACTGGCCGTTTTATCGCGGGCACTGGAAGCCATAAGCCCGCTGGCAACATTGCAGCGCGGATACTCCATTACCTTGAACAAACCCGGTGGATCGGTTTTGCAGAATGCCACGCAGACAAAGGCCGGCGACATTCTCGAAACACGGCTTGCCAGAGGCCGGATCTTAAGCCAGGTGACAGAGATAAAATCATCATGAAAAAGCCGATACTGACCCGTTCATTATTTTCGATAATCGCCGCCCTGACGTTTTTGCCGGACGCCCTTGCCATTGAGCTGCCCGAGGCCGCACCCGTCCCCGGTGGCGTTGCCCTGGTTGAGTTAGCGGCTTCCGAGACACCCCCCAGGGCCACACTCAATGGCAAACCGGTCATGGTGTTAGCCAATGGCTCAGCCTATACCGCTGTTGTCGGCTTGCCGTTAGCGACTAAACCCGGCACGCATACACTGAAGATTAAAAATGCGTCGGGAAAAGTTGTCAGCCGCAAATTTACGGTGACAGACAAGACCTACCAGAGCCAGCATATCACCATTAAAAACAAACGCATGGTCAATCCTGAAAAACGCGATATGGAGCGAATCGGACGGGAACAAGGCCAGATAAAAAAAGCCCTCGCATCCTGGAACGAGCAGTCACCCGAGACCTTGCGTTTTTCATTGCCGGTAGAGGGTCCGGTGAGCAGCCCGTTCGGTTTAAGGCGTTTTTTCAATGAACAGGCGCGTAGGCCGCACAGCGGGCTGGATCTTGCCGCCGCCGAAGGCACGCCCATCAAAGCACCTGCCAGTGGACGTATTGCGGACACCGGTGAGTTCTTTTTTAACGGCAACACGGTACTTATTGACCACGGTCAGGGCCTGGTGACCATGTATTGTCACCTGTCACGGATCGATGTTAAGCCCGGTCAGCAAGTGGCCGCTGGTGAAGTCATCGGCGCCGTGGGTAAAACCGGTCGTGTGACCGGCGCCCATCTGCACTGGGGGGTCAGCCTGAACGATGCACGGGTGGATCCCATGCTGTTTCTGAAGCAGCTGCCGCCGCCGGCTGCTGAAGAGCAAACAAGCGCGAAGGGCAGCAACTGAGACCGCTACTGCGCTGCGAACTCGTGCCGCCCGCGCTTACTCCTCAAACAGCTCATCATCAAAGAAATCCGGCTCGGGGGGGTTACCATCATGGATCTCGTTCCAGCGTTGTTGCCGGAAAGCTTCACGCACCTGCAGATACTCGTCAACAGCCGCGGCGTCCAGCACTTCGGAAGCCGATAACAGCTCGGCACGTTTACTGATAAACAGCAGGCCGGTGGCGGCATATCGGGGAACACCCGAGGTCAAATAGTTGATAGGGTCAAATTTGTATTCCAGCACCAGTCCAGGTGCATCCCGTCCTGTACTGGGACCTAACAGCGGCACCATCAGGTACCAGCCTTCACCAACGCCCCAGACACCAAAGGTCTGCCCGAAATCCTCCTTATGCGGTTCCAAGCCCCAGCCGGTGGCAACATCGAACAGCCCGAACACCCCAAACGTGGTATTGAAAATCAGCCGCATGGTATCGCCAGCGGCATCACCCGGCTTGCCTTGCAGGGCATTGTTAACAATGGTGAAGGGCTCGTAGAGGTTAAAAAAGAAATTTCGCACACCAGTCCGCATCGGAGACGGAATGTAGTCCTGATAGCCTTCAGCAACCGGTTTCAGTACGGCCCGGTCCAGCACATCGTTGAACTTGTAGATGGCGCGGTTCATCGGTTCCAGCGGATCATTCGCCTCCTTGTAGGGAGGTCGAACCGCACACCCTGCCAACACAACAATCAGCAATGTAATCCAGGTCAATTTTATCATTGGTAGCATAGTTTTTTATTTGGCACTATTTTTTTACATGACGAATCATTCGCTTACGCCGCCTTTCCTGGCTGGGCGTCAATTTGTTACGCCTGCCCTTATAGGGATTATCGCCGGTTTTGAACTCCAGACGGATGGGTGTACCCACCAACCGCAGTGCTTTTCGAAAATAATTGTTCAGATAACGCTTGTAAGTCTGCGGCAAGCGCGTTGTCTGATTACCGTGAATCACAATTATAGGTGGATTCTGCCCACCTTGATGGGCATAACGCAACTTGATCCTGCGCCCCCGGACCAGAGGCGGCTGATGTTCATGGACTGCCTGCTCCAGCAGCCGGGTCAGCTCAGGTGTGCCAATTTTGATGACAGCGGCCCGGTAAGCTGTCTGTACAGCATCGAACAGATCACCAACACCGCTGCCGTGTAATGCGGAAATAAAATAACGCCCTGCAAAATCCAGGAATGGCAACCTGCGCTCCAGTTGATCGCGAAACCACTGTCGCCGCTCGTCGTCGAGACCATCCCATTTATTCACTGCCACAAGCAGCGCCGTACCACTCTCGACGATATGCCCGGCCAGGGTGGCATCCTGTTCAGACACTTCATCAGCCTGGGCATCCAGCACCAGTATGACGACATTGGCATCATTGATCGCCTGCAGCGTTTTTATAACACTGAATTTCTCGATCGCCTCACTGACCCTGCTGCGCCGCCGCACCCCTGCAGTATCAATCAAAGTATATTCCTGACCATCACGCTCAAACGGAATATAGATGCTGTCGCGGGTGGTGCCCGGCTGGTCAAACGCCAGCACACGTTGCTCGCCCAGCATGCGATTGATCAGTGTCGATTTACCCACATTAGGACGACCGACAACAGCGATGCGAATGCCCTTGGCATCAAGCGGCAATCTGTCCCCGGTATTTTCAAGTCCTGGCAGTTCGGCCAACACCTGATTGATCAGAGTATTGACACCACGGCCATGCGCAGCCGCGATGTGCTGCGCTTCTCCAAGCCCGAGTGCGAAGGCTTCGGTGGTGACCGCCGTGGCATCCACGCCATCCACCTTGTTCAAAGCCAGATAGCTCGGTTTGCCACTGCGGCGCAGGCGCTGGGCGATCTGTTCGTCGCTGAGATTAATGCCATCACGCGCATCGAGCAGGAAAACAACGGCATCGGCCTCTTCCACTGCGAACCATACCTGGTCGGCCATCAGACGGTCCAGCCCCCGCTCATCGCCGACCAGACCACCGGTATCGACGACCAGGTAAGGGGCGTCACCCAGTTTGCCGTTTCCGTACTGCCGATCACGTGTCAGCCCCGGATAATCCGCCACCAGCGCGTCACGGCTTCGCGTTAACCGGTTAAACAGCGTTGACTTGCCAACGTTCGGGCGACCGATCAGTGCAATAACGGGAAGCATGGATGTATCGGGTGAACAGGGGACAGATTTAAAATCTGTCCCCGAGCGGCTCGAGCTGGTAAAGAGCCAGTTTCCCACCAGCACCCAGAACCAACAGTCGATTTCCCAATAACGCGGCCGGTGGAGCCTGGATGCCGTCCTTGTCGACACGTACACGGCCGGCAATAGAACCGTCTGTGCGGGATAACAGGTGAACATATCCTGCGAAATCACCCACAGCCACATGCCCATCAATGACCGTTGGACCGGTCAGGGAACGGCGACGTAACTTGTCCTGTTTCCACAACGAAGCCCCGCTGCGCCGGTCCAATGCCCAGACTTCACTGTCTGCATCACTGATATAGACCTGTTGCCCGTCGACCGCAATACCGGCATAGGCAGACATATCTCGATTCCAGATCTGGCGGCCGTCCTGCAGGCTGATCGCCACCAGGCTTCCCTGGTAACTGGTGACATAAAGAACGCCGTCGCTAATAACGGGATCGACATCAATATCGACAATACGCTGCAACTCCGAACGCCCACGCGAAACGGCAACAGCGGCCTCCCAGATCTGACGCCCGCTTTCGACCTCCAGTGCAGTCATTTTGCCACTGGCAAAACCCGCCATAACGAGACCCTCTTCAACCAGCGGTGTACTCGTACCACGCAGTGTCAACACGGGAGCTGAGCGATCGTGGATCCAGATCCTTTCGCCACTTTCCGCGTCCAGCCCTGCAATATTACCGTCCACAGTCTGTACAATGACCATATCGTCATAGACCTGTGGAACCGACAACACTTCGCTGGATACCGATGTGCGCCAGCGTTCTTCACCGCTATCTGCAGACAGTGCCACCAGATCCGCTTCACTGCTCCCTACCAGTACCAGGCCTTCTCCCACACCCGGGCCTGCCGAGATAGCCACCCCGGTTTTGCTGCGCCAGACTTTCTCACCCTTTTCCAGCTCGTACGCCCATACACTTCCATTCCTGTCAGCGACATAAACACGCTCATCAACAACCGTCGACACCAGCTTCACAAGCTGTTCATCGGTTCCATCACCGGTACTGCGACTCCAGAGACGACGTAGTTGAACCTGCTTATCAAAAGATTCGAGCTTTGCAGGCGGTTCTGAATTGTCATCATCACCAAACAGGGAACAGCCCGTTAAGACAATAAGGATGGGCAGCAGGGAAACAACAGACCGAATCATTGGCCTGGATCGGCTGCACCGCTAACATTTTCATACTTGGCAGTCAGAAACGCCTGATTTGCTGCCTGTGCAGGCATCTGGTCGAGGGCCTGTTTATAGGCCCCGGCTGCCTGTTCCGGTTTGTTCTGCGCCATTGCCAGGTCGCCTTCCAGTTCTGAATACAGATAGCGATAAGCGCCCGGGTCCGTAACCGCACTCAGTAGCTGGGCTGCCGACTCATACTGCTGCTGCTCAATCATCACACGCAGCAGGCGCATACGCGCCGTGTGCTTGACCTCTGTAGAAGCAGCATGATCCAGTGCCCACTGTAACTGAGCCTGCGCTGCAGCAAGCTCATTCTCCTGTACAGCAAGCTTGGCCAGCAACAACGAAGCAAGGGGTGCATAAGCTGACGCGGTATAATTGGTGATCAATTCACTGGCCTGTTTGCGCACCATTTCCGCCTCATTGTTATTTGCTGCCGCCATCATCTGGGCGTAGATGTTGGATGCGCTCAATGCCTGGGTTTCCTGGTAACTGAACCAGGCTTTACCTCCCAGCAGGATGGATATGCCTAGCAGCAGGCCTGTAATGATCGAACTGCCGTTATCCTTCCACCATTTTTTTATCGCTTCTAACTGTTCTTTTTCCGAGGCATGTATGTCCAACGGATTATCTCCCAATACAGAGGGGACAGGGTTGAAATCTGTCCCCGTTAATTAATATTCACCAGTCAAACAGCTGGGCCAGTCGGTCATCCAGCGCATCATAAGAGACTGTTTCCTGGTCCTTGCGTTCACGCAGGGGCTTGATACCGATTTCGCGCCTTTGCATCTCGTCTTCACCCAGCACCAGTGCATAACGCGCCCCACTGCGGTCGGCCTTTTTAAACTGGCTTTTGAAACTGCCACCACCACAATGGGTCACTATACGCAACTTCGGCAATACGTCGCGCAAGCGCTCGGATAACAAGAGTCCCTGTCGCTGCGCCGGCTCCCCTACCGTCACGATATAGAGATGAGGCGAAGCATCCGGCACCCTGGCACCCTGATTTTCCAGCAACGCGATTATACGCTCCAGCCCCAGGGCAAAACCCACAGCAGGCGTTGCCCGCCCCCCCAGGTACTCCATCAGGACATCGTAACGGCCACCAGCGCATACCGTACCCTGCGCACCCAACTGATCGGTGACCCATTCAAAAACGGTGCGACCATAGTAATCCAGACCGCGCACCAGATGCGGGTTGATGTCATAGTCAAGCCCGGCGGCATCCAGCAAGGCACACAGGGTTTCAAAGTGTGCCTGCGAATCCTCATCAATAAAGTCGGCGAGTTTGGGTGCCTCTTCGAGTAGCGCCTGTACCTGAAGATTCTTGCTATCCAGGATCCGCAAGGGGTTGGTTTCCAGGCGCCGCTGGCTGTCCGCGTCGAGCTGGTCGAAAACAGTCTTTAAATAGACCACCAGTTCTGCACGGTATCGATCACGAGCCTCACTGGTTCCCAGAGAATTCACCTGCAAAGACAGCTGCTCCAGACCCAGCCGTTTCCACAAGCGCGCGGTCAACATCAGAAGCTCAGCATCAACATCCGGCCCCTCAAGCCCGAACACTTCGACACCAACCTGGTAGAACTGGCGATAACGCCCTTTCTGCGGACGTTCGTGCCGGAACATGGGTCCCGTATACCAAAGACGCTGCACCTGCTTGTTTGTGAGGCTGTGTTGTATACAGGCGCGCGCGCAGCCAGCTGTCCCCTCCGGTCGCAGGCTCAGATTGTCGCCGTTACGGTCATCAAAGGTATACATTTCCTTTTCTACAATATCCGTCACTTCGCCAATCGAGCGTTTGAATAATTCGGTTTTCTCAACGATAGGCATGCGGATCTCGCGGAATCCGTATGATTCAAGAACCGCGCGAATGGTGTCTTCCGCGAACTGCCACACGGACGACTGCGCTGGCAGGATGTCATTCATACCACGTATGGCCTGCAAGGCATTTACCATATCAGTCGTCCAGGGTCAGGCGTGCCACTTTGCCACGCTGATGCGATGTTATATCCACTGCCTCACCCCTGTAGGTGATTTCGACGCCAGGCGCATTGCCGAGCAGAATCTGTATCGGCGGTTCAGCACGAACCGTGCGCTCGCTACCGGCAGGCTGGACACCGACAACCAGCTTGCGTCCATTGGCTTCCATCTCTACCCAGCTGTCTTCGATGAAGCGCATTTGTATGACTGCAGGGCCGGCCGCTTGAGGCGCAGGTTTGCGGGACTCAGGCGACTTTTCTTTATCAGCCTCTGCTTCGACACTAATCGTCTGCTTTGGCTCAGACTGCTTTTCTTCATCAGATTCAGGTTGGCCGACAAGCGCTCCACCGACCACGGATTGAACGGTTTCGGGCACCTCCGCTGATATGACCGGTTCCTCCCCGACCGGCAATTCATCCGGCGCGGGCAACAAAACAGTTTCAGCGGACTCTGGCGATTCTTCCGATCCGGCCAATGGCAGCTGCAACTGATCTGACACCGGTTCACTGCTACGCTGTGACCATAATCGTTCCACGGCGGGCACACCGTAGATAATCATGACTGCCAGGGCAGCCAGCAACAGAATCCACACAAGCCATTTCATGCGCGGCAATGAAACACCCGATCGACGCATACCGACACGCTTTAGTGGCACTGGCCGGTACTCATTCAGCAGGGGTAGCTGTGCTGTCAAAGACGTATCATCAAGACCCAGCAGACGTGCATAAGATCTGACATAGCCGCGCAGAAAAGTCGGCGCCGGGACCTTTGCTTCATCCCCGTTTTCGATGGCACGAACAACTTCCGGCTGCAGATGCAGATCAGCAGCAACCGATTCCAGGCTGCGTTGCTGCTCCTCGCGGGCTGCAGCCAGCGTGATTCCAACAGAAGTGAGCCCGACCTGGCGCTCCTGGTTTGTATCGGCTTCCCTATCGTTCAAGCTGCTTGCGCTCCCACTGTACCAGCGACTGGGTTTCTTCCGACTCGGGATGCTGGTTCTTGAGTACCAGAGCGTAACTGGCTAGCGCATCCCGATCGTCGAGCGCTGCTTCTGTTCGCACGCCAATCCATAAGAACTCGGGCGTCAATGCTCCCACTTCCTGCAAACGCTGCAGATAAGCCCTGCTGGCGAGATATTTCTGTTGCGAAAAGCTGCTGCGGATCATTTCGCGCAGTGCAGGTTTATATTTCGGGTTCACCTGCAAGGCATTGCGGAAATACTTATCCGCCAGTTCGATATCCGGGCGCTTTCGTGCACAGATCCCGGCATTGGTATAGACCATTTCCGGGTAACGATAGAGAGGATCCTTCAGCGCCGCCATGAACATTTTATCGGCTTCTTCGAGACGCCCGTTGCGGCACATAAACTGACCATAATTATTCAGCGTCAGTGAATCTCTCCGATTCAGGTTGTATGCCTTGCGGTAGTGTTGGTCAGCCAGCTTATCTTCACCAAGTTTTTCGTACAGAATTGCTATCGAAGTGTGTGCGAGCTGGTAATCCGGATTCTGCTTCAGGGCCTTTTCCATCTTTTCCATGGAGGATACGTACATGCCTTCGCGCATATATTCGATTCCCAGCTGCGTATTGATTTCAGCAGGGTCCTGTTTTTTCTCCTTGTTGCCGGATTTGGTCTGAACCGAGGAACAGGCGCCAAGTAATGAAAGCGTCAACACCAAACACACCACAAAACAACCTCGCATCAGCTCAGCCCTCCAGTTGCTTCCGCCGCAAAGCGCTCACGACGCCGCGTACGATCCTTAAAATCACCCGCCAGCTGTCCACAGGCGGCGTCAATATCATCCCCCCGTGTCTTGCGGGTAATAGTCACGATCCCCGAACGATGCAGGATGTCACGAAAACTTTCGATGCGTTCCGGACTGCTTCTGCGATACATCGTTGCCGGGAACGGGTTAAAGGGAATAAGGTTCAGCTTGGATGGCACATGCCGCAACAACTGCGCCAATGCCCGCGCCTGCTTGTCACTGTCATTCACTCCATCCAGCATGACATACTCTACCGTGAGTCGACGCCTGCCCTCACCGACATAGTTTTTACAAGCCTGCAGGACTTCATGAATAGCATACTTCCGATTCAAGGGCACCAGCTTGCTGCGCAGCTCATCATCCGCGGCGTGTAGCGACAGGGCCAGGCTGATATCCGTCACATCTGCCAACTGCTGAAGGCCCGGCACAACACCCGCCGTACTCAAGGTCACCCGCCGCTTGGATAACGCATAGGCAAAATCATCCTGCATCAGGTGAGTGGCGCGTACCACATTATCAAAATTCAGCAGGGGCTCGCCCATGCCCATGAACACCACATTGGATACCGGCCGTGAATCAGTGTCGCCGAGCAGGCGATTGACCGTCCACAGCTGACCGATAATTTCCGCGGTCGACAGATTTCGGTTAAAACCCTGCCGGGCGGTTGAACAAAAGCTGCAATTGAGTGCACAGCCCACTTGCGAAGAAATACACAGCGTGGCCCGCTCAGCCTCCGGAATGTACACACTTTCAATACGATTCCCATCGGCGAGCTCAAACAGCCATTTACGTGAACCATCCGAAGAGTTCTGATCGGCAACGATAGTCAGACCATGAATCTCAGCCACCGCTTTCAGATCTTCACGCAGCGCCTTGCTGAGGTTTGTCATGGCGTCGAATTCCACGACGCCCTGCTGATGAATCCATTTGAGAAGCTGTTGTGCGCGAAAAGGTTTTTCACCACGGGCTTCAAACCAGGCTGCCATGGCAGCCCGGTCGAAATTCATCAAGTTCAGTTTTTTTATTTCCATGCCCATAACTACAGGTCTAAACAGTCCGGCACGGCGCGTCAGCGAGCGGCTCGATTACCGCACACCCTCTGCGCCCCGCACTTTAAATTGGATCTTTGTTAAATTCCCGAAAAATCTGTGGCTTAGCCAACCGAAATTTAATTGCCTAGTGTACCTGCTCAGTCGGGATGCAGGCAATCGGGATCAGAAAATACAGTAAGCGAACGGCTCCCCCGCAAGCCCTGTAAAAACCCAGAGCCACACAGATAAAACCATGATTAAATTAGTAAAATAATAACATATTGCGGGATGCCGGCAAGCTTTCCGGTTATTCCCGCTCTTCAATCCACGCCATTTGAATGGCTTCGAGGATTTTTTCACCGGAATGTTCAGGTTCATCGTCAAATTCATCGAGCCCCAACACCCATTTGCGCAAATCCATGAAATTCACATGCAGGGGATCAACATCGGGGTATTTTTCATCCAGCTCAATGGCTATATCGAGTGAGTCTGTCCACGTCAAGCTCACGATACTCCTCCTTTATCCACTAGTGGCTCTCGCTCACCATATTGATGGTGTATTTAGGAATTTCAATGACCAGGTCCTGATCCGCAATTTCAGCCTGGCAACTCAGACGTGAGTCAGGCTCAAGCCCCCAGGCCTTGTCCAACAGGTCGTCTTCGTCTTCATCAGATTCTTCCAGGGAATCGAAACCCTCCCGCACATAGACGTGACACGTCGTGCAGGCGCAGGATTTCTCACACGCATGTTCGATTTCTATGCCATTGGCCAATGCAACATCACAAATCGTCGTGCCGGACTTGGCCTCCACCACCGCGCCTTGCGGACATATTTCTTCATGGGGCAGGAAAATAATCTGCGGCATCATTTAAACCTATTTGAATTCGTCGACTGCATGACCAGCCATGGCCTTCTGGATATTGGCATTCATGCGCCGATCAACATAAACCGTGCTCACCGACTCCAGCTTTTCGATCGCCTTTCTGATAGCCCGGTGATCGTCACCGTTACGCAAGCGGGCAAGCTTATCGGCAGCCTGGTCTATGGCGGTGCGCTCCTCACTGCTCAGAAATTTGTCACCATCCTCCCGCAAGGCAGCCTGCAGGGCTTCCAGCACGCGATCCGCTTCCACCTGCTGCTCACGCAGATGCCGTGCTTCCATATCATCCTGGGCATAGTCCAGGGAGTTGCGCAACATGGTTTCGATTTCCTTATCCGTCAATCCGTATGACGGCTTCACTTCGATATGTGCCTGTACCCCGCTGGTCTGCTCCCGCGCCGTAACACTCAGCAGACCGTCGGCATCGACCTGGTAGCTCACACGGATACGCGCGGCACCCGCGATCATCGGGGGTATGCCGCGCAGTTCAAAACGTGCCAGCGAACGGCAGTCATCCACCAGTTCCCGCTCACCCTGCACGACGTGCAGTGCCAGGGCTGTCTGACCGTCTTTGAAGGTGGTAAATTCCTGTGCCCGTGCAACCGGGATGGTGGTGTTTCGAGGAATGATTTTCTCGCTCAGACCACCCATGGTTTCGATGCCCAGTGACAATGGAATGACATCGAGCAGTAACATTTCATCTTCGGGTTTGTTGCCCGCCAGAATATCGGCCTGTACCGCCGCACCAATCGCCACGACCTTGTCGGGGTCGATATCAAGCAGCGGATCACGGCCGAAAAACCCGCCAACCATGGCGCGCACTTTTGGCACCCGCGTGGATCCGCCCACCATGACAATTTCCTCAACGTCCGCGGCACTCAACCCGGCGTCACGCAGGGCACGACGGCACGGCGCCAGTGTTTTTTTCACCAGCGGTTCGATCAGCTCGTCCATCTTCCGACGGGTCAACTTTCCCTGCCACTGCATGCCGTTATCAAGATGCAGGCTGATATCGGTTGCTTCGCACTCGGTGAGCCTTTCCTTGGCCGCACAGGCCTCGTGCAGCAAACGACGTTGCAGGGAATGATTGATATCATCACTCACACCGGCCTGTTCCATCATCCAGAGTGCGATAAGCCGGTCCATATCATCGCCACCCAGCGCCGAATCACCGGCGGTAGCCATGACCTCGAAAACGCCCTGGTTCAAACGCAGAATAGAGATATCGAAAGTACCGCCACCCAGGTCATATACCGCGATGACACCGTCCCTGCCCCGGTCCAGGCCATAGGCGACCGCAGCAGCTGTGGGCTCATTAAGCAGGCGCAATACCTTCAGTCCGGCCAGCTTGCCCGCGTCCTTGGTCGCCTGGCGTTGCGCATCATCAAAATAAGCCGGCACGGTAATCACGACACCGGAGAGTTCGCCGCCCAGTGTATTTTCTGCCCGCTGCCTGAGTTCCTCGAGGATATCCGCGGACACCTGCACCGGACTAAGGTCACCCGCCACCGTGTGTATCAGGGGCATAGCGGATTCACCTGACACAAATTCGTAAGGCAGTATTGAACCCAGCGTTTTCACATCCTTCAGACCACGCCCCATCAGGCGTTTCACGGAAATAATGGTATTGAGGGGATCACGGGTCGCCTGCGCCTTTGCGTCGACGCCAACCTGGTGCCCACCGTCCTCGCAATAACGAACCACCGAAGGCAATAAATGTCTGCCCTCGTTGTCAGGCAAGGTATCTGCCGCGCCACTGCGCACACTGGCAAGCAGCGAATTAGTAGTGCCCAGGTCAATACCCGCTGCCAGACGGTGCTGGTGCGGTGCGGTGCCCTGACCGGGTTCTGAGATCTGTAGTAAAGCCATTCTTATCTGCTCGCCATCAGGCTGTCAGATCCTGCTTGCTGTGCAAGACACGCTGTAAATACATCCATGTACGCTCGACGGCCGCGTCCATGCGGCCGACGGTCTTGTACAGCAAGCAGGATCTGACAGCCTGATGGCTCATTAGTACAATTCATCTTCCAGATCCGCTTCC
>Ga0316192_10002909_pt1 | contig 12507 bp, 2 predicted proteins | sample MerIslwburrow_MG_FD_204931 | JGI IMG/M metagenome (GOLD analysis project Ga0316192, IMG submission 204931) | Coastal sediment microbial communities from Maine, United States - Merrow Island worm burrow | ecosystem: Environmental > Aquatic > Marine > Coastal > Sediment | place: USA: Maine...
CTGGTTTAATGATGGAAATCAGAATTTTGGTTCAGGAGTTGTCGTTGATCAGGTGAATAGGCCGCGGGCTGTGTTTGCCGGAAAAATCGATAAAGATAGCGACGATGATATCGTATCCGCGATTCGCGGCGATAGCGATCTGGCTTGGTATGAAGCCTTAGGCGGCATAGGAACGTTTGAGGAAATTACTATTTCCAGCCCGCAAAGCAACGAAACGTATACTCCGGGTCAAAACGTCCCGATTTCCTGGAGTTATGTTGGAAGTTTTGGTTTTGTTGATATTGAATTTTCCACAGACAATGGCTTGAATTGGAGCCTGATAGCCGATGATGAAATAAATAATGGCAGCTATTCCTGGATTGCGCCAAATGAGAATTCACAAGAGTGCCGCATCCGTATTTCAGACGCGGCTGATGCGAAGCCATCCAGCCAAAGCGATGCCTTTTCGATTTTTACAACTGCCAATTCGCTCAGTCTGTTGCAACCGAACGATGGCGGAGCAATTTTATCCGAATCTGAATATGAAATTAAATGGACTTCACTTGGCGTTATCAATAATATTAACATTGACTTATCGATTAATAACGGCATGACTTGGTCGCCTGTTGTTTCGTCTGCAGCGAATGACGGTAGTTATCTCTGGACTACGCCGTATATCCAATCATCCGACTGTAAAATACGCATTTCAGACGCTGCCGACAGCTCTGTGTCTGATATAAGCCGGGATATTTTTTCAATCTCTGCGTCGCCGGGTAGTCTCCCGGAGATCTCCGGATTATTTCCAACTGAAGGCGCGCCCGGAACCCGGGTTTTTGTGGCGGGCCGCTATTTTGACGGCATTGTTGGTCTTGAATTTGACAATGCATTGCATCCATTTGAGATTTTTTCGGACAAGTATGTTACATTTGTCATCACCGACAGCCTCGGCGCCGCCGGAACCATTAAAATTATTACTTCAAATGGCCTTGCGACAAGCGCCGACTCCTTCAAAGTTATTTCTTCAGACGCCATCGCTTCCCAACTGTATTTGGCGACCGATGATGCGCAAATCAAAATAGACTCACCGGACTATAATTATGGTTTTGCTGATTCTATGAATGTAGAAAGCGGCAGATTTACCAGCTATCTGCGTTTCAATGTTGTTGATTTGGTCGATGTCTTAAGCGCCAAAATTCGAGTGTTTGCCGAAAGTGGGGCTGGAGCGGAATGTGAGCTGTTTCTCAGTGAAAATAGTTTGTCAGATGGATCCGGCGAGTGGAATGAGCATATCATAACCGCTGCAAATGCGCCTGCCATCTCCGGTTCATCTTTGAGCAGTCAAATCGTTGCCGGAGACAGTCAATACGTTGATTTTGACCTTGGCGACGTCATTGGCGAGCCTGGTCAATACAGTTTTGCAATCACCGGTCTTGCTTCCGGTCAGGCTCGTTATGCCTCAAAAGAAAATATCTTTCCGCCGCAGCTAATAATCAGCTACGCCCCTGAACTTGATTCCGGCGTCGTTGCGGTTAATGACACGGTTCTGGTTTTTGAAGATAGAGTCGCTGTGTTAGATCTGTTGCAAAACGACCAGGGGTCGGCTGGCAGTCTGCTTCTTGATTCGCTGAAAATCAGCGTTTCGCCAGCGCACGGTATTTTAACTGTTAATCTGGATGAAAATATTGTTTCCTATTTGCCGGATAATAATTTTTTTGGTCAGGATAGTTTTGGTTATAAAATTGGCGGCCTGGACGGCGATTCGAATTTAGCAACAGTGTTTATTGAAGTGAAATCTGTCAATGACGCGCCTGTTGCGCTTGATGACAACATGAAAACAGGTTCGGGTCAAAGCATCCGTTTCCTGCCGCTTAAAAATGATTATGATTTGGACAGCGCTATCGATAGCGCCAGCGTAAACATTGTTTTCGCGCCGAAAAACGGAACCCTTTCCCAGGTTTATTCTGACGGCGGCGTGACTTATACATCTGACGCTTTATTTTTAGGTCTTGACAGCCTTGTCTACTGGTTTCGCGACGTCGACGGCGCCTGGTCAAATCAGGCGACTGTTCACATTGAAGTCGCTGAAATTAATGCGCCGCCAGTAATTGAAGCCTATTTTCCTCAGGAACTGACTCCGGCTTACAGTCAGCGCGACACCATAAATTTTACGGTCAGCGCTTCAGATGCAAACGGCGACTCCCTTGCATATTTGTGGCTGCTTAATCAGGATGAAGTTTCGAGGGAGGCTGCCTTTGACTTTGTGAGAGAAACGCCGCTTCAGACCAACTATGAAGTGAAGGTTGTGGTCACCGATGGCGCATTGTCTGACTCGGTTACCTGGAACATTGATTTGGTGACCGGTTTGGGCGACGCTCCTAAGATTCCCACGGAATTTAGCGTCAGCCGGAATTATCCCAATCCATTTAATCCGCAAACACGCATTGAATTTTCATTGCCAGAGACGGCGCGGGTTATTGTAATAATTTATGATCTTCTCGGAAGAAGAGTGCGCGTTTTATTGAATGAAGAGCTTGCAGCGGGTGCTCATTATGTCGATTGGAAGACGCTTGATGGCCAGGGCAAAAAGGTTGGCTCAGGCGTTTACCTGTATCACGTTGAAGCTGGCTCCTATCGATATGTTGGAAAAATGCTGTTTGTGCAGTAGCAAGCGTGACATATTTTTTGAATCAGGAATTTCATTTTGATTGGGCATGATTCGTTGTATCGTTTTATGCCCAATTAAACAGCTATAGGTAAATTTATTGATGAATTATTTGAGTAGACTGTCCGGACGATGCCTCAGACAATGGTTTTTGGTTGCGTTTGTTTTCGTTTTTTATAGTATCGCTCTTTCCCAAACCAATTCAGGGCACCCTCGTCTGTTTTTTGACAGTCAGGGTGCCATCCAGTTGAGACAAAAGGTTTTGACCAATCCATTTTTAAATCAAATTTGGCAACGTTACAAGACGGAAAGGGTGGATCAGTCTTTTAGCTATGATATTTCCGAAGAAGGCATCTACGATTTAGATTTGGGTCGGGAGTTTGGCGACGGCTTGAGCGATATGACATTGGCGTACATCGTGCTTGATGATACGGTCTATGCTCAACGGGCAATCGAAATGATGATGCAGCTCGCAGCGTTGCCTGATTGGGGAAAAAAACTTCTCTGGGGCGACAAGCTAAACGTGGCGCATATCAGCGTTGGTTTTGCATTTGCCTGGGATGTTTTTTACGATAGGTTATCCTCAAGTCAGCGCGATATCATTCGCAACGTTATTTTGCAACGCGGCGATAATGAGGTGATTAATGATGTCTACACCAATGTAAATTGGACGCCATCGGCTGCCGAAGGCTTGGTCGGTCTCGCGTTTGCCGGGGATGGTGACAGCTCTTTTAATCAGTTTGTTGCCAAACTATTGCGTAATGTCAAAGAAAATTTTAAGGAAAAAGAGCGCAACGTCATGTGGGGGCATGGTTCAGACGGCTTTCCGCATCAGGGAATCGGTTATTGGCGCAAGTATATTCATGTTGGACTTTTTTTTAATGCATTGCGCAGGCAGGAGCCTGAGAATGACTGGTTTCATCTGGGCTCTGAATATCCGGGAAGTGAATTTCTCAGAAAAACCGGCTACCCCAGAATTTATGCGGATGTGCAAACTCCTGATTTGGCGACCATTACATGGGCTGACAGTCGTCAGGTGCGGGGAAAACCGGGTAAGGGGCCGTTTGGCAGCATTGGCGCCATGAGCCTGGTTGCGTCGGAATACAAAGACGGTTATGTGATGGATTTCCTTGATTATATGGTCACTGAAACCAAGGCGCGTTTCGATTTTGAGGACTGGGCCACATTTCTGTTTTATGATGATCTGGGCGTTCCCGCCCGCTCTTATCGAAATTTGCCCTTAAGTCGCTATTGGCCTGATATGGAAGCCGCAATTTTTCGCAGCAGTTGGGACAAAGATGCCATGGTGTTTTTTATGCGTTCCGGCTCGCCGGGCGGTCATGGACGACGCCTGAAAAACCTGAGTCCGGGCGGACATGATCATCCTGACGCCAACGGTTTCGTCATCTTCTATAACAATGAGTATCTGGCGGCCGAAGATGGCGCTTTCCCACACTCAGGGCCGGATAAAGGCATTAATAATGTTACCTATGGTCATAACACATTTTTGATAGATGGCTTGGGGCAAAAAGGCGATAAGACAACCAAGGTGCTGAATACCAAAGCCAACATGGACTACCTGGATAGTGAGCATATTGGCTATCTGTTGGGCGACGCCACGGATGCTTATGAAGGTATAGATAAGTTTCATCGTTATGTGCTTTATAAAAAGCATAAGTATTTTATCATGCTCGATGAACTTGAAGATGATCAGCCTCATAAATATGAGTATTTGCTCGGCGCCGATAACCAACACACTATTTCAGCTAAAGCGGAAAACAATTTTTTGGTCAGTTCAACCATCGGCAATACGAAAATGCCGCTTTACTTTGTTGAACCGCAACAAATAGACTGGTCAATTGGACTGGATCGTTCTTACGCCATCAATGCTGTTCAAACAGACATGTTGCGAGTCACGCCGGTTTCAGATGCGCCAAACGCCAGTTTTTTTTCATTGCTCTATCCACAAAAAAGTGGCGCGCAATCTCCTGAAGTCGAGAAATTTTATCTTAACCAAAATGGCGTCAGCGGGATAAAAGTTGACGGCGATATTTGTCTTTATAACCGTCAAAACACCTCCTTTACATACGCTGACCTGGAGACGGATGCGCGTCTTTGTTTTTTTAATAGCGATTTTCTCTCGTTTGAATATTTGACCTCTGGAAGTCGACGTTTTCTTTATAAAAATAAAATGGGTGTGACCTCAGACAAGCCCATCGTTTTTGCCTTAAAGCAAAAGCGCGGCGCAATTCGTGTTGGTAAAAATGTCGGCCCGGAAGAAAGCGTCGAGGTTACGGTTTACTATCCGCGTTTAACGAATGTTCTGGTGGATAGTCAATTCGTGGCTCCGTTGTCATCCGGTTCGGGATGGATGACCTTTGCCCTCTCTCCCAAACAATACAGAATTGGTCCGGGCAATGCCCGGCAGACTGTGACGGATAACTATACGGTTGAAATTGTTTCCGATGACCTGATTACAGTCTTAAGTCCAAATGGCGGCGAACTGTTGTCTATCAATAGCCTCGCAACAATTACCTGGGAAGCTGATTCGATTGTAAAAATGGTTAAAATAGAATGGAGCCCTGATTTGGGCGCTACCTGGCAAGTAATCGCTGATAATGTTGGCAACTCCGGTGTTTACAACTGGCAAATCCCTGATCTCGTGACCGATGGCGCAATCATCCGTATTAGCGCCGCCGGTGGTGATTTTCCGGTGGATTTTTCCAATGCTGCTTTTCAGATAGACAAACCGCCGCTTCTTTCCTCATTTACGCCTTTGTCCGGAACTCCAGGCGCGTCTGTTGCGATTTATGGCGTGAACCTCAGCCGCGTAACCAATGTCTCATTTGGCAATATCGCGTCAACGCAAGTTTCTGTTGTTTCCGATACTGCAATTGGCGCAATTGTGCCTACAGCGGCCAATAGCGGGAAAGTAGCCCTGTTTAACCGGATGGGTTCTGCTATCAGCGAGCTTGACTTCACTGTGCTCACTAGGCCGGCTATCAATAGTTTTACCCCGATTAGCGGCGCAATTGGCGATACAATTGCGTTCAAAGGGCAAATTTTTTCTGATATTCAAAGTGTGAAGTTTAACGGGCAAATAGCCATTTTTCAAATTTTGACCGATAGCTCCCTGATAGCTGTCGTTCCTCCGAATGCAACATCCGGTTACCTTGAAGCAATCTATGCGGGCGGAATTGTCAGGAGTCGTGACCGATTCACCGTAAAAAGGCCGCCGTTTGTCGGGGCATTTATACCTGCGCGCGCAGGGGTTGGCAAACATATTCTGATTAAGGGCAGTTCTTTTCAAGGGTTGCGCGATCTTTGGTTTGTTGGCGCGCAAGCTGACTCCCTTGCGGTTCTGTCTGATACGCTGGTTAGCGCGCAAGTTCCGAACGGCGCGAAAAGTGGCGCAGTTACGATGTCGAACGCTTATGGCAGCGCAATTTCCGCAATGTCCTTTACTGTCGATTCGCTCACTGATGTAAACGACGAAAAAAAGGAAAAGTCTATCGTTTTAATCGGTAATTATCCCAACCCTTTTAACGGTTCAACCCGCATTAATTACTCCGTTTCCGATCCTTCAATTCGGGTAGATTTGAAAATATTTAATATTTTAGGGCAGAAAGTGCGAGATTTGCCTCAGCCAAATGTAAATAACGTCGGACTGAATAGTGTTGCGTGGGATGGTCGTGATAATTTAGGCCGATTGGCGGTTTCCGGATTATATTTTGTTCGCCTCGAAGCAGGCCAGTTCAGGGCGACTCGTAAAATAGTTCTGCAAAAATAATTTTGAAATATAAATGGTTTTGCTCGTGGATTCCTCTGGTACTTTATACAAGAGTTGAGCGCTTTTTGATTGTTATTGGAATAGACAGGGAGGCAAAGCGACCCGAACGCTGAACGAAAAAGTTTTGCAAATAGCATTTTGATTAAAAGATATATTTTTTGATCTTGCGCCAGGGAACTGGCAATTTTGTTGACTTTTCAACGCTGCATGGAAGCGGCCGCATTTCTCCACCTCTCACAAATTTTATAGTTGTTATGCGTTAGGAATACGCCATTTGGGAATAATTAATAGGAGCAAATTTGATCGGGCAATCAGGTTTTTCTTCAGGAGGCTGTTCTCGCTGGCGACAACGAAGGAGATGCTCCGAAGCTTCCCACGGAATTTAGGGTTCAGGTCAAAATAATATTACCATGAAAACCTTGAATTATGAGTTCAGATGGAGTGGAAGATGGCAAGTTTATTTCGATCAAATGCCTTAGCGTCAGCCGGAATTATCCCAATCTATTTAACCTGCAAATACCTATTGAGTTTTCATTGCCAGAGACGGCGCGGGTGTTGTAACGATTTATGATCTTTTCGGAAGAAGAGTGCGCGTTTTATTGAATGAACAGCTTGCGGCGCTCATACAATTGAATGGAACGGTCGCAATATTATAATCAGACAAAACAAATGTTGTTAATGAAATGAGGTTTCGCAGGATGTCTTGTTTTTCTATTTTCAAAATAAAAGAATATTTGCTTGACATGAATCTTGTTGCGTGGAAGAATGCGGAGAAAACAGGTCGATCCATATTGGTGGTTTTATATTTTTTGATCTACACCACAATCGCCATTTCTCAAACGCTGGATTTTACAGATATTACGACTGCGGCTGGAACTGGCGGCCCGGTGGGCAAAGGAGAAACCGGCGGACATGCGGCGGCATTTGCCGATGTGGATGGAGACGGTCGGTCTGATTTATATCATACCATGTTGAATAAAACTTTTATGGCCGATCTCTTTTTTTATAACCTCGGCGCCAACGTCTTTGCCAATGAAGGTTCGGCGCGCGGCATTGATGATTTTGATGGCGGCTCGCATGGAGCTGTATTTTCCGATTTGGATAACGATGGCGACTTCGATCTCTTTAATGGAACCACCGGACTTGCTCCGAATTCTGAAAGCAATAACATTTTTCGCAATGATGGCAACGGCTATTTTACAGATTTAACCGCAGGAACGCCTCTTTTCACGCAGCAATTCCCGACCCGGGGTGTTCTGACCTTTGATATGGATCGAGACGGCGACCTTGATTTGCTTGCCATAACCAATTATCAGGGTTCAAACGATCCGCCTGGAGAAAAAAATGAACTTTATCGCAATGATGGAAATTTTGTATTTACCGCATTGACCATAGGCGCTTTGGTCGACGCCCCGGCTGGTCAGGGCGCAACAGACACCGACTACGACAATGACGGCGATATTGATATTTTTGCAGGCAACCGGAATGGTGATTTAAATATTCTCAATAACAATGGGGTCGGCGTGTTTACGCTTATTTCTCCGACTACTATTGGAATTAACCACAAAGGCAGGGAAGGTGTGAGCGTCGGAGATGTTAACAATGACGGGTTTATTGACTTGTTGCTCTCCGATTATGATGAGCTGGCAAAATCGGCCATGGAGCATCTTTATATTAATAATGGGAAAGGCGTGTTTACTTTTTCACAGACCTTTTTAGATACAAAAGGCTACATGGGTGGTTTTGCAGATCTGGATAATGATGGCGACCTTGACCTGATTTGCTCCGGCGATGTGCTTGTTTATCTGAATGACGGCTTCGGAAATTTTCCCAATGGTTCTGCTGTGCCGGTTTCTGGTCTTACCGATCCTCGCGCCATTGCTTTTTCAGATATTGATAACGATGGCGATTTGGATTTTGCCATCGGCGCGAAAAGGTCGCGGAATTATTTGATTCGGAATAATTTCAATAGTGGGAATTGGTTAAAAATCAGGCTTGTCTCACCTTCAGGGCAGGCCGGAGCTTATGGCGCAAAAGTAAAAATTTATCCTGCAGGCATGGCGGGCGGGTCTTTGTTTGCCTATCGGGAAGCGCGCTCCCAAAGTGGTTATCTTGGGCAGAATGATCCTGTGCTGCATGTTGGGTTGGGCGCGAATTCGGCTGTTGATGTTAAAGTCATTTTTTTGGATGGAAGCGAGGTTGCGCAGAATAATGTTGCGGCGAACCAGATCATTGTTGTTGACGGTTCGAATAGCGGCGGCGGACTGCCGGAGATCACGTCCCTCTCTCCACAGACCGGGGCTCCGGGCGTTATGGTTAGACTGACTGGCAAAAATTTTACAGGCGCAAATTCGGTGGAATTTGACGGATCTCCAGCCTCTTCTTTTATTGTAGATTCGGACTTAGTTATCAGGGCAATTGTGCCCCCAGGAGCAAGAACGGGAGTGATCAGCGTAACTTCACCGATTGGTTTGGGAGCCAGTTCAACCGAATTCGTTGTTATTAGCTCTGCAAAAATAACTGCAATCTCTGGTCTGGCGCAGCGAGATACTGTGGCTCAGACGTTGCCGGAACTCATTGGAATTCGTGTGACGGATGCAAACCAAAACCCGATTCAAGGGGTAACTGTTGATTATCAGGTTTTGACGGGCGGCGGCTCGGTTTCTGTCGGCGCCGCCAATCAGCTAACCAACGCCAATGGCGAAGCGTTTGTAAACTGGACTTTAGGCTCGGCTTTGGGCGATAACTCTTTGCAAGTGTCGGTGACAGGTTTGCCTTCACTCATTTATACTGCCACAGGTCTGCCTGACTCTGTGGCGCAAATCACCAAGCTGGGAGGCGATAATCAGCAAGGCGTTCCCGGTTTGCCGCTGGCGCAGCCTTTTAGCGTTGGCTTGGTGGACAAATGGGGCAATGTAGCCTCTGGCGCGCCGCTTACATTCAGTCTTGTTGCGCCCGCAAATGGCAGCTTGTCAGTAACCAGTACAACTGCTGATTTTCTTGGACAGGCGGCTTCGCTGCTGACCATGGGCGCAAATAGCGCCATTAATCAGATTCGCGTCACTGCTCCCGGTTATATTGGGCCGGAAGTTCTCTTTAGCACAACAGCGCAACCAGGGGCTCCGAGCAGCATCGCGTTGCAGGATGGCGACGGTCAAACCGAATCTGCCGGTAAACCGCTGCCAGCTCCGTTGCGAGTTGTTGTTAAGGATAAAAACAGCATACCTGTTCCGAATATTGAAGTAACCTTTTCAGTGGTTCAGGGGGACGGGAATTTTGGCGGTGCCTCCAGCGTAGCCGCGAACACGAATCAAGCGGGAATTGCGCAGGCGACACCGGTTCTCGGCTCCTTGGCCGCCGCTGCGAATCGTTTTCAAGGCTCTGTTGTCGGTTTGACGGGTTCTCCTGTGCTTTTTTCTGCTGTTTCAGCAGCGCCGGCCAAACTGGTTGCCATCTCTGTTATAAGTCAATCGGGCATAGTCGGTTTGCCGTTTGCCGACTCAGTTGAGATAAAAGTTGTCGACCAGTTTGATTCTCCTGTGTCAGGGCATCCGGTAAATTTTGCAGTAACTGCCGGAAATGGTTTTGTCAATGGGGGCGCGACCTGGAATATGACCATCAATTCTGATGGCGTTGCGCGGGTTGAATGGCGTATGGGGTCTGGAACCGGCAAGCAACGGTTGTTGGTCTCAAGTTCATACAATGGCTCGAATCTTCAGGATTCTCCGATCACGTTTCGCGCCACGGCCGCGCCTGGCGCTGCTGCGAAAATGGAAATTGTTAGCGGTGATAAACAATCAGGCGTTGTCGGCCAACCTTTAGCTGGAAAAATTACATTTCTTGTGACAGATAGCTTAAGCAATCCTGTTCCTCAAATTGCTGTTACTTTTCGCGTTCAGTCAGGCGGCGGCAGTGTGAATGGCGTTACGGATTCGGATACCTCAGTGGTTATCTTAACAGATGGCGACGGTTTCGCCGAAGCGATCTGGTATATGGGTTGTGAAGTGGGAAAGAACAAGCAGATTCTGCAAATAATAGCCAGGAATGGCGATGATAATTTGAACGGCGCGCCGCGTTCTGTTTTAGCGACTGCCCTTGCCGGTGAAATTGACGCTGACCTTTCAGTCGTTTCTTCTGACAAAGAAAAAGTGCGAGCCAATGGTCAGGCTGAAGCGATTGTTCAGGTGCGCCTTACGGATTTGTGCGGCAACCCGATTGCTGGTCAGGCTGTGGTAATTGTATCTTCGCGTCCTGATGATATCATTCGGCAACCAGCCTCCTTGACCGACGAATATGGCCAGACAACTGGCGGTGTTTCTTCCGGTAAAGTTGGCGTCAGCGTTATTTCTGCAAGAATTACCGGCGGCGTTAACCTGTCCTCCTCAGTTCCGGTTGAATTCTCAAATATTGTCTCGGTTAACTCGTCAACCTTCCGGGTTGAGTTGGCCGGTTTTAGCGGCGTCAACATTCATTGGGAGACATCGGTTGAAATCAACACTGCTGGTTTTAATATTCTGCGCAGTGAACGGAGAGAGGGTTCCTTCCTGCCGATCAATTCTGCCATGATTGCGCCAAAAGGCGCGGGTGCGTACACTTACGCCGACGGCAATGTTGAGCCTGGCCGCACCTATTATTATCAACTGGAAGAGATTGGTGTTGATGGTTTTGTTACCCTGCTTAAGACGATAAATATTCAAGTTGCGGCGCCTGAAAGATTTGAATTGAGTCAGAACTATCCAAATCCTTTTAACCCGGTTACGAATATCCGTTATCAACTGACTGAAAGTGGTTTCGTTAAGGTGATAGTTTTTGATGTCACGGGTCGGACGGTTCGCGCATTGGTGAATGAGGAGCGTGACGCAGGCTTTCATACAGTGCAGTGGGACGCTCGCAATAACGCCGGACAAAAGGTTGCTTCGGGCGTTTATTATTACCGAGTAATTGCCGATGAATACAGACAAACAAAATCAATGTTTTTGGTGAAATAATATCATGTATATTTTCCTTTGAATTTATTTTTGTAATGTGTCATTGAGCGACATTGTTTCAATTTGGGGCAAGTTGTTGAAATCAAAAACTTGCAAGAACAGTAAAAAATGTACTCGCAACAGTAATTTTTAGTTTATATTTATTGAAAACAAGATGTCTGAGCATGGCATTAAGATTGCTTTGAATGGTGAATTCTTGGGGGCATGAGAAACGATAATTTTGATGATGATGAAGGTTGGATAACGAATGAGAGCGCTCATGGTTGCGCACTTGGCCATTAAATCGACTTGCTGAGATACCACATGTAGTGCAATACACATTGATGACGCACTTATTTATTGAATTCCCACAGTTCTATTTGTTAAAAAAATAGCTATTGCTCCGTCGAGCGCCCCCGAACATAAACTGCAACATAGAATTTGACTTCTGGAGAGAATATGTTTCGAAACGTTATTGCGCTTTTAAGCGCCTCACTTGTACTCTGTTTTTCATTTTCTTCAGTAAAAGCTCAATCTGGTTTTGTCAGGCATTCTGTCACAAATAATCTAAATGGTGCCTATTGGGTTTATGCGCGAGACGTGGATGGCGATGGCAATACGGATCTTGCGACAGCTGAATACCAGGGAATATCTTTGTGGAGCGGAGATGGCAATGGCGGCTTTTCAAGAGCAACCCTTGGCGCTCTGAAAGGCGCCTGGGGAGCTTTTGCTGAAGATATTGACGGAGATGGCAGGATTGATGTTTTGGGCGTATCACCCACCACAGATGAAGTGGTCTGGTATAAAAATAATGGCGGCGGCTTTAATGCAGGTCAGGTGATCGATAATACAGGTATGGATCCAGAGGCCGTATCTGCGGCTGATTTCGATGGCGATGGCGATAACGATGTTGTTGTTGCGATGTGGGAAGATGGCGAGATCGTCTGGTATGAATATCAGGGAGGCAATAGCTGGATTAAAAATGTAATAGATTCAGGGATCAGTGGGGCGCACTCGGTCTGGACTGCTGATTTTAACAACGACGGTCGACCTGATATTGCGGTTAGTGGTTCAGGCAAGACAATGTACTATCGAAATGAAGGTGGTTC
>Ga0316192_10002910_pt1 | contig 12505 bp, 10 predicted proteins | sample MerIslwburrow_MG_FD_204931 | JGI IMG/M metagenome (GOLD analysis project Ga0316192, IMG submission 204931) | Coastal sediment microbial communities from Maine, United States - Merrow Island worm burrow | ecosystem: Environmental > Aquatic > Marine > Coastal > Sediment | place: USA: Maine...
TGCATTTTATATTGGACGGCAGCATTTGCCCTCACTGAACCCGGTGCCGGTTCCGATGCCGCCAATATAAAATGCAGTGCGGCTTTGGAAGGTGATCAATGGATTTTGAACGGCACCAAACAATTTATCACCAACGGTGACTGCGCCGGCGTTATCACCACCATTGCGGTCACCGATGAACATAAACGCGCCCGGGGCGGGTTCACCGCCTTTATCATCGAAAAGGATTTCCCGGGGCTGTCCGTCAGCCCGCCGGACAAAAAAATGGGATTAAAAGGCTCGCGCACCAATGAACTGGTGTTTCGCAATTGCCGGGTTCCCAGAGAAAATGTTATCGGTGGTACATCAATGGTGGGGCAGGGTTTCAAAACCGCTATGCGGGTTCTGGATAAGGGACGGCTGACCATGGGGGCCTGTGCCCTGGGGGCATCAGAAAAGCTGCTTGAATTGTCCCTTGCGCAAGTCCGGCAAAAATTGAAGTCCGGCCAATCCCGGGATGAACTGCAAGCTGTCCAATTTGTTCTGGCAGATATGGTGACTGAAATTTATGCCGCTCGACAAATGCTGTATCACACGGCTCGGATGAGAGACACCGGAAAAAATGTCACCCACGAAGCCTCTATGGTAAAACTCTTTTGCACGGAAATGGCCTGTAGGATTGCAGATCAGGCCCTGGATATATTCGGAGATGAAGGCTATCTGGCCAAATCACAAATAGAGATGTTTTTGAGAGATGTCAGATTATATCGCATCTTCGAAGGCACAAGTGAAATTCAACGCATGGTGATATCGCGGAATTTATTAAGGGAGTAGTATTTGGTGTTTAGGGTTTGGGATTTTGTGTTTAGGTGTATGATGATATTTAGGTGTCAGGTTTCAGGTGTCAGTTGCCCAAGTGCTAATTCCTGACACCTGAAACCTGAAACCTTTTTTTCTGATATGTTGCAAGGAACTTCCATGGTCAACAATAAGGAGACAAGATGAATCAACCTGTCATTATCAGCGCTGTACGGACGCCTGTTGGCAAATACATGGGCGCTCTTAAAGATGTCGAGGCCTACGATCTTGCAAGCCTGGTACTGAACGAAGTCGTAAAGCGGGCCAATTTGGAACCGGGTCAGGTGGATGAAGTCATCATGGGTCAATCCTACCAGAACGGTGAATATGTAAATATTGCCCGTATGGCCCTTTTAAAAGCCGGATGGCCTGAAACTATCCCGGGAATTACGATCGATCGGCGCTGTTGCACGGGGTTGGATGTCGTCCGTTATGCTGCCAGCCTGATCATGTCGGGCCAGGCGGAGATTATAGTGGCCGGAGGCGTGGAAAGCATGAGCAATGCCGAGTTTTATCTTCCCGGCAACATAAAATGGGGGCTGGGCGGCAGCAAAGGCATGCCCCGGGGCCACGGCGACATGTCCGTCTGGGGTTTGAAGCTTTACGATCGTATCCAGCGGGCCCGGGTGATGTCCCAGCCCGAAGAGCGCTATGGGGTGTTGCCGGCCATGATGACCTGGGCCGAAACAGCCGCCAAAACAGAAAATATTTCGCGCGACGCATGCGATCAATGGTCGCTGGCAAGTCATCAAAAAGCATGTGCGGCCGTTGATAAGGGTTTTTTCAAGGAGGAAATTGTTGCGGTGCCTGTTACGCAGCGTAAAGGCGAGCCGGTTATGGTGGATAGCGATGAAAACCCGCGGTCAGACACGAACCTTGAAAAACTGGCGGGCCTCAAACCGGTTATAGGGGGGGGGTGTGTACGGCCGGCAATTCCTCAACGGAAAATGACGGTGCAGCTGCGGTCATTGTTGCCAGTGAAAAGAAAACAAAGGAATTGGGGATTGAGCCCTTTGCTTCCGTGAAATCCTGTGCAGTGGCAGGTGACGATCCGAGATATAGCTATAGAACCGTGCCGGGGGCAGTAAAAAAAGCGCTGGATTCGGTAGGCCTTGGGATTAAAAATATGGACCTCGTCGAAATTCAGGAGGCCTTTGCAGCCAGGTTTTAGCGGATTTAAAGGAAATGGGTATAGGACCGGACAATTATGATAAGGTTAACGTAAACGGATCCGGAATATCCCTGGGACATCCCATTGCCTGCACCGGAACCAGAGTACTGGTGACCTTACTGTACGAAATGAAAAGACGCGGAGCACGTTACGGGCTGGAATGCATTTGCGGTGGCGGGGGACTGGGGATTGCGGCTATATTTGAAAGAAAATGAATGGAATACGGAAGTGGGAATGGGGAATTCGCAATGTATAGGTAGGTTGTCTATTTTTAAAGGATTATGACTTAATGGAATTTTTTTTTAAACCGCAAGGGGTAGCGCTGATTGGTGCATCGGCGAATTCCCATAAGGGTGGATTTTCCATTCTGAAAAATTTGGTTACAGGATTTAAAGGTTGCATATACCCCGTTAATCCGCGGTATGAGGAAATAGAAGGTTTAAAGTGTTTTCGATCTGTTTCTGAGGTCCCCGATCCGGTGGATCTTGCGATTATATTCGTACCTGCCGAGGCCACCCTCGCCGCAGTTAATGAATGCGCGGTACGCGGTATTCCCGGTGTCATGATCCAATCGGCCGGTTTTGCCGAAAGCGGGGATACCCAGGGCAAAAATTTTCAGAATGACCTAAAGCAGATTCGGCAAAAAACAGGTATGCGATTGTGGGGACCCAACTGCATGGGGCTGGTGGATGCGGTTCATGGGCAGGTCTTCTCTTTTGTGGCTCCCAGCATCTGGGACCAAGGGCTGGTGGCCGGAAAAGTTTCTTTAATAGTGCAAAGCGGGATGCTTGCTGCTGGATTTCTGATTGATCTTATGACCCACGGCACCATGGGAATCAGTAAAGCCTGCTCCATCGGCAACAAGGTGGATGTAGATGAATGTGATCTCCTGCAGTTTCTGATTGAGGACCCGGAAACCGAAGCGATCTGTTTGTATCTTGAATCCATTGTGGATGGTAAAAAGTTCCTCGAAATCTGCCGTCGATCAAGCAAACCCATCGTGGCACTCAAAGGCGGTAAAAGCAATAAAGGCGCCAAGGCTGCGATGAGCCATACCGCCAGTTTGTCCGGCAACCATGGAGTGGTTTCCGCAGCTTTTGCCCAGGCCGGAGTGGTCGAAGCTGATGATTTCAGACAGCTAATGGATCTTGGGAGAACTCTTTGCGCGTATCCCGCAGCTAATTTTCAGGGTGCTGGTCGGGTGGCGGTGCTGACTTTCAGCGGTGCTGCCGGAATTGTTTCATCCGATTTTATTGAAAGCCGGGGACTGCAACTGGCCGAACTCTCGGAAGGCACCAAAAAAGATCTTAAAAAAATATTTCCGGATTGGATGCCGGTATCCAATCCGGTTGACCTGTGGCCGGCAATTGAACGCAACGGTCCGGAAGTTGCCTGGAGCCGTGCCTTTAAAGCAGTTAGTGACGACCCCAATGTGGACGCGATATTTTTTCACATATTTGTCGGTGGGTTTTCAGGGAAATCGGACATATCATCCCTGGTAGAAATCGCCCGGACTGCCGGGAAGCCCATATTCGGCTGGCTATTGGGAAAACATCCCGAGGCGCGTGAATTTATGTTCCAGGCCAATCAACTGAATGTTCCGGTATTCAAGGAAATCCGACGCGCGGTGGAGTGTATGGCAGCTGTGTTTAGAAGGAGCAGATATTTGCAACGGGGAACATAATTACGGACTCAGAGCAGGATGAAGCTCATCCCAGGATTTCCCGGATGAATTCTTTGGCGTCGTCAGGGTGGGCAATTACTCTGATCTTTGTGCGATCTAACGAACTTAAGTCTGCGCAGGCAGTTCGACATCCCTCTATCGCTAATATCAGGTCACTATCTGCCGCTCGATGTGAAACAAATTGAACCTGACCGTTCAATCGCGCTTCAATCTCTTTAACAAGGGCAACCCGATCATAATAAGGATTGCACCCCCCGCAATATTTAATCCCCACTTTTAGCATTAGCGTCTGTTTGCCATCTGACTTCTTTCATCTGTCCTCTGACTTCTGTTAACTATTCGATGCCGCACAGCTTCTTCGCCGCTCTTTTCTTTTCCATCATATTGGCCAGCCGCGAAATCATAATTCTTTGGGCCTGGGGAGATCCGGCGCCGTGCATGGATTCGGTCAGATAGCCGACGGCGGCCGTACCAAGGGTCAGATTCTCGATCAATCGCAAAATGCGCATGCGGTTTACAGCCGGCACGTCACAGCTGGCGGTGAAGTATTTTTCCAGCCATTTGCCGGTCTCCGGCGCCGTCAAATCCCTCTCCGACGGCATGGTCACCATCAGCCCGCCGGCAATGTCCTGGGCGATGCGTGAAATCTCATAGGGAAACCGCGTTACATTCTGCTTGTGAATATTTGCCAGCAGGGTGTTGACGGAATAGGTGCCGCTGGGTTCTTTGCTGCCTTCGGAGGCACAGGCAATACACCCGCAATACAGGGTTTCATTGAGATGATTCATTTCGATAATTTTATCTTTGACGTGGGAAGCCCCGGCAACGTTATTGTATTCCGCCGCCGTCTGGGAGGCACCGATCAGCACGTCGCCCACACCGATTTTGCAGGCATAGCTCTGGCGGTGGTAGGCGGCAAATTTTTCAACCAGTTGACCGGCAAATTCGTATTCTTTATACATAAATACCCGGTCCCAGGGGACAAACACATTTTCTAATACGACCAGGGCTTCATGGCCGCCGAACAATATATTGCCGCGATCCAGCATACCTTCTTCCAGCTTGCGGGTATCGCAGGACTGGCGTCCCATGATGTAAATGATGCCTTCGGCATCGGCCGGCAGGGCAAATGAGACGGCATAGTCCCGGTCTTCTTCCCGCATGGCAACCGTGGGCATAACGATGATCTCATGGGAATTGACTGCACCGGTCTGGTGGGCCTTGGCACCTTTGACGACAATACCGTCTTTCCTCTCTTCGACCACGTGAAGGTAAAGGTCGGGATCGGCCTGTTTGTGGGGCGGCAGGCTGCGGTCACCTTTGGGGTCGGTCATGGCGCCGTCGCAGGTGAGATCGTTTTCCTGAACATATTCCAGATACTTTAAAAAACGCTGATTGTATTCGCTGCCGTATTTCTCATCCATATTATAGGTCACGATCGACAGGGCGTTTAACGCGTCCATTCCCACACAGCGCTGGAAGCAGCAACCGGTTTCCCGTCCCAGCAGCCTTCCCATTTTGCTCTTTTTGACCAGGTCCTCGATACTCTGGTGAATGTGGGTAAAGCGGTTGATTTTTTTCCCTGTAATATGGGAGGTGGCCGTCATGATATCTTCATGTTCCGGGCGCTGGGCCATCTCGTAGGTTTTGGCAACCGCCTGCATGGATGGCCGGATGATGGGATCATCGACCACATTATCCAATTGCTTGCCAAACATATACACAACCAGGTTCATGCCTCTAAGGCTTTCTTCGTATTGTTCAGCGGTCATCATTGGCATTGAATTTTCTCCAGTTTTTGGATTTTGTTTTTAATTATAATGCGCAAGAAGGAAATCATGGTCCTCAAAATTGTACCTGTCCGGTTTAAATCAAAATGATTATAGACTAGGACGTCTCTCTTTTAAATGAATATTTCCAACTGGCACGCGATTTTTTCGATTGACAACATCAAAAACGTATAATAAAAAAACATACAGACCGACCGGTCTGTCTCTAACCGTCTTAAGGAGCCCGATAGTGAGTCTTAAGGAAAAAATTATCCATGAATCTTTGAAACTTTTTTCTTTAAATGGCTTTTTAAGCACCTCGATATTAGACATCATATCCGCTGCCGAAACCTCCAAGGGAGGATTCTATAATCATTTTACCAGCAAGGAAGATCTGTTCTATCAAGTTTTAGACGAGTCCCGTAAAATCTGGCGTGAAAGAAACCTCAACGGCCTGGATGAAATAGAAGATTCGATAGGGAAACTAAAACAATTGCTGGCAAATTATAGAGATCGATATCTCCTGGATGCCGAAAATTTACCCGGAGGCTGCATTTTTATTATGTTCGCCGTTGAGCTGGGTGACTCTCGTCCGCATTTATCCCGGGAAGTCCAAAAAGGATTTGTGGGACTCAAGGCTATGATTAAAAGACTCCTGGACGAGGGCAAAAATTGCGGAGAATTTTACAACGACATCAACACCGACGCTATAACGGAAATCTTATTTAACGGCATGCTGGGTGCTTCCGTAAATTATAGCGTGGATAAGTCCTTTGATACTTTAGACCATTCAATTAATTCCCTGATCGATTATATTGACAAACTGAAACGGTAGAAATTGACGTCTTTAAGAGTGAATAAAAAAGAGTATCCACCACAGACCGATCGGTCTGTCAAAAGGTTCTCACATCTGGCGTTCAAAGATAAACTACCAGGACAGGCTGTCATAAGAAACGATAAATTTTTCAAAACCAAAATATTAAAACGATTAAAGGAGGAAAACTAAAAATGATTGATTTTACTTTTACCGAAGAACAGGAAATGTTCAGAAAAGCGGCCAGGGAATTTGCCGAAACAAAGATTGCCCCCAAAGTAGCTGAGATGGAGGAGACCGGGGAGGTCAGTGATGCGGTGGTCAAAGCCATGGGGGAGGCCGAAATGATGGCCATTACCATCCCTGAGGAATACGGCGGCCTGGGATTGGGGTATACCGAGCGCATGATAGCGGTTGAAGAGGTTAGCCGGGTATCGGTGGCAGCAGCCATGATGCTCCAGGTGTTTGCCCTGGGCATCGAACCCATCGTAAAATTTGGAACCGAGGATCTTAAAAAGAAATATTTGCCGGGACTGGCCAGCGGAAAACGCCTATCCACGACGGCGGTAACCGAGGCCACCGGGGGATCCGATCCCACCGGCATCCGCTCATCTTATAAAAAAGACGGAGACGATTTTATTCTGAACGGCCGCAAATGCTTCATAACCAACTCCCATATTGCCGACACGGTTACAGTTCTGGCAAAAGACGAAGACAACCCCAAAGCCTTTTGCGCCTTTGTTCTGGATAAAGACATGGCGGGATGGAAAGCCACTCACAAGGAGCACAAAGTCGGTATGCGGGGCTGCAATACCGGTGAGCTGGCCTTCGAAAATTGTCGCATACCGGCAAGCCAATTGCTGGGAGAAGAAGGCAAGGGGTTGCGGGTTACCATGGCTGCCATTGGTGATGTCGGCCGGGGCGGAATGGTCGGTGTTGCGTTAGGGCTTCAGGTAGCCTGCCTGGAAGAAGCGATCAAATTTGCCAATGAAAGAATCCTTTACGGCAAACCGATTGCCGCCCTGCAGACCATTCAAAATAAATTGGCCGACATGAAAATCGATCTAGAGGCCGGCAGGCTGCTGGGTTATCGCGCGGCTGCGATGCAGGACAAGGGTGGGCGCTCAAGCAATGAATTTGCGGTTGCCAAATATTATACCACCGAAGCCTGCCAGAGAGCTGCCAAAATGGCACTCGATATCCACGGCGGATATGGCTGCATGGAGGAATATGCGGTTTCACGATATTTGCGTGATTCCTATGTGGTCGGACCGTCGGCCGGAACATCCGATATTATGAAAGTCATAATTGGGCGTTGGGTACTGTCTTAGGAGTAATTAAGAACTGGAGGTTATTTAATAGGCTTGTAAAACTGGTAATTATAAATCCGAAAAAAGAAATTCGAAATTCGAAACAAATCTCAAATTCGAATGTTCAAATGTTCCAAACTTTAGAAGATTTGTTCAGACTATAATACTTGATTCATATTTTTTCTGTTTGGGAGTTTTGAATTTTTGTTATTCGATATTGTTTCGGATTTCGATATTCGGATTTCGAATTTATTGCTTTTTTTACGAGCATCAAATCTGATATTTTGCTACTATACTCGGGTCTATAAAGGATTTACAAAGTGCTCAACATCATTGTTTGTGTCAAGGCGGTTCCGGATCCCAAAGAAGCCTGCAATATTAAAATTGATCCGGCCACCAAAACCCTTTTGCGGTGTGATGTTCCCATGGTGGTTAATCCGCTCGATAAAAATGCGATCGAGGTTGCGCTGCAGTTAAAAGAAAAGACCGAGGTTCGCATCACCGTGCTCAGTATGGGTCCCCCTGAAGCCGGCAATATCGTCAAAGAATGTCTGGCCTTGGGGGCCGATCGGGGGATCCTGTTGAGCGACCCTGCCTTCGGGGGTGCCGATACCTTTGCTACTGCCTTTACCCTTGCCAAGGGAATCGAAAAAACAGGTGCCTGTGATGTGATTCTTTGCGGGATGGCCAGCAGTGACGGCAGTACCGAATGGGTTGGCCCTCAAATTGCCGCTTTTTTAAAGCTGCCCGTCGTCACCATGGTAAAAGAGATTGTCGAAACGGGTGCGCCCTGGTGGAAAGTCAAAGCAAGTATCGACAATGGATACCGTTTGATGCAGGTCAAGCTTCCCGCCGTTTTTACCGTAACCAGAGAAGTGAATAGCCCCCGGGCCCTCAGTTTTTCAGGAATTATCAAGGCCCGTAAAAAAGAAATCGAACAGTGGGGCATCGAGGATCTGGGAGTACCCAGTGAGTCAGTGGGTTTAAAAGGCTCACCTACCATTGTATCCCAGCTGAATACCACGGAGAGCAAACGGGAGGTTGAATTTATTAAGGGCTCCAGAGAGGAAAAGGCTGAAATCTTAGTCCATAAACTGATAGGTACTGGATTATTGTGATGGCAAAGCTGAAAAATAATATTGGACCCGTATGGGTCATTGCCGAACAAATCGATTGCCGCCTGCTGTCGGTGTCAATTCAACTGGTCGGACAGGCCCGCAAGCTGGCTGATGAGCTCAATACCTCTGTTGAAGCGATACTGCTGGGAAACGACGTTGAAAGGCAGGCGAAGGAGCTGATCGCTGCAGGAGCTGACCGGGTCTACCTGGGCAATGCACCGGATTTAGCATTTTATCACCCGGAGATCTATTCCGAGATAATCGTTAGCCTCGCCGAGGCACACAGACCGGAAATCATGCTTATCGGTTCCACCGCCATGGGAAGAGAATTGGCCCCCCTGGTAGCGGCCAGATTAGAAACTGGTTTGACCGCTCACTGCATTGATCTCGTGCTAGATGAGAACCGGAACCTGGAACAACGTATTCCCGCATACGGCGGACTGCTTTCCATAATTTGTCCGGAGCGGCGCCCACAGATGGCAACGGTCGCCAAAGGGGTGTTTATTACACCCGAGCCGGATGAAAGTAGATCCGGTGAGGTGGTTGAGATCGATGTACCGGACATGGTTTCCGATCGAATCAAAACATTGGAAGTTGTTATAGCGGAGCCGGAAGGCGTGCCGTTGGAGTCAGCCGACATCGTTGTTGCCGGTGGTGCCGGAGCTGGAGACCTGGACGGGTGGAACAAAATTGTTCTTCTCGCCGACACACTTAATGCTGCCATGGGCTCTACCCGGCCGGCGGTGGATGAAGGCTGGACCGAGCTCACTACCATGATCGGGCAAAGCGGTAAGATGGTGAGCCCGCAGCTTTATATCGGTGTTGGTTTGTCCGGCGAGCAGCAGCACCTCGTCGGTGTGGTTGACGCCAGGGTTATGATCGCCATCAATAACGATGATAGATCACCGGTGTTTGACCAGGTGGATTACGGTATTGTCGACGACTGCCGGGAATTTGTTCCCGTGCTGATAAAAAAAATAGAAGAATATTTTGAAAAAAAGGTTACCTGTTGAAAAAAGCTTGAAGGCTGAGTTTGTTCATCATCTGTAGGGTGGGCATTGCCCACCAGCAACAACTTGGACAGTCGACAATTGGTGGGTAGTGCCCACCCTAAGACATTTAACTTTTCAATCGATAGGGTTAACTCTCATCACAGTGAATATCTAATTTCAGGAACCAACCGAAAGGGGTTTAATCATGGCAATTAAAACTAGAGATGACTATCTGGCGGCGCTGCGGCAGCTCAGGCCGAATATCTATAAATTCGGAGAACTGATCGAGGACGTCACCACCCATCCAGCCACCAAAAGAACCGTGGAAAGTCATGCCCTCAATTATGATGCGGCCAATGATCCGAAACTGGCAGAAATTTATACGGCGGCATCCATATTCAGCGGTGAAAAAGTACTGCGTTGGAACTCCATGATGCAGGCACCGGAAGACTTGATTATGAATATGAGGATGAAACGCCAGAACTACCGGCGCACCGGAAGCTGTACCGGAGCGGTTTGCGTGGGCTGGAATGCCATGAATGTGATGTGGGCCGTCAGCAGTGAAATCGACCAGGAACACGGAACCGATTATCAGGCCCGGCTCAAAAACTGGATTCTTTCAGCCGAGGAAAAAGGAATTACGGTAGCCGGCGCATTGACCGATGCCAAGGGCAACCGGAGCCTGAGACCTTCCGAACAGCAGGATCCGGATACCAACCTGCGGGTGGTGGAAGTCCGCGAGGACGGCATCGTCATTCGGGGTGCCAAGCTGATGATTTGCGGCACGGCGGCATCCCAGGAAATTTTTCTACTGCCCGGTGGTATTTACGGCGATGCGGACAAAGATTATGCCGTGGCCTGCGTGGTCCCCAGGGATATTGAAGGATTGACAATTGTTGAAGCCACCCGTCCCAGCGACCGAAGGGAACTGGAAGACACCGCAGGCGTGGAGACCCCTGATACAGGCGTCACCCAGGGCTGGCTTTTGTTCGAGGATGTTTTTGTTCCCAATGAACGGGTGTTTATGTGCAAAGAAGCTAAATACACGGCCAAGTTCATTCAATACTTTACGGCCAACTACCGGGCCTGCATTGGCGCCTGTGTCGGCGGCCAGGGCGATGTGATGATCGGCGCCTCGGTTTTGATGGCGCGGGCCAACGGGCTGTCCGCCAAGACATTTGCAGATAAATTGACCAGCATGTCCATCAACAATACCATCACCTACGGGCTGGGAGCCGGTGCCATTGCCCTGGGATTTAAACACCCGTCCGGGTCCTATTTTGCGGATTCCCATACCGCCCATGCCAACAAAGTGATGGTGGCCACCTTGCCGTACGAGGTGAAGCGCCTGACCCAGGAAATCGGCGGCGGCATCGTCGAAACCGGATGCATGCCCTCTTACAAAGATTTTACCAATCCCCAATACGGACACCTCATCCAGAAATGCCTCAAAGCAGGCGCCGGGTCTGCCGAGTCCCGCTTTAAGGCCGCCCGCCTTTCCGAATGGCTGACCATCGGAGCCGGCGTGCCGGGCTGCATGCACGGCGGCGGATCCCCGGACGGCGCCAAGCTGGTGGTAAGAGCCACCACGCCGCTGGAGGAATATGTCGGTTATGCTAAAAAAATTATCAACATTGAAGAGGAGATTGCCGAACCGCAGAAGAAATTGAAAAATTAGAATAATATTAACCGATGGAATAAAGGCGGAGTAGAAATGACAGGCATTATAACTTTAATTTAGAATTTATTTAAACCTTGACTATTTAGACCTGAATAGATATGAGCAATGGTTAACACAATTTCCCTTTTGCAAAAAAAAAATTGATTGCCAACAAAATATTTCTGCGGGTGTCATCGGGTAGTTGTCGCCTGGATTAATAACACCCGGATAAACTTGGCATCCACCCGTTGCTTCCCCCGGCAATCGTAGGAGATCGGTCCATGATTTCCTGGCTTTAAACACCCACAGAGGTGAATGCCGTGGCTCCCAACAACGAAAACGTTATTAAGGATATTGTAGAGTCCATCCGACGCTTGGTACGCGCTGAATACTTGGATTCCCAGAAAATGAGCAAGCAGTATGGCTTAACCGGCCCCCAGAGCCTGGTATTACGGCTGTTAATTAAGAAAGGGGCCCTTTCGTCTGCGGATTTAAGCCGTCAGATGTATGTTACCCCGTCCAATATTACCGGCATCATCGATCGCCTTGAAAAAAAAGGGTTGGTTGAAAGGATCCCCAAACAGGGTGATCGCCGGGTAGCATTGATTACGCTAACCCCATCCGGTCAAGAACTGGGTGAAACCATTCCTGATCCGATTGAAAAAAAATTCGTCAATCAACTGGCCGATCTGGAAAAGGAGCATCTTCAGATACTGGCCATGGCAATGAATCAAATTCTAAACCCGATCGATACCAAAGGGATGGAGGAAACATCCCCGGAAGAAGGTCCTTAGCCTGCAGAGCCGTGTCGGAGAGGTATCCATCGCAAACAGTTGGAGATGATCGCTAACCATTTTAACAAAAGGAGGGCAGCTATGCCGAAACTGGAATTACTTCAAAGATTATTGTCAGAAGGAAGGATTACCCGCCGTGAGTTTATTGCCCGGGTATCGGCACTAGGGCTCATGGTCGCCGTATCACCCGCGTTACTGGGCGGTACGGCTAAAGCGGCGACACCCAAAAAAGGAGGGCGTTTTATAATTGGGATTACTGGCGGGTCAACCACTGATTCCATGGACCCTGCAACACTGACTTCCAACATGAACCAGAACGTCAACTGGCAGATAAGAAACAGTCTTGTGGAAATCGA
>Ga0316192_10002915_pt1 | contig 12491 bp, 12 predicted proteins | sample MerIslwburrow_MG_FD_204931 | JGI IMG/M metagenome (GOLD analysis project Ga0316192, IMG submission 204931) | Coastal sediment microbial communities from Maine, United States - Merrow Island worm burrow | ecosystem: Environmental > Aquatic > Marine > Coastal > Sediment | place: USA: Maine...
TGATTCGTTCCAACAATAAAAAGGCGTTGATGGCTTACGCTACTGCATGCATTCAGTGTGCTTATCTATTACATACCGGACTTGATAAAGATATCACAACCATTTCACTGGTGCAGGGAGATGCGCTGGGAGGCGGGTTTGAAACGGCACTTTCAGGAGATATGCTGATCGCGGAGAAATGTGCAAAAATGGGATTACCGGAGATATTGTTTAATCTGTTTCCCGGCATGGGGGCATTAAGCTTTTTATCTCGTAAAATTGGCCTCGCTCAAGCAGAAAAAATAATATTGAGTGGGAAGGTTTATTCTGCCCAGGAGATGTTTGATTTGGGAATAGTCGATGTGCTGGTTGAAGAAGGTGAAGGCGAAGCAGCAGTTTATGATTATCTTCGCAGAGAAAACAGAGCCAGGAACGGGTTTCGGGCTGTTCGCAGAGCAAAAAAATATTGTAATCCTGTCAGCTATGAAGAGTTGGAGGGGATCACATCTATTTGGGTTGATACAGCGCTTCAATTGACGCCAAAAGACCTCCGAATGATAGAGCGATTAGTGAAAAAACAGACAGTAAAATAACATAAGAGCATCCATAGCTCAGGCCCCGGTTTTCCGGGGCTTGAGCATGCTCATAGCTTGCTGGTCAGACGAAACTCCTCCAGATATTCGTGCAGGGCGATACAGCCCTGTTTGAAAGCATCTTCAATCATATTTACATTTGATTGCATTTCAGCGCCGTCCACAACTCCGTTGCAACTATCTTCAATGGCCTGGCACAGGGATGTTACCTTCACTAAGCCCAATGTGCCTGCGCTGCCTTTATATGCATGCACCACCTTCAATAGTCCCTGCATATCCCCATTACTGGCAAATGTCTTCATACTACTGACATGCTGATGACCGGCTTTTTCCAGCAATTGAATGCATACTTCAAGTTTGTCTGCGGATTTTATCAGAGCAGTGAATTCATCCAGGATCCCTGTATCAAGCACCCTTTCACCTTCAATCCATGACTCTTCACTGTCAGGTTGCAGCATGTCGGGTGCATTATTATCGGCAGTGGTAAATTGTGATACGGATTCAAGCAGAGATGTCAGACTCACCGGTTTAGTCAGGTAATCATTGGCCCCGGCTTCCATGCATTCTTTGATGGTTTCTGGTAATGCATCAGCACTAAGCATCAATACCGGCGTGGATGCACTGGTATCCATGAAGCGAAATTGCTTAAGAACATCCAGCCCGCTGATCTTGGGCATGTTCATATCCAGTAACACAAGATCAAACTCATCATCACTCGCCAGAGCATCAAGCGCCTGTTCTCCATCCTCCGCAATATGAACGTTGTGATTGGCCTGTCGCAGTATCGCTCCAATCACTTCCTGGTTCACCTTGTTGTCCTCAGCAAGCAGAATATTTAAAGATTGATTTGTCTGTTTACGTTGGACCAATTCGGAAATGGAAACAACATCGTGTGAATGATGGGTGATGCTGGACAGGTGCATGGCATTGAATAACAGCGATTCCTGCAACGGTAAATAGAGCACCGCTGAAAATCCGGCAGAAAGCATAAGCGGAGTATTGCCCTGATGGCTGTCCGGGCAAATCAATATCATATCCAGGTCGACCAGTTCACTTTTACTTCGTACTGCCTTAGCAATGCGCTCAGGTTTGAATTCGAGAGCATCCTGATTAATGATCAGCATATCAAAGGGCTGGCCCATACTCCATGCGTCTACAAGATGCGAAAACAGCACCCCCTCATTTTCAATTTTGCTGAAGCTGGCCCCCCATAACTGCAGCAGTTCTTCCAGCCTTGGCGTGAAGATTTCTTGCCCCAGCAGCAGTGTCCGAACTTCAGTAAGGTTTCGCGGCTCGTGTTTTTCACTTTGCCTGTCAAAAGGAATTTTGACTGTAAAGGTTGAGCCTTCTCCCGCTGTACTCTTCAGGTGGATTGACCCGCCCATCAGCTCTGTCAGCTCTTTGGCAATGGTTGTTCCCAAGCCTGTACCGCCGAAGCGACGGGTAATGCTTGCATCGGCCTGGGTAAAATGTTCAAAGATATTTTGCTGTGCTTCCTCCGACATGCCAATGCCTGAATCAATAATTTCAAATTTCAGCCAGAGCCTTGTGTCAGGAGGTTCGAGAAGGCTTACATCAATAGTAACATGGCCTTCATCAGTAAATTTCACTGCATTGCCAATAATATTCAACAGTATCTGCTTAAAATATTTCGGGTCACCAAGCAGGTTAAACGGTACTTCCGGATCAATATGAGATGCAACTGTAATGCCTTTATCGTGTGCCTGAGCCTCAAATATGGCTACAGCACCATGGATGAGCTGATGCAGATCAAAGGCTGTTTGGACAAGTTCAAGTTTGCCTGCTTCAATCTTGGATATATCCAGGATGCGCTCAATCAATGCCAATAGGTGATAGGCGGATTCCCTTATTACAGATGAAAAACGTCGTTGCTCAGCATTGATCTGTGTGCTGGCCAACAAATCATTCATGCCGATAATACCATTGAGTGGCGTACGCAATTCATGGCTCATATTGGCGATAAACTGAGACTTGGCATTATTGGCGGCCTCGGCCGCATCAATGGCATGGTGCAGTTTCATGATCAAGCTAGCCATATATAGAGGGACAATGGTTATTGCGAGCAATATGGCTGCGCCCATCCAAAAATGTTGTGCCCAGAATGGATTAAATATGCATACCATGATGAAGCCAGTGATGCCCAGCAGCATGGATATGACCAGATACTTGACGCCGAAACGAAATCCGTTGCCTGTGATTATCCATAAATATACGGCCAGCAATGGTGCTCCTATTTCACCGGCTAAGAATAGCGCTACCGAAGTCGCAGACATATCACCAACAGCTCCGATAATTCTTCGCGTTGGATTCGCATTTGGCGAAACAATTATCCAGATAATCAATAAGAGTGATAAGAGTAGATATCCAGCGCTTAGCTGGTACGCAAGCTGAAAGTCAAAATAGCAGAACCATGTAAATATAATGGAAACAAGAATCACCCGGATGATAGCCTGCTCATGCTCGCTATCCGGGCGTTTACGCAGGTGTTCCCTCACCTTTGAAAGCCATGACATTTCCATCTGGCTATTCTAACAGTAACAATACAGCCACTCACCTTTTTTCCGGCCTGACCTCGTACTTCAGGCAGTTCATGTTGGAGACAAACTGGACATCGTAACAAGGCATCACAGATGATTTTAACTTGAACGCCCTGCAGCCATAAGGACGATTCCTATCCCAGGTCACAAAATAGTGGCGGCAACACAGGCATAATACCTTCTGCCTGACAGGTGAAGTATTGTCTTTATCGCCAACCATGGAAAATCAGGAATCAATGTCCACTTGTACGGTTTCGTTCTCAATTCGTGTTGGAAATGTGTCGATGTCTTCAAAAGCCGGAGGTGCCAGCACTTTACCACTGCGGATGTTGAAGCGTGCCCCATGGCGCGGACAGATGATCTGGTCGCCATCACAGGTACCACTGGCCAGTTCGCCGCCATCGTGAGTACAGACATCTTCGATGGCAAAAAGATCTCCTGCCAGATTAAATACGGCAATCGGACCAATTTCCGTATGCACAACCTTGCGTTCTCCAGCCTGCAATTCACTGCTCGGCGCTACATCTATCCATTCAGCCATGTCTTTCTCCTTAATATACCTGCTTAACCGGGCTGACCATCTGTTCTCGGACGCATCAGTATGGCCGAATAACGAATGCCGAAAATTATAAAGGCGACCACCCAGCAACATCCAGCTGCATGAATGATGAGCTCCATGTTATCCGGCCACAGCAGAGGTAATACAACCCGTATAAATGATGCAAGCATGAGCAGAATAAATGCAGCAGGCATCCATGGCAGTGCCTGAACACGTCGTCCCGAATGGCCAAGCGAAACCCTGGCCATCATACCCATGGCAATCGTACTGATTGCACCAATGGTAAATGCATGCATGGCATGCACCCGCTCAATCAACATCATATCTGCCAATGCATGCAAAAAGAAACCGATGACCAGCCAGCCATAGGCCAGATAGAGCACCCACAACATGGGCTGTTGCCATAAACCCGGCTGATACCAGCTTTTAAGGCGTAAGGCATGTAAAACAGCGACGGCTATAGCGACTACCGCACTTAACCATGTGTCCGGGACAATCAATTCAGTGGCTGCAAACAGAAATGCTGAAGCAATCGCAAAACGTTCAACCACAGTTATCGTTTCCGGCCTGCGACCAACAGCACTGCCGATAAAAAATGGCACTACACGCCCGGCCATCAATACAATCAGAACCACAATAAGGTTCAACATCAGCTGCATGGCTGGACGGGCAATATCTTCAACAACCCCCAGAATTTCCAGATGAACCGCCATATTAACAGCGCCCATCAGCATCAGTATCGCTGGCAGAATATAGTTGCGCTTTTGATCAGCCTTGTGCAACACCTTGAACAGAGCAAATGCCAGTGCGGGCAGAAAAAGCATGTCGAGAATGGCAAACAGCGGTGCCGGAATCAACGGCACGGCAGACAATAAACGTGGCGTTAGCCATAACCCAACCAGAAGTCCCAGCATGTTGCCCGTCGGGGTGGGGAGTCCGGTCCAGTTGCGCGCTGCAGTAAGCAGGAAGCCGGCAATCACTGCTACACTAAAGCCGAATAACATCTCATGCGCATGCCAGAACTGAAAGTCAAAATAATTACCTTGCCACTCCTGTGTACTGTAACTGCCAACAAAGATCAGCATCAGCAGCACTGCAATCCACCCGGCAGCAAAAAAGAAAGGCCTGAAACCCAGCGCCAAGGGTGACCAGCGGGGCTGTTCAGATGGTCCAGTACTTTTTATTACTTCAATCATTATGTTACTAGAACATACCCAGTTGCAGACGCGCTTCATCAGACATCATGGTGCGATCCCACGGCGGATCAAAGACCAGTTCGACATGTACATCTGTGACATTTTTTACGCTTGCTGCTTTGGTGCGAACATCTTCAACAATGAAGGGACCCATGCCGCAGCCGGGCGCTGTCAGTGTCATAGTAATGGTTACATGACCGCTGGCCACGCCACTATCGGCTACAATACAGCTATAAATCAGGCCCAGATCGACGACGTTTACGGGAATTTCAGGGTCATAACAGGTTTTCAATATTGCCCAGACTTCATCCACATTGACCGGGCCATCCGCATCCGGATGCAGTTCAGCATCAGCCTGCTCAATAGCGGGTTTTTGCATGCCAAGGGCATCAGCATCATTTCCTGCAATCCGAACCAGATTACTGTTCACGCTGACGGTGTATGAACCGCCCAATTCCTGCACGATATGCACTTCTGAGCCTTCCGGAATGGTCACAGGAGTGCCCAGTGGAATCAGCGCTGCATTCACATCGCGTTTTATCGTAACTACTTGATCGTGGGTCACAATAGCTCCTTATCCAGTCCGACAAACATTATTCTGTCTTGGCCGGTTCATCTGTATTTTCGATAGCTGATTTCATGGTATGCCAGCATAAGGTGGCGCATTTGATACGACTGGGGAATTCACGCACTCCTGCCAACACAGCCAGCTTTCCCAAAACCTCTTCATCCGGTGCTTCATCCAGGTCTGAAGTCGCCATATGTTTGAAATTTTCAAACACCTGCTGGAATTCTTCCTTACTTTTTCCTTTCAAAGCCTCAGTCATCAGCGATGCGGATGCGGTGGAAATAGCGCAGCCCTGCCCTTCAAACTTCACATCCTCAATCACACCATCATCATTGATGTTCAGGTAAATATGCAACTGATCACCGCACAGGGGGTTATAACCTTCGGCATCATGGCTGGAGGGATTGAGCACGCCGTAATTGCGCGGCGATTTGTTGTGATCAACAATCACCTGTAAATATAAGTCTCTGAGATCAAACATCAGCCGAAAATCTCCCTGGCCTTGGTGAGGGCAGAAAACAGCGCATCAATTTCTTCAAAAGTATTGTATGCAGCAAACGAGGCGCGGGCAGTTGCCGGCACGCCGAAATGTTGCATCACCGGCATCGCACAATGGTGACCGGCACGAATGGCTACGCCTTCGCGATCCAGAATGGTGCCCAGATCATGCGGATGCACACTATCCAGCGTAAAAGATAAGACCGTTGCCTTGTTTTTGGCTGTGCCGATCTGACGCAAGCCGTCAAACAGCACTGCCTGTTTCGTGGCATAATCCAATAGTTCCTGTTCATGGTTGGCCAGTGCTACAATGCCTTTATCCAGCAGCCAGTCTACGGCAGCACCAAAACCGATCGTTCCGGAAATGTTCGGCGTACCTGCTTCAAATTTGTAGGGCAGTTCGTTGTATTGTGTTTTTTCAAAGGTAACCATGGTGATCATATCACCACCGCCCTGATAGGGTGGCATGGTTTCGAGTATGGCCTCTTTGGCATAAAGCAGTCCGATACCGGTTGGGCCATACATTTTATGTGCGCTGGTGACATAGAAATCAGCATCCAGCGCCTGTACATCCACTTCGATATGAGCAATGGCCTGTGCTCCATCCACCAGCACTTTGGCACCAACGTTATGAGCCTTTTCAATAATGGTCTCAATCGGATTGATTGTGCCCAGCGCATTCGACAGATGAACAATGCCGACCAGCTTGGTGCGCTCACTGAGCAGACCATCCAACTGATCCATACACAGCTCGCCATCATCATTGATCGGCAATACTTTCAACGTTGCGCCAACGCGTTCACACAACATTTGCCAGGGTACGATATCGGAGTGATGCTCCATTTCTGAGATCAGAATCTCATCACCGGCGCCGATATTGGCTCCACCCCAACTGGAGGCAACCAGATTAATCGCTTCAGTTGCGCCGCGCGTAAACACGATTTCGCACGTCGATGCCGCATTCAACAAAGCACGCAGTTTTTCCCGCGCCGCTTCATATTCTGCCGTTGCCCGCTCCGACAAAGCATGCACACCACGATGAATATTGGCGTTATCCCGTTCGTAGTAATGGCTTATTTTATCAATAACCACCTGCGGTTTTTGCGTGGTGGCGGCATTATCCAGATAGGCCAACGCTTTGCCGTACACCTGCTGGTGCAATACAGGAAATTCGGAGCGGATCGAGCTTACATCGAAACTCATCCGAGCAGTCCTTCCAGATCAGTGAGATTGGGCAGTTTGGCAAAAGCGGCAAACTCAATAAAGCGGCGCACCGCTTTAGAATCTATGCCCGTCAACACTTCATCGGCGAAGGCAAATGTCAGCACCTGCCTGGCTTCATCTTCAGAGAGGCCACGCGATTTCAGATAAAACAGCTGATTTTCATCCAACTGGCCGACCGTGGCACCATGCGCGCATTTCACATCGTCGTTATAAATCTCCAGCTCGGGCTTGGTATCGATCTCTGCATTTTTGGACAGCAGCAGGTTGGCATTGGATTGCGCAGAATCGGTTTTGATCGCGCCTTTATGCACGACAATCTTGCCGTTGAATACCGCACGTGCGCGGCCATCGAGAACACTGCGGTAATTTTCGCGGCTGCTGCAATGCGGGGCAACATGATCTACGCGGGTATGATGATCGACATGCTGACGGCCGCCGGAGACAAACAGGCCGTTCAACTCGCATGATGCGCCCGCACCCTCAAGGCTGACAACGATATCTGCTCGCGATAACGCGCATCCGATCTCGACGGAGTGCAGTCTGTAAGAGCTGTCTTCAGCCTGCCGGACATCGACCCGGCCAACATGAAACTGTTTCAGGTTTTCCTGCTGAATGCGATAATGCTTAAGCGATGAGCCTTCTTTCAAATGACTGTAATTGACCACGCTGGTCAGACCAGGCTCCTCGTCCAAACCGACAAAATGCTCGATCAAGGTAGCCTCTGCAAACTTCCCCAGCATCAGGCCATGGCGCATGGCTGCGGTTTTCCCGGCTGCATCAGCCTTACCAAGGTGTAAGACATACAAAGGTTTATCCAGTTGTATCTGATCTGCTATACACAGGGCTAAGCCATCTGCAGCTGTTGCCGAATTCAGCGCATTGAGTCCATTGTACAAGGGTGCATCCGGGTGCGGAAGCAGTAAATCAGAGGCAACGCCCGGCTGCTCTTCGACCAGCGTTTTAAGGGACAACAGACTTACACCTTCCGGCATAACCGAATTATCGGGCTGAAAGTGGCCGTTCACAAACACAGCGCGGTAGGCATCCAGTCCGGGAATCGCTGCCTGCTTTACAGTCTCAGCATCTACTCCGCTGACCTCAGTGGTTTGCTGCCAGTTTTCACCCAGTGCTGTCTGTAAACGCGACAGATCGGAATATTTCCAGTCTTCATTGCGCTTGCCGGGCAAACCAATAGATGCAAACACATCTCTGGCCTGCTGACGAACAGCTTCTACAGCCTGTGTCATGCTGCGACCTCTTCTCTGACCCAGTCATAACCGCGCTCTTCAAGCTCCAGAGCCAGTGATTTATCACCACTTTTCAAAACCTTTCCATCGACCAGAACGTGCACCACGTCCGGCTCTATATAATCGAGCAGGCGCTGGTAATGGGTCACCATCACAATCGAGCGCTCCGGACTGCGCAGTTTGTTAACGCCATTGGCAACGATGCGCAGGGCATCGATATCCAGCCCTGAATCTGTTTCATCAAGGATTGCCAGTGACGGCTCCAGCACTGCCATCTGGAAAATTTCATTACGCTTCTTCTCGCCGCCGGAAAAACCTTCATTCACACCGCGCGACAAAAAGGACTGATCCAGCTCCACAAGTGCAGCCTTTTCCTTGACGATGTGCATGAAATCCATGGCATCAAGTTCGGGCAGCCCCATATGCTTGCGCTTGGCATTCACGCCGGCTTTAAGCAGGTAGACATTGTTGACGCCGGGAATTTCCACCGGGTACTGAAAAGCCAGAAATACACCTTCCCAGGCGCGCTCTTCCGGACTCATCTCCAGCAGGTTTTTACCATGGTATGTCACCGACCCGGCAGTGATTTCATAACCGTCACGCCCGGCAATCACATTCGACAAAGTACTCTTGCCCGAGCCGTTCGGGCCCATAATGGCATGCACTTGGCCTGCACCAACTTCCAGATTAATCCCCTTGAGGATTTTTTTGCCATCTACCGAGGCATGTAAATTTTCAATTTTCAACATCATGGTTTCCTTTTACCCAACCGCTCCCTCAAGGGAGACAGCCATTAATCGATTTGCTTCAACTGCGAATTCCATTGGCAGTTCATTAAATACATCTTTGCAGAAGCCGTTGACGATCAGATTAACCGCATCTTCTTCGGAAATACCGCGTTGCAGGCAATAAAACAGCTGGTCCTCACCAATTCTCGAGGTAGTCGCTTCATGTTCCATAGTGGCGCTCGGATTACTCACTTCCACATAAGGGAAGGTATGCGCGCCGCACTGATCGCCGATGAGCAATGAATCACACTGGGTATAGTTGCGCGCGCCATCGGCATTTTTACCGATACGCACCAGTCCGCGATACGACTGGTTGCCCTTGCCCGCCGCGATACCCTTAGAAACAATGGTGCTGCTGGTATTCTTGCCGATATGAATCATCTTTGTGCCGGTATCCGCCTGCTGACACATTTTGGTCAGAGCCACGGAGTAGAACTCACCCACCGAACCATCGCCGCGCAGAATACAGCTTGGATATTTCCAGGTGATGGCACTGCCCGTTTCCACTTGGGTCCAGGAAACTTTTGATCTGGCACCACGACAATCGGCGCGTTTGGTGACAAAATTATAAATGCCGCCCACACCATTCTCATCGCCCGGATACCAGTTCTGCACCGTTGAATATTTGATCTGCGCATCATCGAGCGCCACCAGTTCAACAACGGCGGCATGCAGCTGATTCTCATCCCGTTGCGGAGCGGTGCATCCTTCAAGGTAGGAGACGTAAGAGCCTTCTTCAGCAATGATCAGCGTGCGCTCAAACTGACCGGTATTCATGGCGTTAATGCGGAAATAAGTGGACAGCTCCATGGGAGAGCGTACGCCCTTGGGAATGAAAACGAACGAGCCGTCGGTGAATACAGCTGAATTCAGCGCGGCAAAGAAATTATCGCCCTGTGGCACCACAGAACCCAGATATTGTTGTACCAGTTCCGGGTAATCGCGAATGGCTTCTGAAATGGGGCAGAAAATCACACCGACCTCTTTCAGTTTTTCCTTGAACGTGGTGGCCACCGAAACTGAATCGAATACAGCATCCACTGCCACACCGGCCAGCCATTCCTGCTCGCGCAAAGGAATGCCCAGCTTTTCATAAGTCTCCAGTAGTTTCGGATCAACTTCTTCCAGACTTTGCGGGCCATCGGCAGCTGATTTTGGAGCGCTGTAATAAGAAATTGACTGGTAATCCATGGGCTCAAAATCAACATGCGCCCAGGTTGGTTCTGACATTGTCTGCCAGTGATGAAATGCTTCCAGCCGCCAGTTCAACATCCATTCCGGTTCGTTTTTAACGGCTGAAATATGACGGATCACATCATCATCCAGGCCCGGCGGCAGCGTTTCCATTTCAATATCGGTTACAAAGCCTGCCTCATATTCCTGTGATGCGAATTCCTCAGGTTTTGCAGCTTCCGATTTTATGTTTTCAGTCGTCATCAGTGAACCTCGGTCAGCGCCATGCCGCGCTGCAAACGAAATACAGGAACAAAATCCTGCTCGGTCATGTCTTCCAGTGAAATCGCTTCCAGCGCCTCAAGCACGGCCACATTAATGCGTTTCCAGTTGTCACTGGTAGAGCAAACCTCGGATTGATCACACGACACACCATCCAGATTACACTCTGTCAGGGCGATTGAACCTTCGAATACGGTGATAATATCGCGCACATTGATTTCAGCCGCAGGGCGGGCCAGTCGATAACCGCCTTTGGCACCGCGTGTGGATTCCAGCATGCCTTCATGCAAAAGGGTCTGTAGGATTTTACTGACCGTGGGGCCGGGAATGCGTGTGGTTTCAGATAGTTCCGTGGCGGCAAACAGGCCATGATCCGATGCCGCCATCCGGGTCATCAGCAGGATTCCGTAATCCGTTAATTTTGTCAGTCTGAGCATGCCGCACCTCTATATGCGACAATTATAGTCCTGATTCTAATCCGGATCAACATGGTACAGATTAGGGTTATTCAGAAACAGAGATTATTGTTAGATAAGTCTAGCTTAGAACACTAATCCGGCAGTTTGCGCGTATGCCCTGCAGCTTCTAAACGGGCCAGATAATCCTGCCACTTTTCTTTATAACTGATCCCCAGATCATAGAGATAGTCCCAGCTATAGATGCCGGAATCATGGCTATCATCAAATGTAAACATCAGCGCATAGTTTCCCTGCTGTTCTATTTCTGTAATTCCCACATCTTCTTTATCCAACTGAAGGGTTTCCTGGCCGGGACCATGGCCAATCACTTCAGCAGATGGTGAATACACGCGCAAATATTCAGCGGGCAGTTTGAATGTGGAGCCATCATCATAGTCCAGCTCAAGTACACGGGCTTTTTGATGGTAGGTTACTTTTGTAGGAGTTGGCATAATACCTCTGATAAATTGTATTTTTATATTTCCTGATGGATTGACGCCGACAAGCGCGCCGAAAAAACTTCTTTGCCAATATGATGCAATCAGCAATGGCTGGCACACACAGGCAAAAAACCAGATGCGGAATCATCACGAAATCATTCGAAAATTCAATGCTGATTGTTATCAGAACAGTGTTTATAGATTATCTGAAACGAACTCCCAGTTTACAAGTTTCCAGAAAGCTTCCAGATAGACGGGGCGGGCATTACGGTAATCGATGTAATAAGCATGCTCCCAGACATCGCAGGTTAATAGAGGTTTCAGGCCATCAGTCATCGGATTGGCTGCATTGCTGGTGTTAACAATCTCCAGCACTCCATCGCCATTTTTCACCAGCCAGGTCCAGCCGGATCCGAAGTTTGTTACTGCAGATGTAGAGAACTGTTCTCTGAACGCTTCGAATGAGCCGAAAGCATCATTGATAGCATCAGACAGAGCGTTGGCAGGTTCGCCGCCGCCTTCGGGAGAGAGGCAGTTCCAGTAGAAACTATGGTTCCATACCTGTGCTGCATTATTAAACAGCCCTCCGGTTGATGTGAGGATGATCTCTTCCAGGCTGTTATCTTCATGCTCAGTTCCGTCAATCAGCTTGTTCAGATTGGTTACATAGGTGTTGTGATGTTTGCCGTAATGGTAGTCCAGCGTTTCCTCAGAAATATAGGGGGCAAGTGCATCTCGGGTATAGGGCAGTGCGGGCAGTTCAAATGGCATAACGCACCTCCTGCTTGTCAGATATTTGGAGCAATGTGCTCCATTATTTAATTATAGTGCATCATCACCTTCACTGCCAACCCCATAGATAATATGGATTCGAATGACTGACTGGGCCGGAAATGGTTATTCGCCCAATATGTAGTGCCACAAAGCC
>Ga0316192_10002918_pt1 | contig 12487 bp, 9 predicted proteins | sample MerIslwburrow_MG_FD_204931 | JGI IMG/M metagenome (GOLD analysis project Ga0316192, IMG submission 204931) | Coastal sediment microbial communities from Maine, United States - Merrow Island worm burrow | ecosystem: Environmental > Aquatic > Marine > Coastal > Sediment | place: USA: Maine...
CTGAGAGACGAAATCTAATATTCTTTTTCAATACTGATCAACTTTAATTCGTAACAAATCCTTGTTAACTTTTAAGACCAAATTATGTATAATATTGATGATTTAAATGTGAGGCTTCTTTCTGAATTGAAAGAAATTGCTGAGGATTTAGGTATTAAAAATTTTAAGAAACTGCCTAAAAAGGAATTAGTATATAAAATACTTGATTTTCAAGCAGTTAATCCTAAGAGCGTTCCACAACCCGTTAAGAAAGCTGCAGCGAGTGAGGAAGTGCCTAAAGAAAAGGGCATTAAAGAAGGTATAGCCAAAAGAGAAGTTATAACCAAAAGAGTAAATGTTGCCAAAACGGAATCTCCTGATGTAAAAGAGAAATCAGCTGAGGAATTGTTGGAATCATTTGATATGGAGTTAGATAAAACAATTACTTCATTCGATTCCGAGGTGAAAAAAGAAGCACCACTTGAAGCGAAACCTCAGGATAAAAAACCAAGAAGGGAGAGTAAACCTGAGCAAAGGTATGAACCTAAAGGGGAGTACAGAAATAAAAAATCTGCCATTAAGGAATTTGATGGTGTGATAGTAAACGAAGGAGTATTAGAGATCATGCAGGATGGATATGGTTTCCTCAGAAGCTCTGACTATAATTATTTGGCTAGTCCTGATGATATTTATGTTTCACCATCACAAATAAAATTATTCGGTCTAAAAACGGGAGACATAGTTCACGGTCAAATCAGGCCACCTAAGGAAGGTGAAAAATATTTTGCCTTGTTGCGGGTTGAATTTGTAAATGGAAAAACTACCGAAGAAATTAGAGACAGGGTACCATTTGAATATTTAACACCTTTGTTTCCGGAAGAAAAGATCAATTTAGCTATCCGCACAGAGCCTACAAATTATAGTATGAGAATACATGATTTGTTTGCACCTATTGGAAAAGGACAAAGAGGAATGATTGTTGCTCAGCCCAAGACTGGTAAAACTGTATTACTACAACAAATTGCTAACGCTATAGCTGAAAATCATCCTGAAATATATCTGATGATTTTATTAATTGACGAACGTCCTGAAGAGGTAACAGATATGGCTCGTTCTGTGAAGGCTGAAGTTGTATCTTCAACATTTGATGAGCAAGCAGAAAGACACGTAAAAGTTGCAAACATAGTTCTTGAAAAAGCTAAAAGAATGGTTGAGTGCGGGCATGATGTTGTTATTCTTCTTGATTCGATCACACGTTTGGCGAGGGCACATAATACTGTAGTACCTTCATCTGGAAAAATTCTTTCTGGTGGGGTTGATGCAAATGCTTTACACAAGCCAAAAAGATTTTTTGGAGCTGCAAGAAATGTTGAGAATGGTGGATCATTGACCATAATAGCAACTGCATTAATTGAGACTGGATCGAAAATGGATGAAGTTATTTTCGAAGAATTTAAAGGTACAGGTAATATGGAACTTCAGTTAGACAGGAAACTTTCCAACAAGAGAATATTCCCTGCTATTGATGTCCCAGCTTCAGGTACAAGAAGAGAAGAGTTACTTATGGACAAGGAAACATTACAACGAATTTGGATTCTACGTAAATTCATGTCAGATATGAATTCAAACGAAGCAATTGAATTCCTGATTGGGAAAATGAAAGGTACCAGGAGTAATGAAGAGTTTCTAGTTTCAATGAATAGTTAGAAATAATAATTAAAGATATCGAAGGCCTCATTTATGAGGCCTTTTTTATTGGTCATTTACGAAATCTTTTAAATATTTATACCTGGGTGTAAGCTTCCCATTCTCTGTAATTGTAGCCCTGTTGATCATTTCATCCTCATCACCATATATTAGATTTGGGAATATATGTTCAATAAGAACTCTGCCAAAGGAATTCGAAGCTTCACGAGGTAATTCATTTGGCAGGTTATCAACAGCCATTACAGTAATATTACCTTCATCAGAAAAAGGCTCTCTTTCAATAGATTCAACCGGATCAAAATCATAAAATGGTTTTTCAATTGATGAATTTCTAATGGTAGAAGGAATTGGCCCATTCAAATCGCAAGATATATCAGCTATTAACTTTATTTGAAAGTCATTTCGAAGCATATCTGCAATACTAAAATATCTATCACTACCACGTTGCCAATAAGTTCCATTGATAAGCATATCACTCTTTTGGGCAAACCTATTAAAATCCGATTTATAAAAATGGGGTGCCCGGTGAAATTCTTCTCGATCAAAATCTGAATCATCAAATCTCTTGTAATAATCCCGGGAGTGTAGTTGTGTAAATATTGGTTCTTTAAATTCAAGATTCAGAAAATCATAAACCGTTACCTCTTTTATGCCAATGAATTCAAGTACTTCTCTCGCACCATGACCAACACTTCCATGTCCTGTAAGCACAATTTTTATTGGTGGCAATTGAACATTTCTTAACTCATTTTTAAGTTCTATATAAGAGTCGCATTCATAAGCACGTTTGATATCAAAAAGTCTGTATTTCCTCCCATAACCTAAAAGACCATTGTAAGCACCAACAATACCTGCAAACCGCCCAAATGCAATAACCCTTTTTCCAAAAGTGTCAGTTAGGCATTCATATTCTATCAATCTAATTTTTTTATTAATTATAGCCTGTAATAAAGCCTTATTGTAAGATTGCTTTTTAATGGTGTGTGAAAAAAAGAAATAGGTCTTTCCCGCTATTAGGTCTTTTATCGGAAATTCTTTTATCCCAAGAATTATTTCGCAATTTTCAAGTGATTCTACAACTGGAATTTTCAAGTTAGTATATGATATATCAGCAAAGCAACGGCTTGGACTCTCCTGTACGAAAAATTCTAATCCAGGAAAAACATTTTGCGCTTCGATCACTTCCCAGGGTGTTAGAGCTACCCTATTATCAGGGGGACTTTTACCTTCTCGGGCTATGCCTATTTTAATTTTTTTCATTGTATTTGAAAAATAATAAAATCATGTAAAAAAGTTAACTTTATCTCCCAATAATTATACAAACGGAAATATACTTTATTGAGATGGATAGTTATATAGGATTAGTGCTATTTTGGATTTTATATTTTATTATCCATAGCTTGTTTGCATCGAACTTCATTAAAAATCTATTTAAAAGATATTGGCCTGAAGTTTTCAGATACTACCGATTCATTTATATATTTTTTGCTCTAACTGGAGTAGTATATATTCTATTTTTCCAATTATCACTCAAATCCTTCCATCTTTTTGAAATTAATATCTTTTCAACCTTTTTAAGTATTGCAATGGCTTCTTTAGGTATAATGGTTATCATTGAAGCTTTTCGATACTATGATGCTAAAGAGTTTTTCGGTTTCAAACAATTATCCGGAAAAAGCGAAGAACAAAATTTTCAAAGGAATGGGATCTTAAATTACGTAAGACATCCTATATATTCAGGAACAGTTCTTTTGATATTTGGCTATTTTTTATTTTCTCCAACTCTTTTAAATATTATTACAGTAAGTTGCATGATATTATATATCCTGATTGGTTTACGCATAGAAGAACGTAAGTTGATTAAGGTTTTTGGTGATAAGTATATTCAATATAAAGAAGAAGTACCTGAATTAATTCCATGGGGAAAAAGAAAATAATAGTAAAAAGTGATATTTTTTTTTTAACTGGTATAAATTAATTAATTTATCAATCATTCTTTAAAACAAACTCCTATAATTAATCATGGGAAATTCGAAGTCGACTAAACTGGAAACAAATAAAAAACTTACTAAGAAAGATATTACTAATACCCTTTTGGTAGAAGTTGCATGGGAGGTGTGCAATCAAGTAGGTGGTATTTATACGGTAATTCGTTCAAAAACCCCTACCCAGGTAGGTAAATGGGGGAATAATTATTGTACAGTGGGTCCTTATATGTATGAATTTGCCAGCAATGAATTTGAGGAAGTAGAAGATTCCTCTGATCCCTTTTGCCAGGCTGTTCAGAAGATGAGGGAAATGGGATTTGATGCTAAATATGGAAAATGGTTGGTAACTGGAAGACCAAGTACAGTATTATTAAATCCATATAGTGTTTATGATCGCTTGGGGTCAATCAAATATGAGTTATGGGACCATCATGATATACCAACCCCTGGGGAGGATGATTTAATTGATAAAGTAGTAGCGTTTGGTTATCTGGTTAAGGTTTTCTTTTCTCAATTGGCACTTGGGGACATTACAAAAAATAAAATAATAGGACATTTTCATGAATGGATGGCTGGTACAACTATACCGGAAATCCGATATGAAAATATTCCAGTAGTTACTATTTTTACGACACATGCTACTATGCTGGGGAGATATCTAGCTATGAATGATCCTCAGTTCTATGACCACCTTCCATTTTTTAACTGGATAGATGAGGCAAAGAGATTTAATATTGAACCGGCTGTTAGGATTGAAAGGTCTGCAGCGCATGGTTCACATGTATTTACAACTGTAAGTGATGTAACCGGAAGGGAATGTGAATATCTGATTGGAAGGAAGGTTGATTTTATCTTACCTAATGGAATTAATATCAAACGATTTACTGCTTTACATGAATTTCAAAATCTTCATAAAGATTTCAAGGAAAGAATTCATGAATTCATCATGGCACATTTTTTTCCCAGTTATACATTTGACCTTGACAAAACACTGTATTTCTTTACATCAGGTCGATTTGAATATCGAAATAAAGGTTTTGATCTATCAATAGAAGCCCTTGCCAGATTGAACTGGAAGCTTAAAAGAGCTGGTGATGATGTGACTATTGTTATGTTTTTTATTACAAAACAACCATATCACTCCATCAATCCTGATATACTACATTCAAAAGCTCTATTGGATGAATTAAGAAATACCGTGCATACCGTAAAGGAGCAGGTTGGTGAACGATTGTTTTACGAGGCCGCCAGAAATAAAGATCAACGACTTCCCTTATTAAATGATTTTGTGGATGATTATTGGAGGTTAAGATATCGTCGTACTCTTCAATCATTCAAGAAATCTTCTTTGCCACCTATAGTTACACACAACCTGATCAATGATGGTGAAGATCCAGTTTTAAATTTTTTACGATCCACAAATATGATTAATAATATCGATGATAAAGTGAAGATAGTATATCATCCTGATTTTATAAGCACAACCAATCCTTTGCTTGGTTTGGAATATGACCAGTTTGTCCGTGGATGCCACTTGGGGGTATTCCCAAGTTTATATGAACCATGGGGATATACGCCTTTGGAATGCCTTGCAAGAGCAGTTCCTGCTGTTACAAGTAATTTATCAGGATTTGGTGATTATGTAGTTAACCATATTAAACCTGTAAATCGAAAGGCCATATATATAACTAATAATAAAACTCAGGATTTCGATCATGCTGCTAACCAATTGGCGAATCAAATGCTTCATTATGTGAGATTATCCATAAGGGATCGAATTGATTTAAGGTATAAGGCTGAAAACGCATCGGTTCATTTCGATTGGAATAACCTGATTAGTTATTATGAAACAGCTTATAAGCACGCGATAAGCATCATATCCTGAGCCTAAGAGATTATTTATTTATAATATAGAAACTGATTTAATTAGTATCCAAAGAAGATATTAAATGAGTGGTTGATTGCTTATGACCAGATCAACATGATCATATTTACTTATTAGGGCACCTATCCTATAAATTTTCTATGACATTATGTCTTCTTATCTCTGATACCCTGTTCAAAAACGGACATTTTGTCGGTTTTTTATGCAGCAATCTGCTTGGATTGAATTTTGAAAGATTAGGGATATCGAATTAAAAACAAGGAATAGAAATGAATTTTGAAAAATATACCATAAAATCACAAGAAGTAATACAGAATGCAGCTGAAAAGGCGCAGTCATCTGGCAATCAGGCAATTGAGCCGGGCCATATTTTAGCCAGTATTTTAGTTTCTGATGAAAATGTAATTTCGTTTATTTTAAAGAAGCTAAGCATTCAGGGTAAACAATTGGATCAATCTCTGGAAGAAATTGTAAAAAGTTACCCTGCGGTTAGCGGTCAACAGCCATATTTATCAAATGATTCCAATGTCATACTGCAGAAGGCGGAGAAATACAGCAAAGAATTAAAAGATGAATATATTGCTATTGAACATCTTTTATTAGGATTGTTGAGTGGCAAGGAAAAAGTAGCCCAGATGTTGAAAGGGCTTGGATTCAATGAAAAACTTTTAAAAAAGGCTATTGAAGAGCTACGAGGAGGTGACAAGGTAATAGATCCGAATGCTGAAGGTAAGTATCGGTCCTTAGAAAGGTATTCCAAGAATTTGAATACCATGGCAGAAGAAGGGAAAATTGATCCTGTTATTGGAAGGGATGATGAAATACGAAGGGTATTACAAATCCTATCCAGAAGAACTAAAAACAATCCAATCCTTCTTGGGGAACCAGGTGTTGGAAAGACAGCTATCGTCGAAGGGATGGCACAAAGGATCGTAGACGGAGATGTGCCGGAAAATCTCAAATCAAAAAACATAATATCTTTAGATATGGGATTGTTAGTAGCAGGTGCTAAATATAAAGGTGAGTTTGAGGAAAGATTGAAATCAGTAATAAAGGAGGTGGTTGATTCAGATGGGGAGATTGTTCTTTTTATTGATGAAATGCATACTCTGATAGGAGCCGGTGGAGGTGAAGGAGCCATGGATGCTGCAAACCTATTAAAGCCTGCTCTTGCCCGGGGGGAACTCCATGCCATTGGAGCAACAACATTGAAAGAATATCAGAAGCATGTCGAGAAAGACAAAGCCCTTGAGCGAAGGTTTCAGACTGTAATGGTCAATGAACCTTCCATTCCCGATTCCATATCGATATTACGAGGGATCAAGGAAAAGTATGAAGTTCATCATGGTGTCCGTATTAAAGATGATGCAGTTATAGCTGCAGTGGAATTAAGCAGCCGTTATATCTCAGATAGATATTTACCAGATAAAGCTATTGATCTTATGGATGAGGCAGCTTCTAAATTGCGTATTGAAATCGATTCTTTGCCTGAAGAATTGGATGAGCTTCAAAGAAGAATCATGCAATTAGAAATTGAAAGAGAAGCAATTCGGAGGGAAAAAGATAAAGATAAAGAGAATGAACTGAACCGGGAAATAGCAGATCTTTCCGAAAAGAGAAATGAACTTAAGGCAAAATGGGAAAATGAAAAAGAAATAATTAAAGGGATCAGGGAAGAAAAAGAAAACATCGACCATTATAAATTTGAAGCTGAGCAAGCTGAGCGTTCAGGTGATTATGGCAAAGTGGCTGAGATACGTTATGGAAAAATTGTGGAAAGTAAGGCTAAGCTGGATGAGCTTAATTTAAAAATGGCTGAGATAAAGGAAGATTCCCTTCTAAAAGAAGAAGTTGAAAACGAAGATATTGCTGAAATAGTAGCCAAGTGGACCGGAATTCCTGTATCCAAAATGTTACAAAGTGACCGTGAAAAACTATTGGCTTTGGAGGTTGAACTAGGTAAACGTGTAGCAGGGCAGGAGGAAGCTATTCGAGCTATAGCAGATGCTGTACGCAGAAGCCGGGCTGGACTTCAGGACCCAAAGAGACCCATTGGATCTTTTATCTTCTTAGGTACTACTGGAGTTGGAAAAACAGAGTTGGCAAAATCTCTTGCTGAGTTCTTGTTCAATGATGAAAATTCGATGGTACGCATTGACATGTCGGAATACCAGGAACGCCATTCTGTTAGTAGGTTAATAGGAGCTCCTCCAGGTTATGTTGGCTATGATGAAGGAGGCCAGCTGACTGAGGCTGTGCGAAGGAAGCCTTATTCGGTAATATTACTTGATGAGATTGAAAAAGCGCATCCCGATGTATTTAACATACTTTTACAGGTATTGGATGATGGTAGATTAACCGATAATAAAGGTAGAGTAGCCAATTTTAAAAATACAATCATCATCATGACCACGAATATAGGTTCATCTATTATTCAGGATAACTTTGGCAAACTTACTGATCAGAATGAAAATGAAATTCTTGAGGATACGAAAGAAAAAGTTTTCGACTTGTTGAGAAGATCAGTTAGACCGGAATTTCTTAACAGAATTGATGAAACTATTATGTTCAAGCCATTATCAAAGGCTGATGTAAGAAAGATCGTTAATATTCAGTTCAAGCATATTCAAAAAATGTTGGAAGGGAATGGAATCAAACTGGAAGCTACTACTGAGGTATTACAACATATATCTGAAATTGGTTTTGATCCACAATTTGGAGCAAGACCTTTAAAAAGAGTATTACAACGGGAGTTGCTGAACGAGTTGTCAAAAGAGATATTAGCAGGGAATATTCACAATAATTCGATTGTGGGAATTGAATTGGACAAGAACAATCACATAAAATTTTTGAATCTTGAAGATGTTAAGATTTAAAAGAGGTTGAATATAATTTGAAATGGATCGGGCAGTAAATATTATTGCCAGATCTTTTATTGTCGTCTAAGAGTAAGTTTTATATCTTCCATCATTTCAAGAGAGATCTGATTAGTTAGCCTTTCTTTAATTAGATACGAAAATACCACTTCATTATTATCATTGATCATATTCAGCAGGCTGTCGGTAAATTCATATTTTAATTCATTCTCTGCTGTGTCGGAAGCAAATACACAACCCTCATATCCGAAGGCCTTAATATTTGCTGAATTGGAAGGATTAAATAGAATCTCTCCATTCATGATTAAATTCTCTGGCGGATAAATATCGGCAAGACTATTATCCATGAGCAACCATTCTGCATTCCAACTACCTTCAATTGATGAATTAGCATTCTCTTTTGATGTACACTGAAATAAAATAATCAGGAAGACTGCACCTATAACACTAAAAATATTTCTCATAAACCTCTGCTAGAAACAGCTAAGTATAAAACGCACTTTTGAAATAATAATTGTTGGTAAGAATAAAAAAATATGTTGCTTCAAATACTATAGATACTGTTGAGAATGCCCCTTCTTGATGGGATAGATTATTAGAGAGCTATAAAAAATGCTCACACTGAATCATTTCTTGTTGAATATTAATTGGGAAGGTGTTGAAACTAATTAATAAATTGGAAGCTTATTTTTTCTTATAGTCCCCTCTTTTGATAGACTTAAAGAATTCCCCCCAGGCAAATGGATTAAATAAAGCATTGTACCTTGGTCCAATACCATCATTCATATATGTGAGCTGCTGGTTCATATAATACTTGTAATTCTGACTTCCATCCATCGGCATTGTTCTAAACATATCTGCCATTACCTGTTCATTCAGGTTGCGATTTATTGCATTATAGTCTGCCTGGTTGGGCAATCGCATAGCCAGGATAGCTTCTTTCAGTAATTCTTCTGTAGGATATGGAAAGATCTCAATTTCAGGTAGGATAATAGTATCTTCCTTCATTGGGATTATAATTGTTATTGCATCTCCCTTGTCACCGGGGACAATAAAATGCTGCTTTTGAAAACCTACTGCACTGATTACCACACTATCTTTTTCAAGGGTGGGCATTGAAAAGTAGCCAAACGGGTTCGTGGTAGTTCCTCTACCAGCCTTAGGAACATATATGTGAACACCCGGAACTCCACCGGTACTATCTGGCCTTAAAACAACTCCGGAAAACTGGATGATTCTCAATTCACCACCCTGGGAAAAGCAATCATTTGAAATGATGAGGACTATCCCAACAAGAAAAACCAGAAACCCTATTTTAATATTCTTCCCCAATCGTGTAAATAAAAATGATATTCAAAGATCATTAATACGAATACAATTCTACTAATTTTAACAATCTTTAACAATTAAATATCTTTCAGTGGAAGATGAGTGGCTAAAAAACTATATTTGAGAAACGATCAGAAGAAAATGCGGTTAAAGAATTTTTCATTAGTTTTCGGAGTACAAGTATTCAAAGCTTTGTCTGAGGAGCCTAGAGTTAGAATACTACATTTGTTACATGTGAAAAATGAAATGTGCATTTCTGATCTTGAATTTGTATTAGGATTTACACAGGCAAAAACATCAAGACATCTTTCATATCTTAAAAATTCAGGGATTGTAAATTCGCGTAAAGTGGATCAGTGGGTGTTTTATAGTATTAAAGAAGAAGTCACTGACATGGTTAAGCTCATGATGGAATATTTTAGCAAAGACCAGTTACTATTATCCGACCTCGAAAGTTATGAATCGCTATATAAACGAGGCGAATTGGCCAAGTACCATCTTCATAAAAATAATCAGGTAGAATAATTCCTGTATTCTTCTAAATAAAAATTAATCGTTTTGAAATCATATAAACACATATTATTTGATCTTGATCACACCCTTTGGGATTTTGAAAGAAATTCAAGTGAGGCACTTATCGAAGTATATAATATATTTAATTTTTCAAAAGTTGACAAGTTCGGCAGTTCTGCTTTTGTGAACCAGTTTAAGGAAGTAAATGCCAATTTATGGGATCAGTATAATCACGATAAAATTGATCAGGAATATCTTAGAAATGAACGTTTTAAAATAGTGTTAGCAGAATTAGGATTAAAACCAGAAGAGGTCCCGGAAAATATAGGTGAAGTTTATTTGCAGATATGTCCAACGAAGGGGAATGTGATTCCCTTCGCCTTCGAAATCCTGAATTATCTAAAGGAAAAGTACCAACTTCATATTATTACTAATGGTTTTGAAGATGTTCAGGATACAAAGTTGATATCAAGTAATCTGAAAGATTATTTTGAAAAGGTTATTACCTCAGAAAGAGTTGGTTATAAAAAGCCAAGCAAAGAAATGTTCAATAAAGCTATTGAATGGATAGGGGGAGACAAAAAAGAATTTATAATGATAGGAGATAATATTGATACAGATATCAAGGGGGCGCTAAATGCTGATCTTGATGTGGTTTATTTTAATCCTGAAAGAATACCACATGAGATGGAAGTAAGCTATGAAGTATCCTCGTTAAATGAAATTATGCTTATTCTTTAAACATTTAATTATGAGATTCGAATTATAGGGTATAAGTTGGGTATATTTTTTACATTTGCAATCCCAAAATGAAGTAATAATTATTAATAACATAAATCTCATAAATATGTCAAAAGGATTTTTCAACGTTCCGATTCCAATAAATGAACCTGTAAAGTCATATCGCCCCGGCTCCAGCGAAAAGAAAGAATTAAAAGAGGCGTTAAAAGAATTAAGGAGCCAGGTTCTAGATATCCCTATGTTTATAGGAGGTGAAGAAGTCAGAACTAATGATCAAAGACCAATTTCTCCTCCCCATGATCACCAACATATTATTGCCAATTATCATCAGGGAGATAAATCACATGTCGAACGAGCTATCAATGCTGCTATGGCAGCTAAACCCGCCTGGGAAGCCTTAGCCTGGGAGCAAAGGGCAAGTATTTTTTTAAAAGCAGCTGAATTGATTGCAGGTCCTTATCGTGCCAAAATTAATGCTGCAACTATGTTGGGCCAATCAAAAAATGCATATCAGGCTGAGATCGATTCAGCATGTGAGATGATCGATTTTCTCAGGTTCAACGTGAAATATATGATTGATATTTATAAGCAACAGCCAGAAAGTTCTCCAGGAATCTGGAATAGACTTGAGCAGCGACCTCTTGAAGGATTTGTTTTTGCTTTGACGCCATTCAATTTTACTTCTATTGCAGGTAATTTGCCAAGTGCTCCTGCATTAATGGGTAATACAATAGTTTGGAAAGCATCTACCACAGCTATTTATTCAGCTCATGTATTAATGAAAGTATTTCGAGAAGCAGGTGTTCCCGATGGAGTTATTAATTTAATCCTTGTTAGCGGTCCTGTTGCTGGGGATACTATTTTCAGTCATCCTGATTTTGCTGGAATACATTTTACCGGAGGCACTTCTACCTTTCAGCATATATGGAAAACTATTGGAAATAATATTGCCAATTACAAATCCTACCCACGTATTGTAGGTGAAACTGGAGGAAAGGATTTTATCCTGGCCCATCCATCATCTGATTCAAAGGAAGTTGCTACTGCAATCACCAGAGGTGCATTTGAGTACCAGGGACAGAAGTGTTCAGCCGCATCAAGAGCTTATATACCAGATAACATGTGGGAAAAAGTTAAGGAATATCTTATTGCTGATCTGGCTGATATTAAAATGGGTGATGTTGAAGATTTTAGCAATTTCTATAATGCAGTAATCGATGAGAAATCGTTTGACAATATTGTAGCTTATATTGAAGGAGCTAAAAATAGTAAAGTATCACAAATCATAGCTGGAGGCAAGTATGATAAGTCTAAGGGGTATTTTATTGAACCTACAGTTATTTTAACTGAAGATCCTCAGTATGTGACTATGTGTGATGAAATATTTGGTCCTGTAATGACAATATATGTATATAATGCAGCACGATTCGATGAAACACTTGAACTTGTAGACAGTACTTCGCCTTATT
>Ga0316192_10002919_pt1 | contig 12486 bp, 4 predicted proteins | sample MerIslwburrow_MG_FD_204931 | JGI IMG/M metagenome (GOLD analysis project Ga0316192, IMG submission 204931) | Coastal sediment microbial communities from Maine, United States - Merrow Island worm burrow | ecosystem: Environmental > Aquatic > Marine > Coastal > Sediment | place: USA: Maine...
CTCTTAGGTGACATGATGATCAGAGGTTTGCGATAAGGACGCAATACCTGACGCCGCAGCATGTGAAACATCTGCGCTGGCGTGGTTGGATAAACCACCTGCATATTGTCACCGGCACACAGCTGTAGGTAACGCTCCAGCCGTGCTGATGAATGCTCGGGACCCTGGCCGTCGTAACCATGCGGCAACATCATCACCAGACCACAGAGTCGGCCCCACTTCACTTCACCGGCACTGATAAACTGATCAATCACCACCTGGGCACCATTGGCAAAGTCACCAAACTGGGCCTCCCAAATCACCAGTTGATCTGGCGATGCAGTGGCATAACCATATTCAAAGCCAAGCACGGCCTCTTCCGACAATAGCGAATCGATGACACGAAAATGGGCCTGGTCTTCACCCAGGTTCGACAATGGCACATAGGCCTCGCGCTGTTTCTGATTATGAAACACCGCATGACGATGAAAAAATGTACCGCGACCACTGTCCTGTCCCGACAGGCGAATCGAAAAACCATCCAGCAACAAACCGGCATAGGCAAGGTTTTCGGCAAACCCCCAATCCACAGGCATCTTACCCGCTGCCATCTTGCGTCTGTCATCCATGATCTTGGCGGCACGCGAATGCAATTCAAAATCTTCCGGCACAGAGGTGAGCTTGTCAGCGATCTGTTTAATCGTTTTTAGCGCTATGCTTGTTTTGGTTTCATGACTCCAGTGAACATTCTGATAAGGGCTCCAGTCAACAGCAAACTCCTTCTCAACATCTTCTGATAATTCACGTGAAACCAGCTTACCCTCATCAAGCATGCTGCGGTAATCATCAAGCATAGTTGCGGCAGCATCTTCAGCCAGCACCCCTTCATCCAGCAACTGCTGGGCATACAGACTAACCGTGGTGTCATGAGCACGAATCTTTTGATACATCACTGGCTGGGTTACCGCCGGCTCATCGGCCTCGTTATGACCATGACGGCGATAACAAACCATATCTATCACCACATCGCGATTGAACTGCTGGCGATAATCCAGCGCCATCTGTGTAACATAAACAACTGCCTCAGGATCATCACCATTGACGTGAAAGATTGGCGCCTGAATCATACGCGCGACTTCAGTACAGTACATGGTAGAACGGACATCAAGAGGATTACTGGTAGTAAAACCAATCTGATTATTGATGATGATATGCACTGTGCCGCCAGTGGTAAAACCACGTGCCTGAGACATGTTTAATGTCTCCATCACCACACCCTGACCAGCAAATGCCGCATCACCATGAATCAGAACCGGCAACACCTGGCTACCAGTAATATCACGACGGCGATGCTGACGGGCACGCACCGAACCCTCCACCACCGGATTAACAATTTCAAGATGGGATGGATTAAAGGCTAAAGCCAGGTGTACCGTCCCCCCCGGCGTTTTCATGTCTGATGAGAAACCCTGATGATATTTCACATCACCACGGCTAGTGCCACTATTGTCATAGACACCTTCGAATTCCTGGAACAAATGGGCAGGATTCTTGCCCATAATGTTAACCAATACATTCAAACGGCCACGATGGGCCATACCAATCACGGCCTCTTTTACATTCTGACTACCGGCACGCCAGATCAACTCATCCAACAATGGAATCAGGCCTTCACCACCTTCCAGTGAAAAGCGTTTCTGACCGACGTATTTGGTATGCAGATACTGTTCCAGGCCTTCAGAACAAATCAGCTTACGCAGAATATGGCGGCGCATCTCTGGTGAAAACTTTGGTTTGCTGCGACTGCCTTCCAGCAGCTGCTGAATCCAGCGTTTCTGAATGGTGTCGGTGATATGCATATACTCAGCACCGATAGAACGACAATAGGTCTCCTGCAGGTGAGCCACAATCTCACGCAGCTTCGCCTGTGGCACACCCACCAACGAACCGGTACTGAAGACCGTATCCATATCCGCCTCAGTCAAGGCATGATAGGTCGGATCAAGCTCAGAAATGGAGCTTTGTTCTTGCAACCCCAGCGGGTCAAGAATGGCCTGTTGGTGACCACGAACACGGTAGGCATTGATCAACTGCAACACCGCCACCTGCTTACTGGCAGCCACGGCTACAGCAGCACCCGAAGCATCTGTGGATGCAGAACCACGGCGTGAATGCGCTAGTTTATGGAACTCGGCCTTAACCGCGGCATGACTGACATCCGTGGTAGACGGACCTGCGTCTAACTGCAGCTGTTCAAAATAGTCATGCCAACGTGTATCAACTGACGCTGGATCTTGCAGATAATTTTCGTAGAGTTCTTCGACAAACGGCGCATTACCACCAGACAAATAACTTTGCGCCAAAAAGCGCTTATAACGATCCTTCGAGTTTTCCTGGCTCATATCCCTCATTCGCCTATTTCTGGTTATTCTCCATACACTTAGTCGTCAATATCAGACAAAACTCAAGTACAAAATAAAACTTTATTGGAAAAAAACTGTAATCATCCTTGTTGGAACACCTAAACCACAATTTTCCAAACACTAAACAGTCAAAAGGCCCATAACCACCAGGGTTGGGCCTTTTGAAAAACACATAAAAAAAGAAGTTAAATTTAGATAGCGGATTCGTTTTCCTCGCCGGTACGAATCCTGACAATCCGTTCAACCGGGGAGACAAATATCTTGCCGTCGCCAATCTTGCCAGTGTGGGCCGCCGCTGTAATCACCTCGATACAACGATCAACCTGATCTTCAGCCACCACCGCCTCGATCTTGACCTTGGGCAAAAAATCAACCACATACTCGGCACCACGATACAGTTCGGTATGCCCCTTTTGACGGCCAAAGCCCTTTACCTCAAGCACCGTCATGCCTGTTACACCAATTTCAGACAAGGCCTCACGGACATCATCCAGCTTGAAAGGTTTAATGACTGCTTCGATCTTTTTCATGGAAATCCCTCTAACAAATAACTATTGAAACTATTCTGCCATTGATCAGCAAAGATTGGCAGGACTTATTTATATCCAGATGTAATCGGATAACGGCGATCACGACCAAAGGCCTTGCGGCTGATGCGCACCCCGGGTGGTGCCTGACGGCGTTTGTATTCATTGATAATCACCAGATGGACGATACGTGTGACGATTGCCTCGTCATACCCCTCAGCGACAATATCCTCGATACACATATCATCATCGACATACATCTCCAGCACCGCATCCAGCACCTCATAAGGCGGCAGGCTGTCAGAATCTTTTTGATCCGGCGCCAGTTCAGCTGAAGGCGGCCGGTCGATAACCCGTTGCGGAATCACTGGCGAGATGGAGTTACGATATTCAGACAATCGATACACCAGCAACTTCGGCACATCCTTGATCGGTGCATAACCGCCGGCCATATCACCATAGAGCGTGCAATAACCCACCGACATCTCACTCTTATTACCGGTGGTCAGCACCATCTTGCGTTTTTTATTGGATATGGCCATCAACAGAATGCCGCGACAACGGGCCTGAATGTTCTCTTCGGTGGCATCCAGGGGCTTGCCTTCCAACTCCCCCTTGAGCAGATCAAGAAAGGTATTAAAGGCCGGTTCAATGGCGATGGTCTGGCACTCCACCCCCAGCGCCCTGGCCTCAAGCTCGGCGTCCTCCATGCTCATATCAGCGGTATAACGTGAAGGCATGCGCACCCCCTCAACCCGCTCAGGGCCGATGGCATCCACCGCAATTGCCAGGGTCAGGGCAGAATCAATGCCGCCCGACAGCCCGATGACCACCCCGTCAAAACCATTCTTTTCGATATAGTCGCGTGTGCCCAACACCAGCGTTTCATAAACACTGGCATCAACAGACAAAGGTTCAGCAATCACAGCAGGTATTGGGATCAAAACCCCGTCATTCCGGCGCAGGCCGGAATCCAGTGATTTCGACTTAGTATTAGACTCCGGCCTACGTTTATGCCCGCTCTTTGGCTGCCGGAGTGACGAAGTATTATCTGCGGCCTCACCTATTTCAAACTCAGCCAGATACAAACCCTCAACACAGGACCCGGCCCGCAGCGTCACCGTGCCATCAGCCGCCATCACAAACGACTGACCATCGAAGACCAGCTCATCCTGACCACCAACCATATTGCAATACACAACCGGCATGACTGCCTCTTCCAGCCGATCCCGCATGACCGCCTCACGCTCCTGCCACTTATCGATATGAAACGGCGAGGCATTGAGATTGAGCATCAACTGCGCACCCGCCGCAGCTGTTTGGGCCATGACACCGGGGTGCCACATATCCTCACAGATACTGATACCGCAAGAGACGCCTTTTAACTCAAACACCGTTGCCTCAGTGCCCTCGTGAAAATAGCGCACCTCATCAAAGACACTGTAATTGGGCAGGTACTGTTTGCGATAAACGGCTTGGATCTCGCCATCCTGGATCAAACCGGCGCTATTGAATTGCCCATCATTGGTCACTTCCGGATAACCCACCAACATGGCAATGCCAGTGACCTCCATCAGTCTATCCAGGCCATCCAACACCCGATGCTGCAAACCAGGACGCAACAACAGATCCTCAGGCGGATAACCGGTCAGAGTCAGCTCAGGAAACAACACCAGATCGGCCCGCAACTCATCGCGAGCCTGTTCGGCAATAGCAATAATTTTCGAGACATTATTGGCAACATCGCCCACCAGAAAATTCTGTTGGGCGATGGCGATACGGAGAGAATCAGACATATATATCAAGCGGGCTGTATTGACTATGAGAATGACAGAATTCTATCACCCCCTATCCGGCTTGTCAGACAACACTATCCCACCCAATCAGAAGCGCCACCCTACCTCAGCACTAGGTGCCCATCGACCAATCCAGGCAAATTGACTTTAACTAAACCGACGACCTCGGCCGTGAATGAACAGCCCCAGACTAAGCAACATTAATAACCAGTACGAAGTTGCGCCACTACCACCATCTGTAACAGGGCTATTAATCAGTGGTGCCAGCTTCTGCCCCACACCGCCGGGATCATCAACGTGCTGATTGACCACGCCATCGGTATCGTTTGGGCCACCATCTTCGATGCTCAACTGCACACACCAATGACCTTCTGCCAGGCCGTTAGAATAAGCCTCATCACCAGGTGATGGGCAATAGCCCTCAGCACCCTCAGCAGAGGAAACACTGTTTTTGCCATCAACCACAAACTCCTGCCAACCGGTAGGTAATAATTTACGGTATACAGCTCCATCAGGAATGGCACGTACCTGGGGCAGCACAATAGTAACTCTCTGACCCGCTACAGACAGGCCATCAACACTAAAGTCGAACAAACCACCGCTGTAGGCATAACCACCATCTGTAACCGCCCCCACACCATTATGACCATGAGTGGCAACATCACTATCATTGACAGTCGATTTGCCACCACCACTGCGGAAGGCAACATCACCCAGAGTCAAGGTCAAACCTGGCTCGGTCTCCATCAGAAACTGATCAGAAATCGCTGCATTTCCCTGCAACACATTACTGGCAATACCAATGTGATCCAGATAGTTAGGCACACCATCACCATCACTGTCGCCATTACCCTCAGCCGGATCATTATCATTGATGCCATCACCATCACTGTCTGTCACACCAAGTACCGGCGCAGTCTGTATCAACCTGACTTTAATCGCCGCATTGACTGAAGAAGCCCCATCACTCACCGCCACTTTCAGTGTATAAACTCCGGGATTTAGGTTGATTGGCTCAAAGGTAAAGGTATTGTCCGAACCATCGGTATCAGTCAACGCATTATCTGTCGCCGACCAATCATAGCTTAGTGTATCGCCGCTATTGGCATCGATCGCCGTTGCGGTGATTACCACACTGCCATCCCCTTGAGAGACAATCCGCGTTACTGTGGCCGCCTGGCTGGCCAAAAGTGATACTACTGGCGCAACGTTACCTTCAACAATGGTCACTGTATGACTTGAGACCTTACCAACAACCGCATTGGTTAGATCAGCCATACTGACAACCAATGTTTCCGTCCCTTCGGCGACACCATCATTCACCAGCTTTACAGTCACGCTAGCCTCAGTAGCTGGACTGGGGATAATTATCGTACCGTTGACGAGATTATGATCAGAGCCATCAGTCGCCGCCGTACCAGCAACCGTGTATGGCACTAACACCGGATAAGCCACAGCCTTGCCATTCAGTGCTACCTTGAACGCAACTGTCGCACCTTCAGCACTGGTCTGATTCTGACTAAACTCAGCCATCGGATTAACATTAATCGTCTGATTGGCCGTACCTTTATTGTTTCCCGCATCCGTGGCCGTCCAGGTCAACACATGCACCCCTGGATTAAAGTAAGTCGGATTGCTAGTCAATGTTTTAGCCGCAGCACCATTACTGACAATCTGAGTCACCCTTGCAGTCACAGTACCGTCTTTAGCATCCGTTGCTGTTGCACTGCCTATCGTCACTTCAGTAAACAGGCCGCTTGAATTTACATTGACGGCGGCAGGGGCTGTCACTGTCGGAGGGGAATCATCAGCATTGGCAGACGTACCCGCAACGGATTCATTGTAGTTGCTAATACCATCACCATCGAAATCCGTATCACGATCAGCCGCACTCGCCTTGTTTAGACCATTAGCATCTTCATAGACATTAGTCATACCATCGCCATCCATATCAGGATCAGCACTGTCTATGATGCCATCACCATCCAGATCGCCCTCAACCACCGTAGTCACTGCACTGGTGACAGACTCTACTGTGTCACCGTCATCGGTATAACTAATCGTAACAGTCATGGTCTGACCAACATCAGCCGCAACCAATGTGTAATCTGCCTCTATTGCAGCACTAATAGCGGTGCTACCACGTTTCCATTGATAGCCAATTGCACCCAAGCCATCGACATCAGCCAAGTCATGGCTCGCTGTGAGTAGCTGCCCCTGCGTTGTCGTACCACTGATATAAACGCTACCCGTAGGCAACACATTCAAAGAAGTCGTCGTTATTTGTGTTGTCGCATTTGCACTACCCGCCAATACGCCATCTCTCGGCGTCAGGGTAAATACCGTGACTACGGTATTACCTGCCACTGGAATCTCCGTCGGCGTAAACACCAATGTCTGCAAATTGCTGGTAGCTGTAGCGGCATCATCTGAAGTCAAAGTGTAACTGCCCGCACTACCGGTTATACCGACACCACTCAAGCTGCCATTTTCGGCGGTATAGGTGATACTCACACTCACATCATGCGCATTCGCATCCGCCACAGTCACCGAGCTAAAGGGGCTGATAGTAGCGTTATCATTCACTTCACCTGCCGTGATAAATGAGCCGCCAAGCACAGGCGCCACATTAGGCATGTCTATAAAAACTTCACTCAACACTGGAGTACTCACTGGTGAAGCGGAGTTCAACACCGCCTTCCAGCGCAGGTCGTCTGTACCCACATCAGGAAAAACAAAAGACTGCCCAGACATCACCTTGTACCATTTGTCACCACCGTTATTAGACAGATAATAATCAATCCCGGTGTTGGTTGTGGCTGTTGCCGTCAAACGAATTGCTAATATATTCGTTTCGACATCATTAACCTTTTGCGAAACCACCTGACCAGCATGAACGTGATAAACCATAAGTATCCGTTCATATTTATATAGGCTGTTTGCACCGTCATTACCCGCCACCAGATCCACGTCGCCATCTTTGTCGACATCGCCCAGGCTGACTGCGTAGGTGTTGTCAGCCTCGCTTCCTATGTCTGTAGCGCTTGCGCTGAACCCACCACTGCCATCATTCAAATATAATTTATTGGTTGCGCCAACATTACCCACCACCAAATCCAGGTCACCATCGCCGTCGACATCGGTCAAGCTAACCGCGTTGGTATTGTCAGTCTCACTGCCTATGTCCGTAGCGCTAGCGCTGAACACACCACTGCCGTCATTCAAATATAATTTATTGGTTGCGCCAACATTACCCACCACCAAATCCAGGTCGCCATCGCCGTCGACATCACCGAGGCTGACAGAAGAGGAGCTACCCGTCTCGCTGCCGATAGCAGCGCCGGTAGTCGAAGCACTAAAACCGCCATCATTCAGATACAGTTTATTGGTTACGCCATCATTCCCCACCACCAAGTCCAGGTCGCCATCGCCGTCTACATCACCGAGGCTGATAGAATAGCTGGAGTCCGTCTCTTCACCGATGTCCGTGCCCGTGGTATCAAACACACCGCTACCGTTATTCAAATACAGTTTGTTGGTTATGCCATCATTCCCCACCACCAGATCCAGATCACCATCACCGTCAACGTCACCGAGGCTGGTAGAGGTGGTATTGTCCGTCTCGATGCCGATAGCGGCACCGGTAGTCGAAGCACTAAAGCCGCCGACATTCAGATATAGCCTATTCGCACCATTATTCCCTGCCACCAAGTCCAGGTCGCCATCGCCGTCGACATCACCGAGGCTGACGGCCTGCGTACTTTCTGTCTCGCTACCGATGTCTGTGCCCGAGGCATCAAACACACCACTACCGTCATTCAAATACAGCATATTTTTTACGCTATCGTTACCCACCACCAGATCCAGGTCGCCATCGCCGTCGACATCACCAAGACTGATAGAACGGGTGTTGTCCGTCTCGCTGCCGAGGCCCGCGCCGCTAACGGCATACCCACCGATGACACCATTCAAATACCGTTTGTTAGTCTGACCATAATTACCCACCACCAGATCAAGATAACCATCAGCATCAAAATCTGCGAGGCTGACAGAATAGCTTTTGTCCGACTCGCTACCGAAGACCATACCGGTAGCACTAAAACCACCACTGCCGTTATTCAAATACAACCTGTTTTCACCGGCATTACCTACCAGCAAATCCAGGTCACCATCAGCATCAACATCGCCGAAACTGGCAGAAACAGTGTAGTCCGTCTCACTACCGATGGGCGTGCCGGTAGAGGAATCGCTAAAGCCGCCGTCATTCAGATACAGTTTATTGGTCTGTCCCCAATTAGCAGCCACCAGATCAAGGTCGCCATCACTATCGACATCAACAAGACCGATAAAAACAGTGGAGTCCGTCTCTTCACCGATGGCCGTGCCCGTGGCATCAAACACACCGCTACCATCATTCAAATATAGTTTGTTGGTTTGCCCAGCGTTGCCCACGACGAGATCCAGATCGCCATCAGCGTCGACATCACCAAAATTGATTGCCCGAGTACCATCCATCTCGCTGCCAATGGAAATACCGGAGGCACTAAAACCGCCACTACCATCATTCAAATACAGCTTGTTCAACTGATTATTATTACCCGCCACCAGATCCAGGTCGCCATCCGCATCAACATCACGCAAGCTAACGGCCAGAGTATTATCCGTCTCGCTACCGATAGCGGTGCCCGTGGCATCAAACCCACCACTACCGTCATTCAAATACAGTTTATTGGTTACGCCATCATTCCCCACCACCAAGTCCAGATCACCATCGCCATCAACATCGCCGAGGCTGACAGAATAGGTATTGTCCGTTTCGCTGCCGATCGCCGTACCGGTGGCAGTAAAACTGCCACTACCATCGTTCAAATACAGTTTATTGGTTCCGCCAACATTACCTGCCACCAGATCCAGGTCACCATCACCGTCAATATCACCACGACTGAAAGAATAGGTGTTGTCCATCTCGCTACCGATATCCGTGCCGGTGACAGCAAATCCAACCCTGCCACCATTCAGATATAGTTTGTTGGTTTGTCCTGCATTGCCCGCCACCAAATCCAGGTCGCCATCGCCGTCGACATCACCCAGGCTGATAGAAGAGGAGCTATCCTCATCACTGCCGATGGGGGTGCCGGTAGTGGAATCGCTAAAGCCGCCGTCATTCAGATACAGTTTGTTGGTTACCCCATCGTTCCCCACCACCAAGTCCAGGTCGCCATCGCCGTCGACATCACCGAGGCTGACGGCCTGCGTACTTTCTGTCTCGCTACCGATGTCCGTGCCTGTGGTACCAAACCCACCACTACCGTCATTCAGATACAGTTTGTTGGTCTGATTGTAATTTCCCGATACCAGATCCAGATCGCCATCAGCATCGACGTCACCGAGACTGATAGAATAGCTGGAGTCCGTCTCGCTGCCGATACCAGCGCCGGTAGTCGAATCACTAAAGCCGCCGTCATTCAAATATAGTTTGTTGGTTTGTCCAGCATTGCCCACGACGAGATCCAGATAGCCATCAGCGTCGACATCACTAAGCTTGATCGATTGAGTGGAATCCGTCTCACTACCAATGTCAGTACCACTAACACTGAAGCCGCCACTACCATCATTCAGATAAAGTTTGTTGGTCTGATTGTAATTTCCCGATACCAGATCGAGATAGCCATCACCGTCGATGTCACCAAGACTGATAGAATAGCTGGAGTCCGTCTCTTCACCGATGGCCGTGCCCGTGGCATCAAACACACCGCTACCATCATTCAAATATAGTTTGTTGGTTTGCCCAGCGTTGCCCACGACGAGATCCAGATCGCCATCAGCGTCGACATCGCCAAGACTGATAGAACGAGTGTTATCCATCTCGCTGCCGATCGTCGTACCGCTAGCAGTAAAACTGCCACTACCATCATTCAAATACAGTTTATTTGACTGACCATTATTGCCCACCACCATATCCAGATCACCATCACTGTCGACATCACCAAAACCGGCGACATAGGTGAGATCAGTCTCGTTGCCGATGGCAGAACCCGCCGTAGAGCCATCCGGCAGGCGTACAAGAAGCTGATTTTGCCCGGCAAGATAAACGGCCTGATCAGAAGTAGACCAATTGGCATTGGTGAGAGTTGAATCCTGGAAATTGGTGGTAGAAAAATTTTCTGTGAACGGCAGGCCAGCAGTGGCATCAATATGATATGTGCTGGAAAAAAATAGCAGCACTAACGACCAGAAAATACTGGCAGAATGATTTAAACGACGCATTTTGACCCCACAATTACTATTTCATGCCTGACCTCGAAGCATATTAACAGTTAATTAGTGGGTTTTTGACAGTAACCATAAAAAAGAATGGAGTTTGAACCTGATACAAAAAAGCCGCCAGTTGCAAAACTGGCGGCTTTATTTAGACCTATCAATTTGATTAACTAGGCTTTTAAAACTTCCAGCATCCTGTCGCCAATCTCAGCCGGAGAACGGACCACATGAACACCGGCAGCTTCCAGCGCGGCAAACTTCTCTTCCGCCGTACCCTTGCCACCGGCAATGATCGCGCCGGCATGGCCCATGCGTTTGCCTGGCGGTGCGGTGACACCAGCGATATAGGCGACAACAGGTTTGGTGACGAACTCTTTGATGTATTCTGCCGCCATCTCTTCAGCAGTGCCACCGATCTCGCCGACCATGACAATGCCTTCAGTCTGTGGATCATCCTGGAACAGTTCGAGGCAATCGATAAAGTCAGTCCCCTGAATCGGGTCACCACCGATGCCGATGCAAGTGCTTTGACCCAGACCGTTATTGGTGGTCTGGAAAACCGCTTCATAGGTCAGCGTACCGGAACGGGAAACAATACCGATCTTGCCTGGCTTGTGAATCACACCAGGCATGATACCGATTTTGCACTCACCCGGAGTAATCAGGCCAGGGCAGTTAGGTCCGATCAGACGCGAACCACTACCCTCCAGCGCAAATTTAACCTTCAGCATGTCCTGTACCGGAATGCCTTCCGTGATACAGGCAATGACTGCAATGCCAGCATCGGCGGCCTCCAGAATCGCGTCAGCAGCAAAGGCCGCCGGCACATAAATCATGGTGGCATCGGCACCGGTCTGTTTCACAGCATCAGCAACCGTATCGAACACAGGTAGATCAAGATGTTTCTGACCACCCTTGCCCGGTGTTACGCCACCGACCATTTGTGTGCCGTAGGCGATGGCCTGTTCAGAATGGAAAGTACCCTGCTTGCCGGTGAAACCCTGGCAGATCACTTTGGTGTTTTTATTAATCAGTACAGACATGTTATTGGCCTCCCTTTGATGCAGCGACAACCGTCAGTGCCGCATCAGTCAGGTTGGCCGCACTGGTAATGGCCAGGCCACTGTTGTCCAATAAATCACGTCCCTGCTGGGCATTGGTGCCTTCAAGACGCACCACCACCGGGATCTTCACACCCACCTCTTTCACTGCGGCGATGATGCCTTCAGCGATCAGATTACAGCGAACAATACCGCCGAAGATGTTGACCAATACCGCTTTGACTTTTGCATCTGCCAGAATCAGTTTGAAGGCCTCGGCAACTTTTTCAGCCGTGGTGCCACCGCCAACATCGAGGAAGTTGGCCGGGTTGCCGCCGTTAAGCTTGATCAAATCCATGGTCGCCATGGCCAGACCGGCGCCGTTGACCATGCAGCCAATCTCACCATCCAGCGTCACATAGTTGAGGCCATGCTGTTCGGCTTCGTGTTCGGTAGGATC
>Ga0316192_10002922_pt1 | contig 12483 bp, 9 predicted proteins | sample MerIslwburrow_MG_FD_204931 | JGI IMG/M metagenome (GOLD analysis project Ga0316192, IMG submission 204931) | Coastal sediment microbial communities from Maine, United States - Merrow Island worm burrow | ecosystem: Environmental > Aquatic > Marine > Coastal > Sediment | place: USA: Maine...
GTCCATGATAGTGAAAATCTCGGCGCGCTTGATCGTGTAACCAAAGCAGCGGGTTGGCGAGCCGCGCCAGGTTTAATTTCACTTATATATAGCGAATTGTTGACATTTAAGCTATCTAAAATCGCAACAATTTGGGATGTCGCCCTCGATGCGTCTATCATCGGGCTTCCCAAGCTCCATTTCGAGATTGCGAGAATCATGATGTTTCCCTTTCATCCTCCATTTTTTAAGGTGGATTCATTTAACAAAATGCGAAACGAATGAAAATAAAAGACAATTAAAAAACTTTTGATAAGACAATGAACTTGATTTACCACCGGACAAGTAGTATGGGAGAATTCTCTATTTCAAGAACATTCTTTAAAGCCATAAATATTCAATTTTCAATCTTCAATTCCCCGATAAAACGGGAATTACGCTTCGCTGCAACCCCGCGAGCGGGATCACCGCTGCGCTACGACCGGCTCGTCCAGGTCAGGTTATCAGCAGGTAATGCGACCATGACGACAGAACCAATTCTCATCATTGAACTCGACCAGCCGGATCCGAAAAAACGGGGACAAGCCTATGGCGAGGCCGCCCGGACAAAAATCCATGCTATTCTGAACAAATACCGTGAAATTTTTCAACGTATCACCGGGGAGACCTGGGAAACAACCCTGGAGCGCGGCGAATCTTTTATCTCCGAGGCACAGACCTTTGCGCCGGATCTGGTGGAAGAGGTCCGGGGAATTGCAGAGGGTGCCGACCGCGCCTTTATGGACATATTTTTACTCAATACCCGTTCCGAAATTCTGTTTAACCCCCGGGTCCTGGCCCAGGAATGCACCTCCGTTGCCGCCTTGCCTGAGTCCACCACAAATGGAGAGACGCTGCTGGCCCAGAATTGGGACTGGTACAAAGAAGTCATCGACTGCCAGGTAATCCTAAAAATCTGGCAACGGGAGGGAATACCTTCTCTGATAACTTTCACCGAAGCCGGGCAACTGGCCAAGATCGGAATGAACGCCGCCGGCATCGGACTGGTGGTGAACAATCTGGTATCCGATCAGCCCCGCGCCGGCGTGCCGTGGATTTTTTTGACCCGCCGCGTTTTGGAATCTTCCCATCTTGCCCAGGCGATGGGATATGTCTTGAAAACTCAACGGGCTCATTCGATCAACTTTCTCATCGGATACGCGGCTGGTGAAGCGGTGAATCTGGAAACTTCTCCCGTGGAAGAGCATATTTTGTGGCCCGAAAACGGATGTTTCGTCCACACCAATCACTATCTGAAACCGGGGAAGAATTTCAGGGACCTCAAACCGCTGCGGGATCCCTATGTGTCGACCTATCTTCGCTGCCGCCGGGCCCAAAAGGGCATGGCCGCCTTAAACAATAATATCAATGTCAAAGGCATCCGGGAAATCCTCAGCGATCATATGGATCGGCCTTTTTCCGTCTGTGCGCATGAAAACCCGGCGATAGAGCCCCTGCAGCAGATTGTCACCTGCCTGTCCATCACCATGAACCTAAGCCGCAAACAGATCCATTACGCACTGGGGAATCCCTGCCGGGGAGAGGTTCAAACCCTTGAGCTGGAATCATTTCTTTCCTGACATGAAAAAGATTTCCCAATTTTATGAAATTTATTTCATATGTTACATAATTTCGTCATTTTAACGGCTTGCTGAAACACGCTTTCAACGATAATCGCCTTACTATGCTTGTCTATATTATTCTGAAATTACTACTAAAAATAACGAAGTCACATTTTGATTTTATCGGCCGGAAGGAACATCCACAATGGCATGAAAACTGCAGGCTTTATGCGTTTTAGTATGATTGCAGAATGCAACTTCCAGATCTCCGTTTCAATAGACTCTTAAATTCGGTATCGGCAATGGAAATCAATGGCAGCGATATATTAGAGCAGCAGACCTCTCTGGATAACGCGGGCAGACGGTCCGGGAGCGACCGCCGGAATTACTCTTACACCCTGCATATCCCTGAGCGAAGAAATAACAGAGATCGTCGCAGCGGTGATGACCGTCGCAAATTTCCCCGGACTGGCCGAGCCGGCAGCATCTCGGAATAGCAGCCACGCTATAACCCAACCCGGACGAGCTTAGCCAGACGTAGCGCAGCGGCCTACGGCTCGGAGAGAGATCCTGCTCGCGGGGTTGTAGCGAAACGTAAATCCCGATTTGTCGGGGAATTGGATATTGATCCGCGGCGGAACGATTGAAGCTGTGTGGTATCGCTCGTGCAGCGCAGGCGCCTGCGCCGCGTGTCGCTCTGTCTTTTCTATTTAAATTGATAGCATTCCTAAAATATTTAATCTGGCTATGGCATAAATCATGCGCATATGAACACTTCCTTTTATTACACCATGTTGTCAGATAAAAGGGCCTAAGTCCCCACTCAAAAACAACCTCAATACCCGTCTCAAAGAAAAATCACCTCGCAGTGCAGTTAAAATTGGAATTTTTACTTGCCGTTGGGCACGGGGTGAAATATGCTTTATAGACCAGTTCCGCTTTGTCATATTCATCTTTATTTCAGCCCCTTGTTATTGCAGGCTGATATGACAAATAGAAATAGAAGGCAGTGCGTCAATGGTGGAATGCCGGTCCTTGGGGCATGACGCCAAATCACGGTTTTTATAACAGCAAAATAATTTTAAATATCAAAATCCAGGCAATATATCATCAGCGATCCGGAGAGGCCTTGAATGGGGAATAAAAAGCAAAAGACAAATAAAAAAGTTCTCAGGGTCCATATTTGGAATCACATGGTTTTGATCGGAATCGGTTTGGCCCTTTTTTATACGGTTTTTGAATCAATTCTATACATCTTTTTGTCCTATGATGTTGATTTTTTTCAACGTTTGTTCGGGCCGGATATGAGCGCAATTTGGAGCCGCATCGCCATTTTATGTCTTTTCCTGATTTTTGGTTCCCATGCCCAGTTCACCATCAATCAACGCTCCGCAGCCGAAGCTGCACTTCGAGAGAGTGAAGAAAAATTTCGCAAAATCATTGAAACTGCGCCTGACGGATATTATGAGGTCGACATGGACGGTAATTTTACATTTTTCAACGATTCCATGTGCAAGATTCTCGGCTATTCCCGTAATGAATTGTCAGCCATGAACCAACGCAAATCGATGGATGAGGCCAATTCGCGTAAACTGACCGATATCTTCAACAAAATGCTTGAAAGCGGGGTGCCCACAAAATCGGTGGACTGGATCCTTACCAGCAAAGAGGGTTCCAGAAGATATGTAGAATCGTCCGTATCGTTGATAAACGACCCCAAAGGCGAGTCCATCGGGTTTGGAGTATTTGTAAGAGATGCGACCCAGCGGCAACGGGCCGAAGCCTTATACCGGGAAAAACTAGCCGCTGAAGCCGCCAGTCACAGCAAAAGTGAATTTCTGGCCAGCATGAGCCACGAAATCCGTACGCCGTTAAACGCCATCATCGGTCTGGTAGAATTGATGCTCAGTTCTGATTTACCCCCCGACCAGAGAGAGGATCTGGACGTTGTCAAGTCATCGGCTTATTCTTTACTTTCCATCATCAACAACATTCTGGATTTTTCAAAAATTGAGGCCGGCAAGCTGGAATTCGAACAAACCCCTTTTAGCCTCAGACATTTTATGGATGAGTCAATGAAGATCATGGGCATCAAAGCCCACGAAAAAGGCATCGAACTGGCCTATCGTATTGCTCCCGGTGTTCCGGACCGCTTGTTGGGTGATGCTGCGCGCCTGCGCCAGGTTCTGCTCAATCTGATAGACAATGCCATTAAATTTACGAAGAAAGGAGAGGTGATCGTCTATCTCGCCACTCACTCCCAAACAAAATACGAAGTATTCCTGCATTTTTCCGTAGTTGATACCGGCATTGGGATCCCGGTGGATAGGCAGCGCAGTATTTTTGGTGCCTATAATCAGGCCGACGTCACAATCGTGGGCCGCTACGGGGGCAGCGGACTGGGGCTGGCGGTTTCAGCTCAACTGGTGAATCTGATGGGCGGCAGGATCAAAATCAAAAGTCAGCCCGGCCACGGCAGCCGGTTTCGTTTCACGGCACGTTTTATCCGGCAGCAGGACCGTGAAAACCGTCAAAATGAAGCATCTCGTCCTGAGCTGACCGGTTTAAAAATCCTGGTGGTCGACGACAACCTATCTAGCCGTAAAATTCTCAGAGAAATTCTAACCGTCCATAAAATGGACCCCGTGCCGGCTTCCGGGGACAAAGAAGCTATCGATATTCTTTTAAAGGCGCAGGCCGACGGAACACCATTTGATTTGATTTTACTGGATTCGGATATGCCCGGCAACAATGGCTTTGCCCTGGCAGCCTGGATCATACAGCAAAAAATTTCCGATGCCGGAATCCTCATGATGCTGACGTTTCCCCACCTCAGACGCAAACCGGAGCTCGAAGAACTGGGCATCACCGCCAGCATCCTCAAGCCCGTGGGCGCCCTGGAACTGGTCAATGTAATCTTAGAATCCCTGGGAATTGCAAAATCCGCCCCCGAGTTAGCGGCTGAAACACCGCAGCGCGTAATACGGGTCCCCTCACGCCCGCTGAAAATTCTGGTGGCGGAAGACACGCCCTTTAACCAGAAATTCATTCTGCGCCTGCTCGCGCGCTGGAACCATCAGACCACTTTGGCAGAAAACGGACGCCAGGCCTGGGAAACATTCAAACGCGAGTCTTTTGACATTGTTTTAATGGATGTCCAGATGCCGGAAATGGACGGCCTGGAAACAACTCGGAAAATACGTGAGTGGGAAGATGGAAGGGGGAATAAAATCGGAAAGGATTCCGATCTAAAATCCGAAATCCGAAATCTAAAATCCAAAATCCAAAGCATCCCTATCATCGCCATGACCGCCCATGTGGTCAAAGGTGATCGGGAGCGCTGTCTTGAAGCCGGAATGGACGAATATGTATCCAAACCGATTGATTCGGACAAGCTGTTCGAAACCATCGAAAAACTGACCAGCGTTTCCGGCGTCACGAAATCGGAGGCAGCCGATTCTGTTATGGTGGATGATAGATTGCTGCTAAAGGCCTTTGATGGGGACTGGGATTTTTTTAAAGAAGTGGTGGAGATTTTTCTCAATGATTATCCCAGGCTGCTTGATAATCTTCGCAAGTCCTTTAACGAAGGCGACAGCGATATGTTCATGCGGTCGGCTCACAGCCTGAAGGGAATGTTAAATAATTTTAGGGCTGAAACTGCCGCTGAAGTCGCCTCCGATCTTGAACAAAAGGGTAAGAGGGCTGATTTGACCGGAGGGCAGGCGGGCATCGAAAGCCTCGCCGCTCAAATCGCTGAGGTTGATAAAACGCTTCGAAATATGATAAAGTAGCCGAAAGGCTGAGAAGGAAGGGAACTCAATAAATGAAAAGAAAGATCCTCGTAGTGGATGACGATCGCGTTATGCTGAAATTTGTCACCAAGTTGTTGACGCGTGATGGACATGAAGTTTTGACGGCCGAGGACGGTTTTGCCGCTTTAACCCTGCTTGCTACTTTCATACCTGACATTATTTTTTTTGACCTCATTATGCCCAAGATTGACGGAAACAAACTGATCCAGATTGTCCGCAATATGCCGAATCTCAAGGATTGCTATCTGGTCATCGTCTCTGCGGCTGTGGCTGAAATTGATTTCAATTTCCAGGAGACCGGGGCCGATTCTTACATTGCCAAGGGTCCTTTCAGTTCGATGGCGAATCACTTCCGGGAGGTAATTGAAGCATCGGAGACTCCCCGGGGTCGGGAGGACCCAAAACCCATTCGCGGACTTGACACCGTATATGCCCGCCAGTTGACCAAGGAATTGCTTTCACGCAATCGCCACCTTGAAACTATTTTAGAAAGCATGGCTGAAGGAATCCTGGAAGTTTATACCAACAAAGTCGTCTATGCCAATGGCGTTGCAATGTCCTTGCTGGCATTACCGCCGGAAAAAATTCTGGCGGCCTACCCGCCGGATCTGTTTGGCGAGAACACCGCACGACGGCTGGATAAAATTTTTCAATCCGGTGCGGACCAATCGACGGCAATTGGGGAAAAATCACCGGTTGAGTTAAACGGCAGGCAAATTACCATTAAAGTTCTACCGGTAACCGGAGAGCCGGCCACGGTCATCCTCATGATCACGGATGTGACCGAGCGCAAACGTTTGGAAATGCAGTTGCAACATGTCCAGAAGATGGAGGCCATCGGCACGATTGCGGCCGGTGTCGCCCACAATTTCAGAAACACCCTGACTGAAATTCTGGTGAACAGCCAGCTTATTCAGATGAGCTATAAGGATGAGTCCGGCTTGCACGATGTGGCCGGGCGAATCAACACTTCCGTGAGAAGAGGTTCCCGTCTGGTCGATGGATTGCTTCAATTTTCACGCAAACAGATTAAAGAAGAATTTGAAATTATCGACCTGGCAGATGTGATCAACGAACTTTGTGAGATCATTCGAAAATCATTTGACCAGAGAATAGACATTCAAACCGATCTTCCCGCAAAGCTTCCGATCATGGGCGATGCGACCAGTCTCAGCCAAGCCCTGATGAACCTTTGCAACAATGCCCGGGATGCCATGCCGGATGGCGGTCGGCTGATCATCACAGCGGTTAGGGAAGGCAGACAAGTTATGGTAACCGTGGCCGATAATGGTGGGGGCATGAATCGAGAGGCCATCGGAAAATGCTTTGATCCGTTCTATACCACGAAACCAATCGGCAAGGGAACCGGCCTCGGGCTTTCCACCACCTATGGTATTATTAAAAGCCATGATGGTATGATCAGTGTCGATTCGCAACCGAACCGGGGTACCACCTTCAAGATTCTTTTCGCATTGGCTCTTGACGACAAACAAAACGAACGGGAAGACGCGCCGGTAATCACCCGGGGAAAAGGACAGCGTGTGCTGGTAGTCGATGATGAACCAGAGATCCTCAACGCCATGCAGGATTTGCTCGAACATCTGGGCTATAAGCCGGAACTTGCCGCTAACGGCAAAAAAGGCCTCGAAAAATATCGCAATATAAATCCCGATGCGGTTTTAATGGACATTAACATGCCGGAAATGGACGGCATTGCCTGTATTGAAAAAATTCTCGACTATGACCCCAATGCCAACATTTCAATCTTTTCCGGTTACGAGGAGGAAGGTGTCGGGGATATGAGCCAAAAGGCCAAAGACGCCATTAAAGATTATCTGGCCAAGCCGGTGGGGCTCGACGCTTTGAGTGCTTTGCTTGCCAAAATGCTGAAGGAGAAAGAAAAATAATATGCATTATGAAGGAAACATTATCAGGCCGCCCAGCGAGGCGAACAGTATTTTACTGCAGATAACCGTAGGCTGCTCGCGGAATAAATGCACATTCTGCGGTACTTATATAGGAGAGCGTTTCCGAATTAAACCGGATTCCATCATTAGGGAAGATATCGAGTTTGCGGCCCAATATTGCCGGCGCCAGCGGCGCGTATTTCTCTGTGACGGGGACGCTCTGATTATTCCTCAAAAAAGGCTGTTGAAAATTCTTCAGACCATCAAAGAACGGCTTCCGTGGGTTACCCGCGTGGGCGCCTATGCCAATGCCAAAAGCTTGAGTATGAAGACGCTTGACGAGCTTAAAACGCTTAAAAACCAGGGCTTGGGAATCGTTTATATGGGTCTCGAGACCGGCGATGACGTCACCCTGAAAAAAATCAACAAAGGCGCCACGTCATCATATATGATAGACATGGGCAAAAAAGCCAAAGAAGCCGGCATGAAATTGTCCGTCACGGTCTTGCTGGGGATTGCAGGTCGGCAGCGCTCGCGCATCCATGCCGCAGAAACAGGCCGTGTGCTGTCGGCTATCGATCCGGACTACGTCGGGGCCCTGAGCCTGATGCCCATTCCCGGAACCCCACTTTTTGATGACTTACAATCCGCAAAATTTATTCTGATTGAACCCGATGAAATGCTGGCGGAGTTGCGAACGATGATCGCCGACACCAATCTCTCAAGGGGGCTTTTTCACGCCAATCACGCTTCGAATTATTTGCCGATCAAGGCCAGGTTGCCAAAAGACAAAGAGGCGACCTTAAAACTGATCGATCAGGCTCTGGCCGGCAATATCGCTTTGAAACCGGAATATTTAAGAGCCCTGTAGTGGTTGAGTTAGGGGCTTCGACCCAATTCCATCATTCCATTCGGCTTACTAGGAGAATGACAGCAAAAAGCAACGTGATTCCAATAAATTTCAGAAATTCCAATATATTAGGGCCCGTGATGAAATCTTTTTTCTTTTTTATTTTTATTTCAGCAATCACCGTGACGATTGTTCACAGCGCAGGCCCTGCAACACTGGAACCTGTCCAGATGCCTTCGTTGATGTCCAGCGTACGCATCAGCGGTCCGCTCGATTTTTGTGGCGAACCTGTTGAACTGGACAATCGGGATGTCAGCGAACGTCTCGAAAAAGAATTGCTTCTCACTCTCTGGGATCGCCCCCAGATCGTGCTCTGGATTAAGCGATCCAACCGCTATTTCCCGATCATCGAAAAAATGCTGGCAGAGCATAAAATGCCGCAAGACTTAAAATATATCGCCATTGCGGAAAGCGCTTTGAGACCCCATGCAGGATCTAAAAAAGGCGCCATCGGGTTCTGGCAGTTTTTGAAGAGCAGCGGACGTAAATACGGTCTGAGCATTAATTCGGATAAAGACGAACGCCGCAATATATTCCGGTCCACCGAGGCTGCGATCGCCTATTTTAAGCAGCTGTACGACATCCTGGGAAGTTGGACCCTTTCAGCCGCGGCTTACAACATGGGGGAAAATGGTCTGCAATCGGAAATACTGGCTCAAAATACCCGTTCCTATTATCATCTCTATCTTCCCCTGGAGACCCAGCGCTACATGCTGCGCGTCATCTCCGCAAAAATCATTCTATCCGACCCTGAAACCTACGGTTTTCGATTCACCGAAAAAGATTTATACCCGCCCTTGCAATTTGACCGTATCAAACTGGAGTGCTTTCAGGAAACGCCGATTTCCGTGGTTGCCGCAGCGGCAAATACCCGTTTTAAAGTGATCAAGGATTTAAACCCCGAAATCAGGGGACATTTTTTAGCGGCAGGCAATCATAGGATCCTGGTACCCCAGGGCGCTGCGGTCGGGTTTCAAGCTCGATTTAAGACCCTGGTCGATCAATGGCTGGCCGAAAATCGGGAGCGTGTTTATGTGGTCAAAGAAGGCGACAGTCTATCCGCCATTGCGGAACGATTCAATGTTCCCCTGCCGGCGATGATCATCTGGAATCGCTTGAAACTGAGAGAGCCTATCCATCCCGGGCAGCATCTGGTGATATACTCGGATGAGATCAAGGTGGATACTACCGAGCAGGAGTAGATAGCGATTGCACGAAAATTGGATAATCAGGATAAAGATTACAGGTGTCGGGTTTCAGGTTTCAGGAAAGAAAATTCAAAAAACAAATCACAATGACCAAAATTCAAAATTCCAAACAATTGGCTTTTGATCTTAGTTGAGATTTTGATATTGAGATTTGGAATTTATTTGTAATTTGATGCTTGTAATTTGATATTTCCGATTTATGTAGGTTAGGCATTTGCAGTATCAATTTTGGCATTGACAACTGCCAGGTAGGGGCCACTTTTCCCGAGCGTCGTCTCGGAAAAAGCTTGGGCCCTTATCGATCACATCTGCCGCATTTTTTCCAAATAATATGGCCCAATTGTCGACGCAATAACGATGTCTGGAATTCTGAAACCCACGGGACGGTTATTCTTAATCGTCGGAAACTCCGGCTCCGGAAAGGATTCTCTGCTCACCGAAGTCCTGGCCCGGTGGCCAGCATCCGTAAAACCGATTCGAATCCCCCAACGCTACATCACCCGGCCGGCGCACGATTCCGAGCAGTATATTTCAGTGACGGCCAGGGAATTTGGGGATTTGAAGCGCAAAAACAAGTTTTGGCTGACCTGGCACGTATATAACACGGATTACGGAGTTCCCACCATCGTTCTCGACTGGCTCAGCCGCGGGCAGCATGTTGCGGTCAACGTCAGCAGAGAGGTTATCCCCCTTGCGAGTAGAATCATACCGGATCTTAAGGTTATTTTCGTGTCGGTGCCTCTGGAAATTACCCTGCAGCGCATGCGATCCCGCTGTCGGGAAGCTGAGAACGAGCAGTCATTTCAGCAGCGCCTGCAGCGTGCAAAAGAGAATCAAAATCTGAAGGGTGCCGATTTTATTGTTGATAACAGTGGATCGCTGGATGTGTCCGCTAATAAGCTGCTCAGCTATTTATTATCCTTTAGGTAGAAGTGGTTTCAGGTGTCGGGTTTCAGGTAAACCTAAAGCAGGAAAAAGCATATTCTATCTAATATTATTCGGGAATCATTATACTGGTTCATCCAGGCAATACGACCCTGCGTTTTTCCGGATCGTCATTTTGTTTATAAAATATGGCCACATGTCCGATCATACCCGCCATCAGGCAGCCTGTTTTTATCTTAATGATTTCGGCAATTTCTTTTTTTTGTTTTTTTTCTTTGAAATCAGTGAATTTTACTTTGATGAGTTCATGCCGATCAAAAGCCTGTTCAGTAGATGCGATTAACGCATCCGATATCCCTTTTTGTCCAACAAAGACAACAGGTTTCAACGCATGGGCAAGGCTTCTCAAGTATTTTGCCTGAAAACCGGTCAATTTTTTCATTGGTTTCTCGTTACTCCAGATATCGTTGATTGGTTGATTAGTTGATTGGTTAAGCGATTGTAAATATGGATTTATCCCACACTTGCAAAATAATGGGATATTTGATATCTCAGCAATTGTAACATGCCGAATTGATGACTATAATTTACCTAATCAACCAGTCAATTATTCAACCAGGTTTGAAATCACATAACAGGAGGATCCGTAAATGACGTCTGATAGTTATCCCCAGGAAGCGGTAAAATTTCATATTCAGGCCTATCAAAAACCGAAAAACATCCATATTTTGAAAGAGACCCATGTATGTTTTTCCGGCTCCCCTCAGAAACACCCCTATGATACGAATAAGGTAATATTAGTGGCTGATCCGTTCAGCACGAACACCCTTTACTATGAATTCAACAAAGACGATATTTCCTATCTTGAAGAACTTCCCAACCTCGTAAACCTGGATGGTGAAACCATCACAGTGGTAAGGATATGGGTAAAGAAGATGAGCGTAGGCATACGCTGCTCACCATTCATTGTCGAAGACACCCGGATTTCGGCAACTTAGAATCTTATCTGGCTTTATCTGACAAATTTTCATAAGGAACGTAAGGTTTCAGCAATTAAATTTCAAATAACAAATTACAAATACCAAACAAATCACAATAACCAAAATTCAAAATTCAAAACAATTGGCGTTTGATCTTGTTTGAGAATTGGATATTATCATTTTGAATTTATTTGTAATTTGGTGCTTGTGATTTGTTATTTCCAGTTAATCTGGGTTAGGTGACATGACCTTAATGTGAAGTTATTTTTGAGTGAATTTTAAGGTTCTTCAAGCCACTTACGATAGGAACGGGCCTGTTTGGCGGTGGATTCATCGCCTGCCTCCCCGGCAAGGTTCTCCGCACGGTTCAGCCAGTTCAATGCATCGCGGTTCTGCTCCTGCCGTGCGGCACTGCGTCCGGCCCTCAGGTACCGCTTTGCAGCATCCGACAATTTTCCCGCCCGCTCACACGCCCAGGCCGCCAGGGCCAGAGCGTTCACCATCTCGCTGTAATCAAAATCATCACGCCGCAATTCGGCGGTCCTGTCAAATGCATCAATGGCCTCATTCCAGTTTCCTTCTGCCATCGCCAGACGTCCCAAAAGTTCTTCGCGATCGGCCCGCAAGCCTGCCGTTGTGGGCTTTCCCAGGGATGCGATCTCATTGCGAAGTTGATTAATATCATCCCACTCGCCCGCAATCAAACCTCGCAAAAAATGTGCTTTACTCTGAATAGGCTCAGATAGCCGGCTTGGATCCAGCAAAATCTTATCCGTTATCTTCCAGGCGTCATCCAGTTGGCCCAGGCGATACACAATGGTGGCCTCCAGCAGAAGGATATCCCCTGGTATGCTCTGATTCGTGCGCGCCAACTCGGCCTTGGACTGGTTCACCCGTTCAAGGGCTTCCACGTGCGAGTTCAGCCCTGTCAGACAAACCGCCAGGTTGTACTGAGAATCCACGATGGCATTCACATCGTCAAGGACATAGGCCCGTTCCAGGGCCTGATTGTAAAGGCCGACCGCTTGCTGGAGCCTGCCATTCTCAAAGGCCATGCGGGCTGCCCGGTTAGTCCGTTCGTATTCTTCATCAACTCCGGATCGGCTCTGTTCAGTCGGTGCCGAACTGCAGCCAACTCCGGCGAAAAGGATTAGGGTGAGCAACAAACCTGCCAAACAATTGGCGGTAAGGAATCGGC
>Ga0316192_10002923_pt1 | contig 12483 bp, 10 predicted proteins | sample MerIslwburrow_MG_FD_204931 | JGI IMG/M metagenome (GOLD analysis project Ga0316192, IMG submission 204931) | Coastal sediment microbial communities from Maine, United States - Merrow Island worm burrow | ecosystem: Environmental > Aquatic > Marine > Coastal > Sediment | place: USA: Maine...
GCGCTTACGTAACCAAACCGCCTGAGTTGCCGGCTTCAGGCGATAGCGTTGGCGACGAGACGATCGCCGCCACCGTGTTCCAGCGCTCTGCGGATATTAAAGCCATAGAGTCAGGAGCCGGCGGTCACCGCTGGCAATATTTTGTCGCCGGTGGATTGTTGTTGCTGGTTGCATTGTCGTGGTTACTTTTCAGTTCTCGCTCGATCCAGTTCGACATTCGCCCCGGCGAGCCGGACGAATTTTCGATTTCAGGTGGCTGGTTCAAATTTCCACTGGGTGACCGGACGTTAATGCGGGAAGGTTCCTACAATGTGCAGGTCAAGAAAGAAGGCTATTACGACATCAGCCAGGCGCTGCAGGTAGACGAGACACCGAGCAGGACAGTCGTCATTGAATTGCGCAAGCTCCCCGGCAAGTTGACCGTGCGCACGGACGGTGTCGCTGACGCCATCGTCACGGTCGATGATTCCAAAGTGGGTCAGGCACCCTATGGACCCATTGAACTTGAGCCCGGCACACATTCAATTTCCGTTACAGCAGACCGTTACCTGCCGTTTGCGGACAGGCTGGTCGTTCCCGGTCTGGGCCGGCATCAGGACTATCATGTACAACTGGTTCCGCAGTGGGCTAATGTCGATATATCGTCTGAACCCAGTGGCGCAGCCGTCTTTCAGGGTGAGGAAAAAGTCGGCGTGACGCCGCTAACGCTGGAATTGATGGAGGGCACGCACACCCTCAGTGTTGTCGCGGATGGATTTAAAGCCTGGGACGGGAGCATAGAAACCGTATCCAACGAAGACCAGTCTCTGCCAACTATTCAGCTCGAGCCCGCCAATGCACAACTGCAGGTTAATTCGATTCCACGCGGCGCAAATGTCACGGTCAACGGTCGCTACCGTGGACAGTCACCCATCAAGCTCGCGCTTTCGCCCGACATCGATTATCAGATTGGCCTGTCGAAGGCCGGCTACGGATCGAGTGTGCGGCAAGTAAGGCTTTCGGCAGCATCGTCGGAGGCAATTACCGTGGATCTGTCCGCGCGGGTTGGCAAGCTGACTATTTCCACCTGGCCAGAAGAAGCGACTGTCTACATTGATGGTTCTGCGCGTGGAACGGGCTCGATGACTTTGAATCTGTCTTCTGCGCCACACCGCCTTGAAGTCAAGCACGACGGATTTCAGTCATTCAGTCGCAGCATTACGCCGAGGCCGGGGTATCCACAATCTCTGCAGGTTCGATTGTTATCAGACGCTGAAGTGCTGGCGCGTGGTACTTCGAATTCCGTAAGTACCCGCGATGGCCAGACCATGAGACGAGTAGAGCCCGGTGGTTTCACCCTGGGCACGTCCCGCCGTGAGCAGGGCAGGCGTGCCAACGAGGTGCTGATCCCGGTGACGTTGACCAGGCCTTTCTATATTGGTGTGAAGGAAGTCAGCAATCGGGACTTTCTCAAGTTTCGCAAGAATCATATTTCAGGGGACAACGTGCATGCGTCTCTTGCAGGCAACCTCAATCCGGTCGTCAACGTAAGCTGGGCGGATGCGGTCGAGTACTGCAACTGGCTGAGCACCCAGGAAGGCTTGCCACTTGCCTACGAAAAGAAGTTTCAGAAATGGCAGCCAATCTCGCCAACGCCGGACGGTTATCGATTGCCGACCGAGGCGGAGTGGGTATGGGCAATTCGCTACCAGGGCCGAACAAAAGCCAGCGTGTTTCCGTGGGGAGGACGCCTGCCACCGCGACGTGACAGCGGCAACTACGCGGACAAGTCGGCGGTTGAGCTCGTACCGTCGATTTTGCCGGGCTACAACGATGGCTTTGCATCAACGGCCCCCGTTGGCTCGTTCCCCGCCAACGCGCTCGGACTTTACGATGGCGGCGGAAACGTTGCCGAATGGGTGCAGGATATCTATTCTGTAGCAAATCCGGGTCAAACCGAGCCATCCGTCGATCCTGTCGGGCCGGCCCGGGGCAACAACAAGGTCATCCGAGGCTCGAGCTGGCGGCACGCCGGCATTACGGAGCTCAGGCTGGGCTATCGGGATTTTGGTACGGGCGGTCGAGTGGATCTTGGATTTAGAATAGCCAGAAACGCCGACTAATACGGGATTTTTGAGCCTGATACGTTGTCCAACGATGCATCCGTTCATAAATGGTGAGCCATGATTCGATATCTGTATACATTGATTGCTGCAACGTTGTTGGCATTCAACGTGCTTGCGCAGGACGAAACGCCGACGGAAGTCACCACCGAGCCCGAAACAGAAGCAGCCTCTACCGCCGAGGAAGAAACGGACGCCGAAGAGGTGGAAGATGCGGATCTCGATGACCAGACCTACGATGAAGACGATGACGACTTCGTGCCGACCGAGGAAATTCCAGCGGACGAACCAATTCCGTTCCCGACCAATATCTGATTTTTACAATGAGTTGTAGCCCATGAAGAAAAACAATATTCCGGTTGAATTTGTATTCCAGTTATTCGCCCTGATAATCGCGATCATCCTCGTGCACGCTTTTTATGTGTCGGTGGTCCGGCCGAATGCCGCCGAAGTGATAGCTGAACAAAACCTGCAGGCATCACAGGATCCGGATTTTATTCGGGAACGGTCGACATGGGTGCTCATCAAGGACCTGGAGCAGGAAGCCTGTTTCATTCTGATGTTCTGGGCGCTGGCGATCATGGGATTCAAAACCGCGGAGATTCTGCGCGAAAGGAATTTGCTGGAAGTTGACCTGGTCTCTATTGCAGAGGGAATGCGAATATTACCCGAGGACACGCGGGAGTTTGCCCGCCAGGTACAAGCCCTGCCGGCACGTGAGCAGAAGATGGTATTGCCGCGTGCGCTGTTGAACGCGCTACGGCGGTTCAGTACGACACGCAGTATTCAGGACGTTTCGAGCAGTACCCATACGATCTTCGAATCAGAAGCTGACCGCCTCGAGTCTGAGTTATCCATGATCCGGTACATTTCGTGGGCGATTCCGTCCATCGGGTTTATCGGGACAGTTCGCGGTATCGGTGAAGCGCTCGCCCAAGCAGACAAGGCAGTGCAAGGTGACATTACCGGGGTAACACAAAGCCTGGGTGTCGCATTTAATTCAACATTCATCGCATTGCTGATCAGTATTTTCCTGATGTTTCTGGTCTACCAGTTGCAGCTTCTGCAGGAGCGACTGGTATTCGACAGTGAAAACTACCTGGACGATAAACTCATTCGCCATATGAAGTCTGATTAAGAGGCGGCACCTGGTCCATGCGCACCGCAGTACACATTAATGATGCCGGCATTACATTGCTGGATGGCGGAAAAATCCTGTACCGCGAGCCGGGATTTGCGCTGCTCGAAGACAATCGCCTTACAACAGGCGATGACGCGTTCCGGCAGGCGAGGATCAAGCCGCGTCATATCCAGAATCGGTACTGGTCAGAACTGACAACCGAGCCGTTGGCGGATCAGCGCAGGTCGCATTTCAGCGCGGCCGATCTGGTAAGTCGACAACTGGAACAGATCGCGAGTGCCGGTACCGGCACCGAACTGGTGATCGCTGTGCCTGCCTACATGTCCCCGCAACAGATGGGCTTGTTGCTCGGCATCGCTCGTGAGCTCCGATTGCCGGTTGTGGCAATGGTGGATGCGGCTGCTGCCGCGACCCGGCGTGAGTACAAAGGCGCAGTGCCGGTGCACGTCGACATCACCCTGCATTCGACCACGCTGGCACGTCTTGCCCAGCCCGGGCAGGTGCTGGTTGAAAAAACCGACGTTCTAAGCGGATGTGGCACGCATGCGCTGGTCGATTACTGGCTGCGCACGGTATCGGAAGCATTCGTTCAGCAGTCCCGCTTCGACCCATTGCACACAGCAGAAACAGAGCAGGCACTGGTCAACAAAATGGCGGGCTGGATGTCTGAAGCCGCGCGCAATGACAGCGTACGTCTGGAGATAGAGGCAGGTAACAGTACTTACGAGGCAACCGTTGAATCACTGGTATTCATCGGTGCGGCAGCACCTGTTTATCAACAGATTGCGAGCAGCCTGCGGGCATTGTTTCGGGCGGATGAAGTGCCGGCACTGCAGTTGACTGACCGGGCTGCCCGAATGCCGGGTCTGGCGGAAATGTTGAAGGCAAGAGTGGGCGGCGAAGTATTTGTTCTTGAGCCCGGCGCTACGGCGCGGGGCGCACTAACACGAGTTCGGAATCAGGGAGGTGCAGGCGATTCGGTAAGCCTCATCCGACAATTGCCTTGGGACCAGGCCGCTGCGAGCATCACAAACGATGTAACCGAGCAAACGCAAACCGGTGTTCCAACGCATATGCTTTTTGGCAGCAAAGCATACGCAGTTAATGACTCCGTACTCACGCTCGGGTCGGAGCCATCCGAGACAGATCGAGTTGTCTTGCTCGACACCGACATGCCCGGCGTTTCACGTCGACATTGCTCGCTGCGACGGGTTAACGGCCAGTGCGTCATTGAAGATTTCAGTCGCTATGGAACGTTCCTGAACGGTCACAGGATCGACGGTTCGACCGTGTTGCAGCTCGGTGATTCCGTTCGGATCGGCTCACCCGGTTACGAGTTTCGCCTGATCACTACGGACGAAGACGGTGGCTAGAAAACGTCGTCCTATAGAAGTCTTCAGCATGTCGTTTCTCGACTGCATGAGCTGCGGTTTTGGCGCTGTTATTTTATTCTTCATGATCATCAATTCCCAGGTAACGCGACAAACCGACGATCAACCCGAAGATCTCAGCGGGGAAACGACGCGACTCGAATATGAAATTCTTAACCAAAGAAAAAACCTGGTATTGGCGAAAAACTCGATGGAGGATTTGAAAGACGAGAAGGTTACTGCCGAGGAACAGATCGCCGCGATTATTGCGTTAATCGAAAAACTCAAAAAGGAGCTCAAGGAGTTTGACGATGAGTCTCTGGCCAAGGTCAAGCGGGTTGAAAAGCTCCAGTCTGATATCGAAAATCTTGAGAAAGAACGTAAGCGTCTCCTGGCACTGGAGCAGGCCACCAAAGATGAGGGCGCCAAAGTCAGGCGATTCACCGGAGATGGTGACCGGCAGTACCTCACCGGCTTAAAAGTCGGCGGCGACCACATACTGGTACTGGTCGACACATCAGCAAGCATGCTGGATAGAAAGATTATTAACATTATTCGTCGGCGCAACATGGCGGACGCCGTGAAATTGCGTTCTTTAAAATGGCGGCAGGCGGTTGCAACCGTCGACTGGCTGTCAGCGCAGTTCCCGGAAAAGAGCAAGTTCCAGATCTACACATTCAATACCGAGCCAAAACCGGTATTGAAGGGAAGCGACGGCGTTTGGCTGGAAGTCGGCGACGGCAAGCAACTTGATGAGGCGATTCGCCAGTTGCGCCGGACTATTCCGGAAAAGGGCACCAATATGCTGGGTGCTTACAATGTCATCAAGAAGATGAACCCGTTACCCGATAACGTCATCTTGCTGGTCGATGGTTTGCCTACGATGAACGCGCCCACGACAAATCGCGGAATGATCACCGGGCGCGAGCGATTCAAGCTGTTTCTGGAGGCAGAGCAGGAGGTGCCGAAAGGCGTGCCTATCAATGTCCTGCTGTTTCCAATGGAAGGCGACTACGAAGCCACAATTTCATTTTGGGTACATGCCTGGGCTACCGGTGGCTCGTTCATGAGCATCAGCAAGGACTGGCCATGAGGAAGAAAAGAAACGTCGAGGCGTTCAGTCTTTCTTTCCTGGACTGTATCTGCTGCGGCTTTGGCGCGATTATTTTGTTATTGGTTCTCAGCAAGATCTATGAGCCGGCTGTTTTCGAGAAAACGCAGGAAGACCTGCAGCAATTGATCGCATTGCTGCAAGAAGAGTTGTTCGAGATACAGGGAGAAACGACCGTTATGACCCGCGCTTTGTCGATTGTTCGGGTTGAAACGTCGGAGACAAAGCTGACACTGAGGCAACTGCAAAAGGAGCTGGACTCTATTCAGGGCCAGTATGCACTCCTGACCCAGGACGACCCGATGATTAACATCGACGAAGGCGATTTGAAGGCAGCGCGGCAGCGGCTGTCAGCGGAAATGCAACGTCTTCGCCGCTTCGACCGGGCACCGGACGATGCGGTCGGCGGCATCCCGGTCGACAGCGAGTACATCATTTTTGTGATAGATACGTCAGGCAGCATGCAGTCCAAGTGGGGTCTCGTGGAACGCAAGCTTAGCGAGGTTCTAAACGTTTATCCTCGCGTCAAAGGCCTGCAAATCATGAATGACAATGGCAGCTACATGTTTCAGCAACAGGCTGGAACGTGGATAGCCGATACGCCACAAATCAGGCAGGCGATCAAAAACCAGATGCGGCTCTGGGCACCTTTCAGCGACAGTGACCCTTCGGATGGAATTGCTTACGCAATTCGAACCTTCTGGGCGCCCGACAAGAAAATCAGTATTTACGTTTTGGGCGACGAGTTCCAGGGGAATTCGATGGAAGGCGTCTTGCGTCAGATCGACGCGATCAACGTCGCTGACGAAAACGGCGATCGTCGTGTACGAATTCACGCGATCGGTTTTCCATATTCCTTCAGCGGGTCGAACATTCCACCAAGCTCGCAACGGTTCGCAGGCCTGATGCGCGCCTTGTGCGAGCGCAATGGCGGTACGTTCGTAGGATTGACTGACAGCCGATAACGACGACGTCCGGGATGACGTCATTTTTCGCCACAATTGATCGTTAACCTGCCATCTTGGCGACCTTTCCCTACCTGCTTGTTTGCATTTAATAGATTCCGACAAGGGCCACAGGAGTGGCCTTCACATTCGGAGGAAAAGACAATGCACAAGAAGAACATACTTATCGGAATTACCTCGATAATGCTCGCAGGTTCAGCCATGGCAGGACAGCTGCCATCGAAAGAGGAGTCTGTCGGCGTCGGTACCGGTGCAACTATTGGCGCCATCGCCGCTGGTCCGGTTGGCTTCATCATCGCTGCTGCGATTGGTGCGAAGATCGGCGACGAGTTCAATCAGCGAAATACCGAAGCTGATTCTCTTAGCAGTTCGCTCGAAGGATCCAGGCAACGGATTGCCGATCTTGAACATAGCATCGACGCGCTAAACGGCGACATCGACGATATGGGTGGCGAACTGCTGCATCTGCAGGCAGTTGCGCGGCCCGAGTTGATCAACCTGATGCAAGTGGGTATCGAAATGGATTTGCTGTTTCGCACCGACGAGCACGTACTGACCGGTGGGACGGGCGAACGACTGCAAAACCTGGCCGTGAGCCTTGCTTCGATGCCGGATATTCATGTGCAACTGGATGGCTTCGCGGACGAGCGTGGTGACGCAGCATACAACCAGGGCCTGTCGAGCCGGCGAGTTGAACACGTGCGCCAGTTCTTGTTGAACAACGGCGTATCGGAGGACCGCATCAAGACCAACGCACATGGTGAGTCCCCCGCAGCGGATACCAATATCGACAGCTACGCGTTGGAGCGGAAAGTCAGCATGACGTTGTACGTTGCAGATGCACCGTCGTTCGCGTCGAATCCAGCGCAGTAGATCGACCTGAAAACCATTCCCGGTTCCCCCTGGACTCATTCATGAGTCTCCGCCTGGCCGGCCCGCAAGGGCCGGCTTTTTTTAATAGAGCGAGTAACAAAGCAAATCAACCTGCAGTGGCGGCGCAAGAACACAAGTCTTATAGTAGTTCATTGCAACCGGGGAGATAGTCATGCTCGAACCACTGGCCGAACGTAAATGTAAACCGTGCGAGGGCAGCGTCAGTCCATTGAGCGTTGAGGCTGCAACTGAGTTGCTCGAAGCCCTGAACGATGCCTGGTCGTACGACGAGTCTGCGTCCCACATTTCGCGCTTGTTCGAGTTTCCTTCTTTTTCACGGACTATGGCGTTCACCAACGCGGTAGCGTGGATTGCAACGATTGAAGGTCATCACCCGGAAATGACCGTCAACTACGGGAGCTGCCTGGTGATGTACCGCACACACTCGATCGACGGACTGTCTGACAACGACTTTATTTGCGCAGCCAAGATCGATCGGCTGGCCGCCGATATTTAATTGCCGGCCGGGCCCTGATGATTAAGATTGCAGAAATCGAAGCTGCCGCAAAGCGAATTGACTCCGTTGCAGTCAAGACGCCACTGCTTTATTCGCCGCGTCTGAACGAAATTGCGGGCGGTCGCGTCTATTTGAAGCCGGAGTGCCTGCAACGAACAGGGTCGTTCAAGATCCGCGGCGCGTACAACATGTTAAGTCAGCTGGACGCTGAGCAGGCGGCAAATGGTGTCGTTGCCTGGTCGTCCGGCAATCACGCGCAGGGTGTGGCTGCGGCGGGATCCATACTGGGAATCAAAACCGCGATAGTGATGCCCGAAGACGCGCCGTCCGCGAAAATCGAAAACACGCGCCGGCTCGGTGGCGAAACGATTCTTTATAACCGGTATACGGGCGATCGGGAGGAGATCGCGCGGGCTATTGCTGCCGAGCGCAATGCGACCATTGTGCCGTCGTTTGATCACGCACACATCATTGCCGGGCAGGGCACAGTCGGGCTGGAAATAATGTGGCAAGCGGACCAGCTTGGCGTGTCGCCCGATCAGGTGCTGGTTTGCTGTGGTGGCGGCGGGCTGATTTCCGGTTCTGCGATCGCGATCAAGTCCGCCAGTGAGTCGACGGATGTGTACCCGGTCGAGCCAATCGATTTCGACGATACGGCGCGCTCATTGGTAAGCGGCTCTCGAGAAGGAAATCGCCCGGACGCACGTTCGATCTGTGACGCGTTGCTGTCCGAGTCTCCAGGAAAGATGACCTTCGAAATCAATCGAAAACTGCTGGCCGGAGGTCTGACGGTGACCGATGATGAAGTGCGGCAGGCGATGCGTTTCGCATTCCGACATTTGAAGCTGGTGGTCGAGCCCGGTGGCGCCGTGGCGCTGGCGGCGGTACTAAGCGGAAAAGTGGATACCAGGGACAAGGTGACGATCGCGGTTCTCAGCGGCGGCAACGTGGACGTGAAATTGTTCTCGGAAATCCAGTCGGAATCAGAATAGCGACTTGCCCGCATTCACGGCCGACAGGCGTCAAGCAGAGCTGAATCCGGGCTTTCGGAATACGGTTACATTCGACGCCTGCTCAATGCGACGTTTTTCCGCCGGATCGCGCCTCCGTTCCTGCCAACCATCAAGCCATTGAACGACTTGTTCCAGCTGTTCCATGTCTTTACGGACCTTGTACGGTGCCATTTCGCAAATTCCAATACCGGCTTCAGCGGCGTGCACGAAGTTCTGACTGTCACGCATGATGGCGATAATTGGAATGCCGAGTGAATCCAGGAATCGCATCAGCTTTTCATAACTTTTGGTGTGCGTGCGAGTTCGGTTTGCCACCACCGCAAGCTTTCGATCGCGCCGGTCAATTTTGGCGACGAGCAGCAAATCAGCAATGCATCTGGATGCAGCGTGAATATCGATTGACGACGGCATCACCGGCACAAGAATGCTGGTGGCGTCCCGGGTGACCTCACGCAGGTCCTCGCTGGTCAGGCTGGCGGGGGAATCGACGATAAGGTTGTCGGTCTCGTTTGGTACACGAAGTTGCCAGCTGCGAGTTGCCTGCATGGTTTTCTTGAATGCAGCTATGCCGTGAACGGGCGCACTCGATGTCGGGCGTCTTTCAAGCCAGCTCATGGTCGAGCCCTGAGGGTCGCAATCCATGATGGCCGGAACCGGGCCGCGTTTGGCGTAATAACTGGCAAGGTTGGTAGAAAGCGTTGTTTTGCCGCAGCCGCCCTTGGGATTGAGCACGACTATTTTGTTGAGATTGTCTCTGTTTGGCGTTATCAGCATCATTCTACTCTCTGCGATACAGCTCACAATTTCCTTGAGCCAGTTCACATAATACCGGACAGTGGCGAAGTATAGAAATTGATTATCGGGCTCGCCGGGAATGGCGGCAATCGGGGTCAAACTTGCTGATTTCTAGAACATCTCGCTCGGGCCCGGCGTTTCGTCGCTGGGTTTGTCGCGCCCAACAATAAAGTCGCCGGTGATCATTTTGTCGTAGGAAAGGCCTGGACCTACCATGGGGTAGACGCCCGCATCTGGATCAATGATGACTTCGAGAAATGCGGGACCCTTAAATTCGATGAATTCTTTTACGAATTGCGGAATATCTTTCTTCTCGCTGAGCTTTCTTGCGAATTTGAATCCGTCAGCTTCGGCCGCTTTGACGAAGTCTTTCCGATGCAGCGACTTGTCACTGCCGGACATGCGACCTTTGTAATACAGTTTTTGCCACTGACGAACCATGCCGTCACCGTAGTTATTGAGCACGATAACTTTAATCGGAAGTCCGTAGGTCGTTGCCGTCTCGAGTTCGCCGATGTTCATGCGAATGCTGGCGTCACCGTCAATATCGATAACCAGTCGATCGGGAGAAGCGAATTGAGCGCCGATCGCAGCAGGCAGACCGAAACCCATCGTGCCCATACTGCCGGACGTCAACCACAATCGTGGTTCGCGAAAATCGAAATATTGTGCAGCCCACATCTGGTGCTGGCCAACGCCAGTGGAGATGATCGCTTCACCGCCCGCGAGACGATTGACTTCTTCGATGACGGCATACGGCTGAATCAGATCACTATCGCGATCATAGTTCAGGCAATGCGTTTCTTTTAAATGTGCAATTTCCGAATGCCAGGCTGAGTAATCCTTTTCGAAACTGATTCGCTTACCGTAATCGAGCAAGTCTTCGAGATCGCGACGCAAGACGCCGACATGATGCCATTGGACGTGTTTGACCTTGCCGATCTCCGATACGTCGACGTCAAAATGCGCAATGTTTTTGGCCTTCGGCGCAAAGCCACCCGGATCGCCGGCAACGCGGTCGTCAAATCGCGCACCGACCGTGATAAGCAGGTCGCAGTCTTCAACCGCATAGTTGGCGGATGCGATTCCGTGCATACCCAGCATATGCAAGGAAAGAGGATGCGTAGTATCGCTGGCGCCAAGCGCCATCAATGTAGTCGCAACCGGAATACCGTAGGCACTGGCGAACCGGCGCATGGGCTTTGTTGCTTCGCCGTTAATCACGCCACCACCGGCGTATATTAGTGGTCGTTCCGATTGCGCCAGCATTTGGTAGAGCCGCTTGCAGGCTTCGTCACTCAGGTGATTGTCCACGACTGCTTGCAGGCGATTTCGGTACCCGGTCAATGGCAATGACCCGGTGCCGCTAAATTCGCCTTCCCAGTTCTGAACGTCTTTGGGTATATCGATGACGACCGGTCCGGGCCGGCCGGTCCGAGCCAGTTCGAATGCAGTACGAACAGTCGCTTCGAGCTGTGTTGGATCGGTTACGAGAAATACGTGCTTTGCAACAGCACCCATGATCGCCGCTACCGGCGCTTCCTGAAACGCATCTGTGCCGATCGCGTTCCGGGGAACCTGGCCACAAATGACAACGACGGGTACGGAATCCGCCATGCAGTCGCGTACTGGTGTGACGGTGTTGGTGGCACCCGGACCTGACGTCACCAGGACCACACCCACTTTTCCGCTCGCTCTCGCGTAACCGGCTGCCATGAAGCCCGCGCCTTGCTCGTTCGCAGGAACAATCAGAGGTATTGCGGATGTTCCGTCGGGTCTCCGATGCCGGTCGTTGTAACGAAAGACAGCGTCATAAGTTGGCAAAATCGCGCCGCCACTGTAACCAAAAATGGTATCGACATTTTCGTCAGCGAGAACCTGTACCACAATATCGGCACCGCTCATCGGAGTACCCGCGAGGGGGTGATGATCTGCCTGGCTGGCTGTTTGCTCGTTGCTCATGATCGCGTGGAAATATCGTTAGTTTTCGGTGTATTGGCCGAGTGTTTACTAATTTTTATTGCATTGCAATACTGGTGCAACTGGGCCAACATTCGGGAGTGCGCCCGGGCGGTTAAGCGGGATGCAGACAGGGCAGATTATTAGGACGAAAAGCATGAGACACGCGATATCAGTGCTGCTTCAAAATGAAGTAGGCGCACTCACCCGAATGACCGGTTTGTTCTCCACGCGTGGATACAACATTGATTCGCTGAACGTTGCGCCGACGGACGACGGAACGGTATCGCGCGTAACCATTGTGATGTCCGGATCCGACTGGGCAATCTCCCAATTGAACGCGCAGCTCGCCAAGTTGGTCGACGTAGTTAACATTCATGATATGACCCTTGGCGATCACTTTGAGCGGGAATTGGCCATTATCAAGCTCAAGTTGGCCACCGGAGGGCTGGTAAAAGCAATCGCCGTCGCGAAGGAATTCGATGCAGAAATCCTCGATGATGCGCAGAATAGCTGCACTATGCAGCTCACTGGTACGCTGGACCGGATAGACGCGTTCCTGCAAGCGGCCGCCGACATCGGCACATTATCTGCCGTTGCAAGAAGCGGCAGTGTCGCGGTCTCGAAAGGCGAAGTT
>Ga0316192_10002924_pt1 | contig 12483 bp, 19 predicted proteins | sample MerIslwburrow_MG_FD_204931 | JGI IMG/M metagenome (GOLD analysis project Ga0316192, IMG submission 204931) | Coastal sediment microbial communities from Maine, United States - Merrow Island worm burrow | ecosystem: Environmental > Aquatic > Marine > Coastal > Sediment | place: USA: Maine...
CTCAATTGTTAGGTGTATTTAAGTTTATTTCAGACAGCGATGAGATTAAGGTCCTGGTGATCATGAACTGCCTCGAACAGATCACACAATCTTCAAGAAGCTTTATTTCGAATTAGAAACATTTTTTGGTGCTTGAAAATGCCGAAAATATCCCCTTTTCAAAGATACACTGGGCAATACGAAAATTGGTTTACCGAACACCGGTTGGTTTATGAAGCTGAATTGCGGGCTGTCAAAGCCCTGTTGCCGGAAAGCGGCCGGGGATTGGAAGTAGGCGTGGGTACAGGCAGATTTGCGGGGCCGTTGGGGATAAAAACAGGGTTAGAACCTTCGGTGCGCATGCAAGAAATAGCTTGGGATAGAGGGATAAAGGTCTTGGCCGGCGTCGCTGAGGATCTTCCATTTGGTGATGGCAAGTTTGATTTGGTCCTTATGGTCACAACCGTTTGCTTTTTGGACGACATTCACAAAGCATTTCGAGAAGCCCATCGGGTTCTTGCAAACGGTGGTTTTTTTATTGCCGGAATCGTGGATCGCAACAGCCTGATCGGGCAAAAATATTTAAAACACCAAAATGAGAGCGTTTTTTACAAGATAGCCACGTTTTTTTCGGTAGATGAAGTGGCAAATATTATGCGTCAAGCCGGGTTCACCGATTTTATGTTTCGTCAAACGATTTTTCAAAGGCTATCCGAGATCGATGATAAGGAGCCTGTTAAATCCGGTTATGGTGAAGGATCTTTTGTAGTAATACGGGGTAGAAAAGAACAAGATTTTAAACAATAAAGATTAATTCAGGCAAAGCTGACGGTGGCCCTGCCATTTTTGGTTTTGTAAAAGTGTTTAAAAGTGTTGATGTAGAATAATTTCAAAAAGAGATGTCTAAATTCTTCTATATTATCTTTCATGATTCAAATATCGAAAAACCAAGAAGTTGGTAATCCTATGAAATTTAACATTTTTAAATCCAACTCATTTTTGGCATGCATTATGCTAATTGAGAAAGTGGGTGTCAAATCCGCATAGTTCCGTTGTGAAAGGAAAGCAAAATGCCAATTTATGAGTTTGAATGTCCGAATGGCACAATCACTGCAAAACTGGTGAAAGTCGGCACATAAGCAATCAGGTGCCCAAAGTGCCATAAAAAGGCCAAAAAGATAATGTCCACTTGTACTTTTGAGTTAAAGGGTGATGGATGGTATGCGGACGGCTATTCAACTAAAAAAGGGGCAAAAGTGCCAAAAAACGCGGATCAATAAGATAAAGTAGATTTTTAATAAAAAGGAGGTGAGTTAAGCAATGTATGAAGTTATCGTTGACGAGGATAAGTGTATTGGCTGTGGCGAATGTGTCGATATTTGCCCGTCTGAAGTTTTCGAGCTTCAGGATGATAAATCAGTGCCGGTTAATGTCGAGGAATGCGTCGGCTGTGAAAGCTGTATCGAAGTTTGTGAAGAAGAAGCGATTACTGTCAGAGAAGTTGGATCAGCCGCGGCCTGATTCTGAGGAGTTGAGATCTATTTTATTTTTTAATTACCCCAATTGAGCAAAAGCTCAATTGGGGTGGTAATAGGTATTTGGTACTGGGTACTAGTTTAAATAAATAAATTTTAAATATCATAAGAAATCTATCAAATCCTGGAAAATGAGATCATCCCGCTTTATTACACGATTTCCGATGACGGCATACCCCATGACTGGGTCGGGGTTATGAAGGAATCCATCAAGTCAAACGGTCCGATATACTCAGCGCGGCGAATGGTTAAGGAATATGTCCAAAAATTTTATGCAACAGCCTTAAAAGCGGTAGAGGTCAAATAAGAGGACCGGAGCGGCGGCCAATGGCTAATACATTATTTGCACTTCGGCAGTCTAAAAGGAGAAACCTAATGGGCAAAGAACTGGATGATTTTGTTAACGGATTACAGAATCAGATTCTGGAAGAGACGAGAGCTGAATTCGGTGATGTTGCCTTTGAAAGGTGGCAGAATCCCCTGTATGCCGGCGCCATGGATAATCCCGACGGACATGGCCGTGTCACCGGGTCCTGCGACGATACGATGCAGATTTTTTTGAAATTTGAAAAAGACAAAGTCAAAGAGGCTACATTTTTAACGGATGGCTGCGGGTCCAGCATGGTGTGCGGCTCGTTTGCCGCAGAACTGGCGCTTGGGAAAACCCCTGATAAACTCGTAGAGATCACCGGCGAGACAATTCTGAAGATTCTGGGAAGCTTCCCTGAGGAAAACCGGCACTGCGCCTTTCTTGCTGCAGACACGCTGCAAGACGCCCTTAATGACTACATGATTAAAAGGAGCAGAAGCCAAGAAGAAAGAAATCGAAGTTAGGGTTAAATAAACAGAGATAAAGTAATATATCTATTCCACCACCCAGACCGTGCAGTCGCGCGCATGGTTGACGATTTTGCTGGAGACACTGCCAAATAGGAACTCCTCGCTTCGTGAAAGCCCCTGTCTACCAACCACAATGGTGCTATATCCGGTTTGGTCCCGCTCTGCCAAAATGCACTCCGCCAGGGAAGGACAGTAGCGGAGTGTGGAACGGACCGATACATCCTCCGGGACAAAGCCTGCGCGTATCAGTATTTGACGATAGTCTTTTAACATGGCATCGACTTTCAGTTTGTACTGGTCGAGCCATTGGTCTTTTTCCGAAGATGTGGGGAAGTAATCTTCTTCCGGTTGACGGATGACATGCAGGATTAAAACCTTAAAGCCTTTTATTACTGCCAGAAATTGGCCCACATAGGATACCGCCCGACGCGCGTTTTCCGACTCGTCCACGGCAATCAGGATATTTTTATTAAAATTCTTCTCACTACTGATCATTTAACTCACTCCTTAATCGCATGATTTCCTGGGATCAAAATTCACGGAGATGTTCAGGTTAGCGTTTGGAACTCTCCCAGATCATCCAGCAATTGGTCTGTGTTTTCATAAAACCAGTTTGCACCTTTAGAAAAATGCATCAATACCCGGTTGAGGGATTCGGGTATGTAGGGGTAAATTTTTTTGAGATTTGCAATGCGGTTTTTAAACACGATATTCACATCTTTTTTCCATAGCGTACCGAGAGCAGGATGATTCTGTTTCTCCAGTTCCAGCAGCAGCACATCACCCATGCCCGCCAAAAAGACCAAAATGTTACCCAGACCAAAAAGATCGTAACCGTATATGTTTTCCCGATGCCTATAGTTAAAATCAAAATCAATCCACCGGTACCGCCCGCTATTACGGTCGATCAATATATGGTCGCGCCGAATGTCCCCGTGTTTTTCTCCAAGTTGGTGGAGAAAGCGAATGGCCTCGGTACATTCCATGAAATTACTTAAAATGCCGGGGAAAAGATTGTAAAAATAGGATTTATGATCCATTTGTAAGCTTTCGATATAAGCATGGAGGGATTTTCCAAATATATAATCAAGCACGCGAATGAGATTGCCCTCTTCATCCTCAATAGAATACCCATGCATGAAGTTATTATGACCGACGACCTTATCCAATATGCGGGCTTCCTTTTTGGGACTGCGAAAACACTCGAATTCGATTCCCCCGATTCGGGCTTTAAATGTTTCGTAAAAGACGAGCTTGATGATTTTCAGGCGACCGCTTTCCAGGTCAATGGAGCGTTTGACCCAAAATTTAACCTCGTCATCAACACCGAACCGCCCTTCTTTGGCATTATGACGAATTAGATAGGGTCTGCCGCCGAGAATCACCACATCACCATATTCCACCCGAAAGAAATCCGTGGTGTCCGTATGGATTCGAAATCGATGGGAGCCCTGGGAAAGAGGTAACCACCGGGCAGCCATTTGCCGGAGGTCCTCCTGAGAGATGGATGATGTCATTTCGACTATACCTGGGGGAAAAGGCTTTATCTTCATGGATATAAAATCTTCTGATAACTTGCGAGATGGTAGTGAAAATAGGTTCAAATGTCAAGTTATAGGATGTGGCCTTTGTGCGCAGACATCATCTAACTCACCGCATTGAACACCATCGTGCCGTTTTTTACGCTTTTGATCGGGAAAAACAACACCATGGAAACGAGCAATCCCAAAAGGTTAAGGGCTCTTGATAAAGAGGTTATTCAGCCTGTTTATCTATCTTTTCCGGTGGCGCCTTATCCGGTAAATCGTACGGAATTTCATCTTCTTCGGACTCGAATATATTCTCGGTGAACGGTTCCTCATCGTATGACACCTGTTCATATGGTGTTGGCTCCGGATCAGCGGTGCCCGGGGCAACATCCTCCCGCTCCCAATCCAGCTCATTGATTTGAATGCGATCGGTAAGTGAGCTAATGCCCATCACATCGGTCAGGGTGCGCAACAGGATCTGATGTTCTATCTCACTGGGAATTATTCCTTCCAGGTAAACCACACCCTTGCGGCATGAAATCTCAAGTTGTTCTAGATCAAGGCGACCGTCGTTTTTAAGATTATCCAGAATGGATAGCTTCAACTCCTGATCATTCAAGTTCTGATAATAGGCCGACGAATGCATTGCTTCTTTTTTAGCCATTTGATTTTCTCCTTTCGAACTGGTGTTAAACCTCACCATAAGAAGTACTGCAACTCATGTGCCAGTTTAAAGATCAACTCATTTCATGTTAGAAAGATTCCAATGGATTTCGTCCCGAAAGGAGCCTTCGAGCCGTCTATCCGGCTGTTTCAGGATAATGCTGTCGGATTATTCTTCAATCCAAAACAATCTCTTTTTTTTTATTTGAGGCAAGCTGATTATAGATTTCGAAAATTTGAGAAAAAATAATTTGAAATTTCTCTACAATGGCAACCTGACAGGATCAATTCCGAACGACTGAATTTCTAACCTGCCGAATTTAAGGCTAAAGATTTTTGAAACATTCAATGGCATGCTTTATGCTGCTTTACTGCTGTATCGGAAGGAAAAGCTTTTATAATTAACCCGTAACGTAATTTGTTCATTCAGTATCTATAAATCCGGAACAAAAGGAGGTGAGTAAAATGCCAAGAGGAGATGGAACAGGCCCACAAGGTGAGGGCTCCGGTACCGGCAGGGGCATGGGACCCCGCGGTGGAGGTCGGGGTCGAGGTGACGGTTATGGAGCAGGCCCGGGCGGAGACTGTGTTTGTCCAAACTGTGGCGAAAGAGTCCTTCATCAATTAGGAACGCCCTGTATTGAGCAGAAGTGCTCTAAATGCGGAGCTGCTATGACACGAGGATAGAGATTGACCCCAATGTTGCATAAACAACATGGCAAAGAATATCTAAAGGTTAGTTATTATAATCAATCTTGTGGTGAGAGCACAATTTTCTGGATATCCCAATTGTGAATTCGAAGGAAGGGGCCGGAATTGCCATGTTGTTTACCCTTTGGGCTTCGCTCTTCGAGCTACGACCCAACACGTCGGGAACGCCGGAGAACTTCAGATCCTATGTAGTCAAGGGATCAAGGTAACCGACTACAATTTCACCCTTGACGCCTTGGCTCTGAAGCCCTCCGACTTTTGCAACGATAGGGTTTATGCTGGAAATTTTGTGACTTCGCTATGAAAAGAAGTGAAAAAATTCAAAAGGAGGATACAGCTATGAACCTTAAAGAAGATGATATTTTGGTACCATTGGATGTTCCAAAGCCAGAAAGAGAAAATTATATTAAGAATTATCTGGCGATTACCAGAAGAAGCGGACGATTGATGCTGTTTGCAGGCGATCAAAAGGTTGAGCATTTAAATAAGGATTTTTATGGTGAAGGCATACATCCGGATGACGGTGATCCGGAACATCTCTTCAGAATTGCAAGTCAAGCGAATATAGGTGTTTTTGCTACACAGCTTGGGTTAATTGCCAGATACGGTAGTTCTTATGCCGATGTTCCTTATTTGGTAAAGCTGAATTCCAAAACCAATCTTGTCAAAACGTCCCAGTCAGATCCTTTCAGCAATCAGTGGCTGGATGTGAAGCAGGTCATTGATTTTCGTAACAACAGCGGGATAAACATCCTGGCGGTCGGCTATACGATCTACTTGGGTAGTGAGTATGAATCAAAGATGTTACATCAGGCAGCCCAGATTGTCTACCAGGCACACCAACATGGATTGATCAGCGTCTTATGGATTTATCCTCGTGGCAAGGCGGTAGCCGATGAGAAAGATCCTCACCTGATTGCCGGCGCCACCGGTGCGGCCGCATGTCTTGGCAGCGATTTTGTTAAGGTGAATTATCCCAAAAAGGAAGGGTGTGAATCAAAAGAGATATTCAAGGAGGTCATCCGGGCAGCCGGTCTAACCAAGGTGGTCTGTGCCGGAGGTTCAAGCGATGATGTGGAGATCTTTTTGGAAAGGCTTCATGACCAGATCCATGTGAGCGGGGCTTCAGGGAATGCAACCGGCAGAAACATTCACCAAAAGTCCCTTAAAGAGGCCATCAGGATGTGCAATGCGATTTATGCCATTACCGTGGATGGAGAAACAGTAAATGAAGCTATGAAAATCTATATGAAAGCATAACCGGTATTCCGTTAGTTTATGAATTGGACGATGGTCTGAGAGCAAAAAATTCTATGCATACGGCTAGATCAATCGGCAAGTTCGAGGGAGATATTTGTCCCAATTGTGGTCTGACCTACTGGAAATGTGAAAAGTGTGGATTTCTGATAACAGCCGCAAAACCACCGGATGTTTGCCCCGAATGTGGCGAAAGGTGTGATTTCATCGATGTTAGCTGCTACATTCCGGAGTGTGGCGGCCCGGGCCATGTTGATCGCAGATTGTAAGAAAGATATCGCTTCCTTAGAACGGGATCCCAGCGATGAGGAAGGGCGGAAGTTTACCCTTAGCCTGGGCAATAAAATAATCCCACTCTTTAGAGAAGAAAGCGATCGCTGGTGTAAGGCTGTTCAACCGGTTATCGATGAATATGTAAGGCGGGTAGGAAGCAAGGGGTTGGCCGGGAAGGAATATGTGGAGACGACAAAGGAATTTATTGAAAAATATAAGGAACAATTATGAATACAGTTATATCGAAAACATTTCCGGATCTCCCGGAGAAGCTTGTCGGACTGGGTGAGCTGGCGTTTAATCTCTGGTGGAGCTGGCATCCCGAGGCCAGAATGCTATTTAAGATGCCGGATCGTCAAAAGGAGGTAGATCATGTTAAGAAGCGTTAAAAAATTACGGGATATTGACTGCGGGCCATAGACGGCGAGATCGGCCGATGCAAGGACTTTCTTTTTGACCAGGAACACTGGAATACTCGGTATTTGGTGGCAGACACCGGCAAGTGGATCCCGGGGCGCAAAGTGCTTGTCTCGCAAGTTTCTCTGGGAGAGCCCGACTGGAGTTCAAGACGTTTTGCGGTCAAGCTGACCAAGGAGCAGGTGGAGCACAGTCCGTCCCTGGATTTAGATGCACCGGTTTCAAGGCAATATGAGATTAAATACCATAATCACTACGGATTGCCCCATTACTGGAGTGAATTTGGTGTAAGGGGAGGCGTCGCCTACCCCGATCCACCGGATGCGGAAAAGAAGGTGCAGATCGATACTAAAGAACTGCGATTCGGCGATGATAATCTAAGCTCGGCCCACGAAATGACGGGCTACCACATCCGCGTCAGCGATGGTGAGATTGGACACGTGGAAGACTTCATTGTGGACGACGAAACCTGGACAGTGCGTTACATGGTGGTGGATACCCATAACTGGCTGCGGGGACGAAAGGTTTTGTTGGCTCCGACCTGGATAGACTCGGTGGATTGGGCGAAAAACAAGGTGATCGTCGATCTAACCAAGGGACAGGTTAAGAACAGCCTGGAGTATAATCCTTCTGCTCCGGTAAAGCGCTCGTACGAGGCCCGGCTGTATGACTATTACGGCCAGCCAAAGTACTGGAAGTAGTTCATAAATCTTGCTCGAACGATGCAAAGAAACTCCAAAAGGCCCCATAATCGCGGGGCTTAACGATAAAGCTGTTTAAATAGCCTGAAAAGCTGGATCTTACCACCCTAGTGATCATCGGACAGGTGACACCGAGGCAGGCGCAGGAAACTATAAGTATAACTATCAGATATCACGATTATTAATTAAAGCACGAATTGTTGGCACAATTTATGCTGCGGAATACTATAGAAGTATTTATTTGTGGCCCGGGGAGGGCACACATAATAAGGAGGTGGTACTATTGAAATAGTACCTTGGAGACCATTTGGAGAACTGAGTTCATTTCGCAAAGAGATGGACAGACTCTGGGATCGATTAGGCGGCGAAACACCACTATCAAGGACATTTGGCGAAACGTGGTCGCCGTCGGTGGATATCTCGGAAACCAAGGATAACTTTGTTGTAAAGGCCGAGTTGCCAGGTCTGGAAACAAATGATGTAAACGTCAGTATCTCGGGAGACATTCTGACCATCAAAGGTGAAAAGAAAACGGAAAAGGAAGAAAAAGACGAGCACTTTCATTGTGTTGAGAGGTACTTGGGGTCTTTCCAGCGCGTATTCCGGCTGCCGAGCGGGGTAAAAGCCGATCAGATTGAGGCAGCCTTTGATAAGGGCGTTTTGAAAGTGACCCTGCCGAAGGTAGAGGAAGCCAAGAAGAAAGAAATTGAGGTTAAAATCAGCGACCACCAGAGGAGCTGGGGGTATGAGGATGGCCCCTGGAAGGGGCCGGGGCCACCTCTGCTGGTGGCCGCTGATTTTTAAAAATAATTTTTTGATAAGTAATACTTTTAACCAGCTATCGCTATACCTCAAATATTTACGTGACACTTTTTTTGATCTCTATTTTATCGGATCTGTCGGTTTTGGTGACCACTTGACCGATCCATCATTTGCCAGTATCTTGTTGGTCTCAGCCAGCTTTGGTGGTGTTGGTTCTTCTTGCGCGTACCAACAGATTGTAAAAAATATGCAAAAATTCTTTTTTATATCAATTCATAAGCCGCCGGCATCGAACAGATTTGCACCCATCAAGCAGGCCCTCGCGGTAACGGTAGAACCTTTTAAATTCTCATCCCGACAGATCGGGGTGGCTTATGAATTGAGTTAAATAAACATGAACCGGCCCTCCCCGGGTCAATAATTACTACCAATTCGGAATGAGAAGATTTTATTAACAACCGTCAGGGGATTTTGTCCATTCAGTATCCAGAAATCTGGGGCAAAAGGAGGATGTGCAATGTGAGTTATGCCATTACCGTCAGCCCGATTTGCCGCGTCTGGAAAAGTTTATGCCTTTGCTGCGACTCCATCCGCAGATCATGGAAGAATACAAAGATCCCGCCGCCGGTTCCCATATCGCGCCATTTATGGTCTGAATTTTAGGTATATGTTCGCAAATTTTCTAAAATAACAGTTGAAGTTTTTCTAAAATTATTTGCGAACCAAGTTGGATGCGAGCTTAACCAACCATAACCAATTGAGATTAAGAGTATTTTCAATATAAGCCCTTATGGCATACTTCATGCTTTAAAAAGTTTTAGATATGAAATACCCGAATGCGGGGCGACGATGACGCGGGAATAGATCCGCATAAGTCGATCAAAGACGCTAACATTTTTGTTGATACGCCATCAGGTCCGGGTGAAGGATTGCTGACCGTGATTCGAGCCATTCCGGAGGCTAAAACAATTATTGTAACAGCACCCAATAAAATAAGCGGAAACCGCGCCAAAAATATGATCAATTTTCTTAGAAAAGAACTACGACTTATAAAAGAAAACCAATAACGAATCTTTAGTTTCATTTATCATCATAAGGGGAGGTAAAAAGCTAATGTTAAAAATAGAAAAGATCCTTTTTCCGTCTGAATTGAGAGAGTACTCGTTAAAAATGCTGCCTTATGTAATATCGATGTCTGAGAAATACAATAGTACGATTTATTTGCTCCATGTGATCGAGGACATTCGCAAATGGGGAGGGTTTTATATGCCCCATACTTCCTTGGATTTGTACCAAAAAGAGGCGATGGAAGCCGCTGAAAAGTTCATGGACAAAGTTTGCGGGCAGCAGATGCAAGGTTGTTCCAATTTTGAGCGGAGGATTTGCTCTGGAGATCCAGCCGCCGAAATCCTAAAAACCATCGAATCGGAAGACATCGACCTGGTGATTATGGGAACCCATGGTTATAAGGGGTTGGAGCATGCAATCTTTGGGAGCGCAGCCGAGAAAGTGGTGAAGAAATCACCTGTGCCCGTTATGGTCGTCAATCCTTATACGCTCAAATAGGTTCATGTCAGTTGTGCTATGTAGTAAATTTTAGAGAATACTATGGAAAACACATTTTGGACAGCCTTGGGGGCCAGCTCTCTGGCTGCAATAGTAACCACGATAGGCATCTATGTCATCCGTCGTTTCGAGCGCTGGGGACGCAAGAATAGCATATATTTCATCTGTTTTGCCGCCGGCGTACTGATTTCGGTATCATTCCTGCACATTATCCCGAAAGCTTTTTCAATGAATCCGAATGCCCACATCTACCTATTCGCAGGGTATCTGTGCCTGCATCTGTTTAACCGGTTCATCAACGCGTTTGTGTGCGATAAGGCCCCGGATACGCATTATGAGATCGGCCTCGTTCCCATGCTCGGCATCGGGTTTCACTCATTTATCGACGGATTTATTTTTTCCATCACGTTTACAGTGAGTATTTTTACCGGGGTGTTGACAGCCACCGGGATGGTGCTTCATGAGTTTCCCGAAGGCATTATCACATATCTGCTGTTAATAAGAGGCGGTTTTAAGGAAAAGACATCGCTGATCCTTGCCTTTCTGGCCGCTGCCCTGACCACGCCCTTGGGAATGCTCGTGTCCTACCCTTATATCAGTCAAATAGACAAACCGGTTCTCGGCGCCTTGCTTGCATTTTCTGCCGGCGCTCTTGTTTACGTAGGGGCCACCCATCTCCTGCCTCAGGCTGAAACGGAGCATAAGAAATACAGCCTCTTTGCGTTGGGTGCCGGTATTTTAGTGGCCTTGGCTATTATCCTTTCCGAGTCCTAGGTCTGCTCTGGGGTGGTGAATATATGCCTAATCCGCTTTGATGTATCGGAATTTCTACAATTTAAATAAATATTATTCAACATCAAGAATGAAATCCTGGTCATGAGTGGCAAAGGCGGTGTCGGTAAAAGCATGGAGAGGGCCCCTAAAGATTGGCGCCATCAGGCAATTTATCTCCGACATTGAATGGATGTATTTAAGACCTATGTAGCCGTAAAACTGCTATAAAAGAGAATTTAAGACTATTGGCGACGTTGCCCTTGGAACTCGAAGTGGTGAAGGAAGGGGACGCGGGAGACATCAGCCTTCTTGATAACGAGGAGCTCTTAATCACCCGGCAATTCAACAAAATGGTGGATGAGATTGTAAAACTGACGGAACCGGAAAACATTTTCCTCGAGTCATAATAAAAAAAGGGCCTGCACCTCTTATAGAATTTTTTGGAGGAAGAAAGAATGTAGAGTGTCCAGTGGATAACCCCGCACCCCTTACAAGATTAAACGACACTTCAGCAAAATGGGCGTAGTAGGCGAACTGGTGAGGAAAACAATTGACAACACCGCAAAACGATATTCAACCAAAGGGGGATTCCCATGCCGGCTAAGACATACCCCATGCGCTTTTGACTGGAAAAAACGCCGGCATGGAAACGAATAACCTCAAAAGATTAAGGACTCTTGAGAAAGAGGTTATTCAGCCTGTTTATCTATTTTTCCCGGGGGTACCTTATCCGGTAAATCGTAGGGAATTTCATCTTCTTCGGACTCGAATATATTCTCGGTGTAAGGTTCCTCATCGTATAACATCTGTTCATATGGTGTTGGCTCCGGCTCGGTGGTGCCCGGGGCAACATCCTCCCGCTCCCAATCCAGCTCATTGATCTGAACCCGATCGATAAGTGAGCTAAAGCCCATCACATCGATCAGGGTGCGCAACAGGATTTGATGTTCGATCTCACTGGGGATTTTTCCTTCCAGGTAAACCGCACCCTTGCGGCATGAGAGTTCAAGTTGTTCCTTTTTTAATTTCAGGCAAACTGATTTCAGATTTCGAAATTTTGAGAAAAAATAATTTGAAATTTCTCTACATTGGCAACATGACAGGATCATTTTCGAACGGCTGAATTTCTAACCTGCCGGATTTAAAACATATGTTGTTAGAACAATAGAATGGCATGCTTTATGCTAAACAAATACACAAGTTAGAACAGTGTGTTTATATTGTTGAAAATTTATGGTTACCCGGGAAGGGCCGGAAATTTTCAGGAGGTTATTTATATGCAATTAGTTCCTTTAAAGCCCTTTTGCAGGGAAATTGGTATGTTCGAAAAAGAAATGGAAAATTTGTGGAAATGCTTTTTTGACGAAACATCTTTTGTCAAATCGTTAGCCGAAAAGTGGGTGCCAACCGTCGATGTTTCCGATACCAAGGATAAGTATATTTCGGAATGAAAAGCATTTGATAATAACGCACAAT
>Ga0316192_10002927_pt1 | contig 12482 bp, 11 predicted proteins | sample MerIslwburrow_MG_FD_204931 | JGI IMG/M metagenome (GOLD analysis project Ga0316192, IMG submission 204931) | Coastal sediment microbial communities from Maine, United States - Merrow Island worm burrow | ecosystem: Environmental > Aquatic > Marine > Coastal > Sediment | place: USA: Maine...
GGCTAACCACAGTGGTATCTGGATTCCGGCCTACGCCGGAATGACGAGACACTTTATGGCACCAGGAAAACCAGACAACATAACTAAATACCAACTCCTCTGATGGATAGCGAAAGTCTACTCAACGCTCACGAACTGGAACTATTGCGCTTCCAGGCGCAACGCCTGCCCGGCTATCGCGCCCATGGCACCAGCCAGCTCAGCGGTGCGCAACTATCCTTGCAACGCGGTGCCGGACTGGAACTGGAAGACCTGCGCCCCTACCAGTTCGGCGACGATGTCCGCCACATTGCCTGGCGCACCTCTGCCCGTAGCGGCCGCCCCATCAGCAAGGTGTTCCGCGCCGAACGCCGCCAACGGATTCTTTTATTGGTCGAACAACATCCGGGCATGGGCTTCGCCACCCGCGGCGAACTCAAGGCCACGGTCGCCAGCCGAACCACCGCCCTGATCAGCTTCGCCGCACTGCGTCAGGGGGCCGAGATCGGCGGCATGTTGGTGGGACAAAAAACTCGATTTTTCCAACCGGCCAGCCAGCTCGATCAGACCCTGCTGATGATCGGTGCCGTGAACCGCTTACCTCGACGGCAACCTTACTTTAACGGCCCACAACTGAATCCCCCCTCCTGCAAGGAGGGGGTTAGGGGGTGGCGGTCAAATAAAATAGGGCAGTCAATTTCTAAAAGGTTGAATGTTTTTGCATCACCACCCCCCAGCCCCCTCCTGCAAGGAGGGGGGGTAACACACCAATCCTGCTTGCCCATCGACCCGGCCAACAGCATCAAACAACTGCAAATGCTGGCCCAACGTCATGACACCATTTATCTGATCAGCGACTTCCAGCATTGGTCAGAAGAACCACACACCCCACTGGCGCAACTGGCCGAATGGCATAACCTGCACGCGTTACAAATCATTGATCAGGGTGAACAGCAACTAACCGCTGTCGGCAAGCTGCGCATCCGCTCACCCTTTGATGGCAGCGAGCTAATCATCGACACCGACAACGCCCAGCTAAGACGACAATACGCCACCAGCATGGCCGCAAAACAGGCACAACTGGAACAGCTGTTTCGCCGCAGCGGTGTGAAACACCACCACCTTTACACCGACGCCGACATCCTCAACCCGCTGGCACAAGCGCTATGAACGAGCAACAACTTGAACAATTAACTCTGCAACTGGCCGGCATCGAACTGCCACCCGCACCGAACTGGTGGACGCTGATCTGGACGATCACCGGCCTGGTGATGGCGCTGGTTATTATCGGCCTGATCATCTGGCGAAAAAACAAATCCAGATCAAACAAAAGCCTGGCCGAGCAGGCACCACGACGCCTGGCGCAGATCCAACAACAATGGTTAAGCGGTGAACTGAATCAACGCACCACTGCCTACCAACTGGCCACCCTGCTACGCATCGGCTTGGGCCTGAAACAACTTGACCAACACACCCCGGCGCAACTGGCAGGGTATGAAATAGAATGGCAGGCGATGATTCAAAACTTGCAGCAGCTGCGCTATCAAGCTGACAGCAAGGCCAGACTAGATGAACAAACCTTCAGCACTATTCGCGGCTGGCTCAAATGCTGAACCTGGCCGAACCCATCTGGTTGCTGGCCCTGCCGCTACCGTGGCTGTTGTGGTTTATGGCGCAACAGTCGCGTCGCAAACAGGCCGGCCAAACCACCGCGCTCTACCATCCCCAGGCCGCTCTGCTGGCCAGCCTCAGCCAACAGGGCCGTAGACACAACCTGCCGTGGTTATGGCTGTTCGGCTGTTGCCTGTTACTGCTGGCCCTGAGTCGGCCGCAGTGGCAGGGCGGCGACGAACACCAGGGCCGCAATTTTATGCTGGCCTTGGATATCTCCAGCTCGATGAAGGCGCAGGATTTCTACGTCAATGGTCAAGCGGTAAATCGCCTCGACACGGTCAAACACGTGATCAAACAATTCATAGCTCAACGCCACGGCGACCGCATCGGCCTGATCGTCTTCGCCGACGACGCCTACACCCTCGCGCCTTTATCCAGCGACCTGAATCTGATCCAGCGTCTGGTCACCGACATCGATCAGGGCATGGCCGGACAAAAGACCGCCCTCGGTCAAGCCATCGCTCTGGGGGTAAAACGACTGGAACGGCAACCGGGCCAATCACGCAACCTGATCCTGCTCACCGACGGCAGCAATACCGCCGGTGAAATCCATCCCCTCAATGCGCTGGAAATGGCCAAGCTATATGGCGTCAAGATCTACAGCATCGGTGTCGGCAATCCCGGCAAGGTGTTGTTCCAGCGTGGTCCGGTAGAGCAACCCGACTATATTGAAGTACCGCTGGATGAGGTGCTGCTGCAACGGCTTGCCGATGAATCCGGTGGCAAATATTTTCGCGCTGGAGACACCGAAGGTCTGCACAAGATCATCGCCGCTATCGAACAAGGCGAGACCGTACCACTGGCGCAGCAAAACGCCCCGCCCAACGAATGGTATCTGGCACCGCTGCTGCTTGGCCTGATCCTGTTACTGCTTAGCCAGTGGTCTCGCCGCCGTGAGGTGATGGCATGAACCCCACTGAATTGATTAGCCTGCAATGGCTCAATCCCTGGTGGTTATTACTGGCCCTGGCACCGCTGCCCTTGTTATGGCTAAAACCAAAGGCCGCAACACAACCGCGCCTGGAACAATTCATCCAGCGCCACCTCTGGGCCCAGGTCCTGAGCGCGCCGCTGCAAAACAACAAACAGAAACTGACCGCCTTTCTATCGATCTGGCTATTGCTTAGCGCCGCTTTGGCCGGGCCGTTTATTGCCAAACCAGAGCCGCAACAGATCGAAGCCATGGCCGCCAATATCGTCTTCATCGTCGACATCTCACCATCGATGGCGGTGCAGGATGTCAGCCCCAGCCGTCTGGAACAGGCCAAAAAGATGCTGACCGATTTTAGCTTTTCGCTCGATGCCCATCGTCTGGCCCTGATCGCCTACTCGGCCAATGCCTACACCGTCTTGCCGCTCAGCCATGACCAACAGGCCTTCCGCCATTTCTTGCAACAGCTCGATCCATCGCTGGCCTATGTTGCCGGCTCCAATCTCGGCCGTGCCCTGCGGCTGGCCCAGGAAAATCTGATCGACAATGACAAAACCGGCGGACTGGTGTTGCTGATCAGCGATGGTGAGATCCATGATCCCGAAGCCCTGCGCGCCGCCAGCGATCTAAACAAGGCCGGCCACAAACTGATCAGCCTCGGTGTCGGCACAGCCCAGGGCGGTCCGGTGCCGCTGGCCGGTGGCCGACTGGTACGGCAACAGGGCAAAATTTTCACCTCACAATTGCAACGGACCACCCTGGAGCAACTGGCCCAAGCCGGTGGCGGTGATTATTTCGACCTCAGCCCGGCGGTCTGGCCAACAATCGAAGCAGAAATAAGCCAACTGCAACAGAGTCGCTATCAAACTGAAATCAACACCCAGATGGGCCAACCGCTGTTCCCGGCCTTAATCCTGCTGGCGCTGATCATCCTGTTCTGGCAGGGACTGCAACGACCTCAAGGACTGGTAATCATTCTCGCCGGTTTGTTGTTAGTAAATACTGACCCTGCCAATGCCGCCCCGTGGCATGAACATAAGGGTCTGAATCAGCTCAAAGCCGACGACAACCAGGGCGCACTGAAAACTTATAGCCAACTCAATAATTACACCGGACTCATGGGCCAGGGTGTAGCAGCCTATAGACTAGGCCAATGGCAGCAGGCACTGGCCGCCTTTGAACAGGCCTACCGCCAGAGCGAAGACCGACAACAAAAGGCCCGTGCCGCCTACAACCAGGGCAACGCCCTCAGCCAACTGCAACAGCTGGACTCAGCCATCGCCGCCTTTGAACTGGCCGTGCAACTGCAAGGCAGCTATCCCCGCGCCAGTCACAACCTGACCCTGCTCAACAAGGCCAAACAGCAATGGGGCGGACTGAAACAAAGCGAACAGGAACAGCCGCGTCCCGGTCAGGACCAGACACAAGATCAGATCGACACGGGCGCAGGTGGCGAAACAAACAGCAAGCCACTATCAGGCCAGGGCCAGAAAAGCGCCCGCCTCAGCAAGACCGATGGCAAACAAGCCGGCCAACAGGAAAAGCAGGACGCGACCCTAAGCCAAAGTTTGGCACAATGGGATCAGATGAAAGACCTGAAACAACAGCCACCGACCCAGGCCTGGCAGCAATATCAAAACCTCAAGGAAGACAACCAGACCATGTTGCAACGCCGTTTCGAGATTGAAGACAAACGCGCCCTGGGCCGAGTAGAGGAAAAACCGTGGTAAGAATTATAAATCCGCTAAAGCCACGAGGCCCGCGTTGGAGCCGCGTTCAAAATGCTCATGTACTGCGTGTACATTGCGCTTTTTCGCGCACCTCCGCCTTGCCCTCGCAACTTGATCGAATTTATAGAACCACCCTGGTTTTGCTCTTTACTCTCCTGAGCATCAGCACCGCCCATGCGGCAGAGTTCACCGCCAGCGTCGACCGCAAACAATTGCAGCTTAACGAACCCGTATTGTTCACCCTTAGCCTGAGCAACAGCGACACTCGCCTGCGCGCCGAAGGCGTCGATGCCAATGTCGACCTCAGCCGCCTGGGCAAGGACTTCAACCTCGGCCGCCCCGAGGCCAGCAGCAACTACAACATCTACCTCGGCCAGGGCCGCTCCACATCCGAGATCAAGGTCGAACTATTCCCCAAACACACAGGCAAACTCAGCATCCCGGTCTTTGAGATAGACGGCCTGAAATCAAACTCAATCACCATCGAAGTTTTGAAAAAGGCAGCCAACGCCGCCGAAGAAGTCTTCGTCCGTAGCGGCACCAACCAAACCAGCGCCTGGGTCGGCCAACAAGTGGTCGCCTGGGTTGATCTCTATCATCGCGTCGAACTGGCCTCAGCCTCGCTAGGCAGCAACCTCGAAACCGAACCGCAGCAAATTGAACTACTGCCCAACTGGAAGATGCCGCAGGAGAGTCGCAAAGAAAAACATCAAGGCATCGAATACGATGTCGAACGTATGACCTGGTCAGTATTCCCCAGCCAGGCCGGGCCATTCACCGTGCAACTACCGGACATCTGGGTCGCCACTAAAAGCGGCAACAAACTGCGCCTGCCACATCAGCGCCTCAGCCTTGAGATCAAAGCCCTGCCCGCCGAGCTACCGGCAGACATCATCATCGGCAAACCAGAACTAAGCGCCGAACCGCTGCCCAATGATTTCAAACAATACGAACTCAGCCAGTGGATCGTCACACTCAAGGCACCCGTAGCCGTCACCACCTTACCCAGACTGCTGCCCGGCATTGACCTGCCTGAAGGCCTGAAACTCTATCCCGACTCGGCTCGCTATCACACCCAACAAAACAGCAACGGCATCATGGACGCAGCTGATTACAGCCTCTCCATCATGCCGCTACGTGACGGCGAGTTTGAACTGCCAACCATTCGTGTACCTTATTTTGATCCCGACACAGGCCGCGCCGCGCTGGTGGAATTGCCCGGCCAAACCATCAAGGTGACAGCCAATGCAATCCCACAACCCGCCGCCATCACCGACAGCAACACAGTCAGCGATATTGAATCGACAACTGCGCAAACAAAACCAGAATGGTTATGGCAATTCGCCACCGCCATCATGACCCTGTTATGGCTGACCACACTATTAAAGCTGTGGCGCAAACAAAATCGTCAACCCGCTCGAACAGAACATATTGAAACAACAGCCTTAAAAACAAAAGACACACGTCACCCGCTGCAACAAAAATTGTTGCAGGCGATGGGTAGTCAAACACTTGAACAGGGACTGCAACAATGGTCGGCACAGCAAGCGGATGATGTAACCGTGCCGGAAGCCGTCAGAGCATTGCAGCGGTTTTGTTATGGTGGTGAAAAGGAATCAGAGGCAGAGATAAAAAATAAAGTTGAACAGGCCATAACACGTATTCGGCAAACGCCGATTAAGGCTGCTGCGAATGAAGCTAGGCCTTGGTTGGCTGAGAGCTTCTATCAAGCTAATGAAAACAAACCGTAGCCCGGATACCCACAGGGCATAAATGAAACAAAGTGGAATCCGGGATGTGAAGCCCCGAATTTCGCTACGCTGCATCCAGGCTACTTGCTGTAGAAAAACTTCCTCACATAAAATTTATCATTGCTTTCCCGTTAACAGCTCAATAAGGAGGCCTGAATTACCCTTCAATTGATACAATGAGTTTGCGAATAACTTATTGAATCAAAATAGGATAACCAGGCTATGGCGCATAATAATACGGTGTTTTCACAGTTACTGAAACTGGTTCCTAGACATGAATTTGAAACGCTGGCAAAGCAGCATCATTCAGGCCGATCTTTTCGGACAGCCTCGCGTTGGTCTCAATTTGTGATTCTGATGATGGCCCAATTATCAGGCCGAAACAGCCTACGCGATATTGTTGATAATATTTCAGCACAAGCGCATCGCCTTTATCATCTAGGCAGCACCAAATTATCTCGCTCTAATCTTTCTCGGATTAATAATGATAAGCCATATGCTTTGTATGAGGCTTTATTTGGGACGTTGTTGCATCGATGCCAAGGCGCTGTACCCGGCCATACATTTCGTTTCAAAAACCCATTGTATTCACTCGATGCGTCAACCATAGATTTATGTTTATCCGTTTTTCCCTGGGCTGATTTTCGTACCACCAAAGGTGCCGTCAAACTCCATGTTGGCTTGAACCACTCGGGTTACTTGCCTGAATTTGTGACGGTAACAGAAGGCAAAACACATGATGTGAAGGTTGGCCGCACCTTGACTTTCCCCAAGGGCAGTATTGTCGCTATTGATAAAGGCTATAATGACTACAGTTGGTATAAACAACTGACTGACAAAGAAATATTCTTTGTCACACGATTAAAAACCAATGCTCAATACCGTACGGTATGTCGTCGCGCAGTCTTAAAAAACAAAGGCCTTACCAGTGATCATACAATCGAGTTCACGGGTGCGCTAACTTCAAAAAAGTGTCCTATTCAATTACGTCGTATCGGTTACAGGGATTTGGAAACAGGTAAACACTATGTTTTTCTGACAAACAATTTCAAATTGTCAGCGAAGACGATTTCCAATATTTACAAGGCGAGATGGCAAGTTGAGTTGTTCTTTAAATGGATCAAACAAAACCTGAAGATCAAATCCTTTGTCGGCACCAGTAAAAACGCCGTCATGACACAAATCTGGATTGCTTTGTGTGTCTACTTGTTGTTGGCGTTTCTCAAGTTTCAATCAAAATTACATAGAAGCATGCAACAAATTTTACGGCTATTACAGCTCAACTTGTTTGAAAGGCGGGGGTTAATGGCTTTGCTCAGAGGTGATCCAGTGCCTGGCAGGTCGACTGACATTAATCAGATGGTGTTGCTGTGAAGGTTAACGGGACAGCAATGAAAATTTATAAGAAATTTTCGTGCGGAGAGTCGCCTAAACAATATTTGCAGGGGTAAAGCAGACCTAGAATTCACGTACGAGAGCATTTTTTAGGGTGGTTTTTTATTAAATAATTGGCTGTTAGTTTTTCTACAGCCTCGTTAGCCAAGTAAGAGACACATAAAATGGCAGATAAAGAGAACATTAATGATGCAAGGAAGATGGAATATGACTCTTTCAAACACCTCACTACGTTATGCACTGGCACCCTCTTACTTTTAGCAGGATTTTTAGACAAACTATTTAGTGACCCTCAATGGCTTGCTCTAGTAACAGCGGTATTTATTTGCCTCATGTTGTCTATAGCATCCTCTGTAATATTAATGTTTGTAACGTCAATGGAAATTCGTGAGAATGTGGGGTGGGATGAGAAACATCCAAGCTGTGTTGGATGGCTTCATTTTTTTTCAAGCGGTGGTTTTGTAATTGCTCTAATTATTTTCTCAGTATTCTTTGTTAAAAATTACGGCTAGAACCACCAGCAGCCAGGTAGGGTGCGTACCACGCACCATTTGGTAAAACAAAACACGGTGTAATGGGATAACCACTTTCCACTACACTGAATGAAAAAATTCATCCCGCGATGGGTTTGGTGGTAACGGAAATGTAAATGGTGCGCAATGCGCACCCTACGTAAAATTCACGGGTATGGGTATAACAATGCGGGGGGATGGATGTGCCAAATTATCGGCGGGCGGTAGGACCGTAGGTTGGGGTAAGCCAAATAGGGTGCGTACCACGCACCATTTGGCAAAATAAAACACAGCGTAATGGGATAACCACTTTCCACTACACTGAATGAAAAACAAAAACTCATCACGCGATGGGTTTGGTGGTAACTGAAATGTAAATGGTGCGCGGTGCGCACCCTACGTAAAATTTGCGGATATGGGTATAACAATGCGGGGGTATTGATGTGCCAAATTATCGACGGGCGGAGGTGTTGGGCGGCACGTATTTTTTTACCGTGGTGACGTATCGGCGACAAGAATTTTTGTGTGATGACGATGTGCGTTTTGCATTACGCAACGGTATTGAACAAACACGCCAATCGTTGCCGTTTGAAATTAATGCCTGGGTGTTGATGCCGGATCACCTGCATTGCATTTGGACACTTCCGTCAGGCGATGCGGATTTTGGTAAACGCTGGGGTTTGATTAAGCGGCATGTATCGAAACACTGTGGACACTTAAAACAAAACAACTGGATGAATGCCTCTAAACATAAACGCAATGAATCAACCTTGTGGCAACGGCGTTTTTGGGAGCATCAAATACGAGATGAACGGGATTATAAACACCACATGGATTACATCCATTTTAATCCGGTGAAACATGGCCACACTGAACGGGTCGCTGACTGGCCCCATTCCACCTTCCATCGCTTTGTAAACGATGGTGTTTATCCATTGGATTGGGCTGGTGATATTGAAACTGTTGTTGCTGCTGGGTTTGGGGAATAATCTGCTGGAATGGTGCGCGGTGCGTTTATGCCCGCTGTCTTGGTGCACCCTACGCATTGATAGCTGAAACACGCCTTGATTAAGCTAGGTAGGGTTCGCTTTGCGTACGACTCCAGGTTAATACGCTACCCAGCTATAATGACAAATGATCAACTCCTGACGACCGGGCCTTCAACAGGATCTATTAATCACGAATAATAAAAAATGAGCATCATTGAGACAATTACACTATTCGGAATCATGGTTGTGCTCGCGGCAATGCCTAGTACAAGTGTTGCTCTTGTTGTAACCCGCTCAGCCACATTAGGCCGAGGCAATGGTTTTGCAGTCGCTGCCGGTATCGTTTTAGGTGATTTAATTTTTATCATACTGGCAATGCTTGGACTGTCCGTTGTGGCAGAAACTATGAGCGGTCTATTCATGGTTATAAAGTATTTAGGTGCGCTCTATCTGCTTTGGTTTGGGTTCTCGCTATTAAAATCAAAAGGCAAAACCACAATTATGGTGGATAGCACTAGAGAAAAAGGAAATATTGTAACCAGCTTCCTTGCAGGCTTTATTCTTACCTTGGGTGATGTTAAAGCCATCGTTTTCTACGTTAGTATATTTCCAGTGTTCATTGATTTGTCAGCACTACAAGCAACAGAAGTCCTGATTGTTTTATTTGTAACCGTAGTTAGTGTTGGTGGTGTAAAAGTTATCTATGCGTTGTCCGCTATAAAGGTTGCGACTGCTGCAAGGGAGTTAAAGTTTGAGAACACAGCCAGAAAAACAGCGGGTGGGTTAATGGTCGCAGCCGGCGCTTACTTAATTGTAAAAGCTTAACAAGCTCGGGGATCGAAAAAAACGTCCGAGTTAATTGCTTTTATGTGTTTTTCTCATACATTGCAATAGTTGTTCTACTTTGTACCGAGCTTTCAAAATACTGGTTTTTAACCTTTAGATATTCTTCATTATTAAAAAATATATCCATTATTTTTTCACTAGGAAACTCGATAGTGAATACCCTATTAATTTGGTCATCAGATTTTGAAAGCAGTACTTCAGAAGCCTTAAAATCAAACCCAAAGGAACCGCCGAAGGATTCTAAAATAGGCTTCATTCCTTCCCGATATTTTTGATATTCATCGTCATCAATTACATGAATACCCATAATCCTTTCATAGGACATTTATATACTCCATATTTCCAAACTTTAGTGACACATAACACTGTTTAACCGCTTCAGCTGGAAAACCAAACATCGCTAATAAATTGACCTCTTCGACAGGGCCATCCGAATGGACGGTTTGAGCAATCCGATATTCCTTTATGGCATGGGCATGTAGCGACTCCATTAGCGGTTTAATCATCGACCTATAAAGCGATCAATTATCCTCACATATCACTTTGAGTGTAAACACTAGCTTGACCATATCACGCTCCAGAATTGCCTTTGCTTCTTCTGAGAATGCATTTAGAGAGAAGGTAAGCATTATTAAAAGGCTACCAGCCTGTTAATCACGGTCATCTGTGGCCTCATGTGTTTTATTGATTATCGGCCCAATCACTCATATAATATAATGAATGTTATTAATAATAATGATCAATTTTTAAGAACGTTATGGAAATCCAACAACTGTGTTATTTTCTCACTGTGGCAGAGACCGGCAACCTGACCAAGGCTGCCAAAAAGTTACATACGGTACAGTCAAACGTCACCGTCAAAATCAAGCAACTTGAACAAGAGTTAGGCCATACCTTATTTGAGCGATCCAAACAAGGCATGGCACTCACCGAGCGTGGGCAGTCACTTATTGAATACGCCAAGCGCATACTGGAAACCCAATCAGACATCATCAAGCTAATGGCAAGTGATGCAGCCCCCTCTGGCCAGCTTTCCATCGCATGTTTAGATTCCTTTATTCGAATCTTTTTGGGCAAAACGATTCCAAAGTTCGTTAAATTTCACCCCCAGGTAGAGCTCTCCCTCCAAACAGGATTTAACCCAACACTATTTCAAATGTTGGATGAAGGAAGTGCTGATCTAATTGGTGTTGTAGGCAATGGAAAGTTCCCCTCTTATGACACTGTCTTCTCGCAGAAAGACAAGCTGATACTACTTTCCAATGGAAAAAAAACTACAAACCAACCCCTGCTGATACTGGGGGAGGACTGTTTTTTTGGAAACACGTTAACAAACTATTTTGAGCACTACCGAATGACCATGAAGATCTCTTCAATCGAATCCATACTCGCCAGTGTGAACGCTGGAATCGGCATCACCTTATTACCCCAATCATTGATTCATAATAACCAGTACAAACAGCTGGTAAAAATCCCGACAGTATTACAGTGTGAATACTCATTATTGAGAAAGAAAAACCGACCACGTAGCAGCGCTGAAGAAGCCTTTATTCGCACATTTAGGAAGGAAAACTCCAGCTAAGAAGCAACAAATTACCGGAAACTTTTACGCCGAAACTGGCACTAGTACACGTTTATTCATCAGGCACATTTTCGTCATCGTTTCGATAATCGCTCCAGTCAATGGAGTAAACATCAAAGCCCTCGTTGCCATAATATATATACTCCCCTGATGAACCTTGTGACATTTCTTCGGCCAGCGCCTTAGCCTCTGATTCAGGGCGATTTTCAAATACGGTGTAGTACCAAAACAGTTCGTTATAACCAACACCACCTGTTTTAGTGTATCTCCCTGCGGTTACTTGTGTTGAGCCTTGTGGTTTTGCATTGCCAAAAGAACCCCATACACCCCCCGTCGTTGTGTCAATCATGCTGAGCACATCGGTTTGATCAAAATTTGCCCACATCCTGCCGTTGGCGTCGGTTATAGTCATTGTGTTCACGATAATACCGACCGTATTCATATCGTCATAATCTATATTCGACATATCAACCTGGAAAGCGCTTACCAACTGATCATCATAAATACTTTGCGTAATTTTAGGCTTAAAATGTAGATTGTCTTTAAGTATTTCTTGGTCAAATCCTAAATCACTCTGAGTTTGTCGGAAAACAACTTTTCTTGGCGCCCCCGTACCATTGCCAGCTAAAGATGATAGAGGACTAAAATAATCCGCACTGTTATTGGGTGTGGCATCGAGCCCACCGTTGTACACGCCATCACTGGCTGAAGCATTGTTGCTGTTGTCCCAAGGTGTCCACCCCTGCTGGATATAGTATTCCAGTGAAAAGTCTGACGTAGGATCCCCTATGAGCAGATGGTAATACAGCTTTCCCCCAACTGTTTCGATTGTTTCTTGAAGAAATGGCGTTGAATCGGGGTCTAAGATCGCTGGATTTCCTGCACTTCCTCCGCTCCCTCTTATACAGGAAAGGTTATTACCGATTCCGCAAGATAAGTCTGCGCTACCATTTTCCACTGCAGCAGCATTTGGTATAAAATTAAGTGCAAATTCAGCTTGAGCGGAATGAAAAAAGAAAGCAAAACATATTATAAAAATGACCATTGTTTTCTTGCAAAGAAAACCAGAAGCACTGAATAAAATAGTTCTGAC
>Ga0316192_10002929_pt1 | contig 12481 bp, 5 predicted proteins | sample MerIslwburrow_MG_FD_204931 | JGI IMG/M metagenome (GOLD analysis project Ga0316192, IMG submission 204931) | Coastal sediment microbial communities from Maine, United States - Merrow Island worm burrow | ecosystem: Environmental > Aquatic > Marine > Coastal > Sediment | place: USA: Maine...
CACCGCTTCGCGACCTACATGGGCGGTGAGTTCGCTGTCACTCGGGCTGGTGCCGTGCAGATAAATCTGCTTGCCGCGGCTCTGCCCGGCACTCAGCGCGGCCGCTGCCTGGGTCGAGACCAAGGCCACAACAAGCCCCATTGTGGCAAGCGTGGCCCGCGCGCACAGACCGTGTCGCGCATTCATACCAATGTCATCCCGGACTCTCCTCGGCGAGCGCCCGCAACTGCTGGGCGACTCCTTGCGGAGGCACCATGGGCATCACCCGCGTCCAGTGGCGCGTCCGGTCGTTGCCGGCCAGCATCAGGGTGGAGTGAGCCTCGACCTCCTGGGTGTACTGGCCGAGTTGCTTGACAATATACGTGAGGTTCTCCTTGGACCCGGTGAGAAACAGCCAGCGGCTCTCGTCCACGCCCTGCTTGGTGGCGAACTCCTTCATGGCCTCCGGCGTGTCGCGCTCCGGGTCGACGCTGACGGAGATGAACCAGACGTCGTCTTTGATGGACTCCGCCATCAGGTTACGTACCTGCATGAGCTTGTGCGTCACCATCGGGCAGGCATCCGGACAGTTGGTAAAAATAAAGTTGATCAGTACCACGCGGCCCTTGAGCACATCGCTGTAGAAGCGCAGCTTGTTGCCGTTCTGGTCCACCACTTCCAGATCGGTGAAGAACTTGCGCGCTTTTTCCTCCGCTGCTGCCTCGTCGGCCTTGGCCGCTTCACGGGTCGCCTCGGCAACACTGACCAATGGGACCGCCAGTAGGCCGAGGCACAGGAGCATCAAAATATTACGAACATACTTCATCGTTCAACCTCCCGCCGCGGTCTGACGCGCAGCCTGCAGTGTATTCACCTGATCCATGATGCGGTCGGGACTGGGAAAGCCGAAGAAACGCGACCATTCCCCGGTGCGCCCGTCCCCCACCAGCACCATGGAAGGATGATCCTCAAAGTTAGGGCTGTAGGCGCCCAGCCCGTCGAGCACTTCGTCCATGGTCCGTTTACCCCCGGTCAACCAGATCCAACCTGGTTGGGCCTGGTAGCGGGCGGCGTAGGCCTTGAGGCGCTGCGGCGTATCCCGGGTCGGGTCGATGCTCACCGATACCAGCGCCACATCGTCTCCCAGGTGGTCACCGAGCCGCCCCTGCACCTGGCCGAGCAACGCCGAGAGTACCGGGCAAACGGTGGTGCAGCTGGTGTAGATAAAGTCGATGACGACGATCTTGTCACCGATGACATCGCTGGCAAACTTGACCTGCCGGCCGTCCTGGTCGACCAGCGTCCGGTCCAGCAGGTCGACCTCGGTGGACTTTGCCGGCTCGACCGGCTTGTTGAGCATGGCCTTGTGGTGGGCGTGCGGATCGGCCTCGCCCGCGACGATGGCCTCGTGCTGGTGGTGCTCATGATCGGCCTCGCCGGCGGTGACGCACACCGGCGCCAGCCCGAGGGCAAGGACCACCGCCATCAATTTCAACGCTGAAAAATAGTCATACTTCATATCGATTCTCCACTTCATTATACGTCCCATACTCCCCTCTCCCCCCGGGAGAGGGTTAGGGAGAGGGGGTATCCTTCTCCCGGAGGGAGAAGGAGTTACAACCTTTTGCGACACCCTCCGGAGCCCTCAGAAAACGGGCATAAACGAGAAGGGACTCTAGTTACTTTTTGGTCTCTCCAGCGGGATCAGGATCGCAACCTCACCCTCCTGGCGCAGACGCTCGGTCTCCTGCTTGACCGCTGCCTCCATCTTCTCCCCGCGTATATGCTCCCGCAGTTGTTCGCGAACTTCATCCAGCGGCAGCAGGCGTGCCTCCTTGCGTTCCTCCAGGCGGAGTATGTGCACGCCGAAGGGTGTCTCCACCGGGTCTGATATCCCGCCCGGCTGCAGCGCAAAAGCCACCGCCTCAAAGGCTGGCACCATCTGGCTGCGGTGGAAAAATCCCGTGTCCCCACCGTTCTGGGCGGTTGCGGAGTCGTCCGAGTACTCCCTGGCCAGCGCGGCAAAATCCTCGCCAGCGCGCGCCTTGTCCAGAATGGGGGCCATCTGCGCACGGATCGCCGCCCGGTCGTCGGTGGTACCCATCGGCTTCCAGGTCAACAGGATGTGCCGCACCCGCACCTGCTCGGGCAGGGTCAGCCGAACCGCGTTGTCGCGGTAGTAGGTCTCCAGTTCCTCGTCGCTCACCGCGGCGACACCGACGCGGACGCCGTCCAGGTATTTTGCGGCCGCGATCATCCGTGCCACGTTTTCCCGGTAGCTCTCCTCGGTAAAGCCCTCACTCTCAATCCGCCGGGTGAACTCTTCGGGGGTCTTGAAGGGCTCGCTGACCTCGGCCAGGGCAGCGTCGATCTCCCCGGCGCTGACTTCGATGTCCCCCTGTGCCTCGGCCGCCTGCCGGATCAGTTCCTGCTCGACCATCAGGTCCATCGCCTCGCGGCGCAGTCGGGTCAACTTATCCAGGTGGTCACCCCGTCCGGCGACGTTGACGCCGTAGGGGCGTCGGTACTCCTGGTAGAAGGCGTTGAAGCGTTCATTGCTGATCTCGACCCCGTTGACCCGCGCCGCAATACCGGGGTGGCTGCCCTGCGACCAGGCCTGGGCCCCGGGACCCAGGGCCAGCACAGCCGCCAGCAAGCTGATCCCCCGCAGCATCACGGTCATGCCCCGTCGGCCTTCGACTGCGGCCTGGTCTCCTTCTCCCCGGCCGGCGCCGGCGTGCCCATCAGACTGAAGAAGGGCAGATCAGTGTAGTTGAGTTTTTTGGATCTCGATCCTACGAACACGTAATAGGTAGACAGGGAATCCACCTTGACAGTGGCCTCGTACAGGCCCTTCCCCAGCGCCCTGGCCGGCACCACCATACGGCCGCGCCCGTCGGAACGGTAGTAGAGCACGGTCACGTCGGGAATGCCGCCGGCTGGCTCAGCGGTCGCTGTGTCGGTGAGCTTGAATTTCACAGTGGTGCTGCCACCCACCGGCACACGCCTGTCAGCAGTCTGGTACTCGATGGCTATTTTCCCCGCCGTGGTCTGAAACTCCGGGTTGGGCACCACCTTGGTGCTGAAGCAATGCAGGAAGCGCGGCGTGTCCATCATCAAGGCGATGTCGTAGGTGCCTTCGATCGGAATCTTCACCCGGCCGGTGTACACGCCAGGCTCGAGCTCGGTGAGGCTGCGGTCGACAATCTCGATAGCCCGGGCCTCATGGCCGTAGTTGCGGAACGCACCCATGGGGGCGGCCATGCCCTCCATGTAGTAGTGAACCGTGCCTTCCGCCTGGTTGACAATGTAGGTGGCGGCCTCCTTGACCGAGGGTACGATACTGTCGGCGATGCTGATCCCGGCGGCGGCACCCGGTGGGTTCTGGCCGGCCGGGATATAGGTGACCGGCGGCGTCTTGGCTTCGTCGAGCTCCGACAACGGGATTAGACCGACATCCTGGGTGCCCAGCGAGCGAATATAGCCGAAGGCCCGGGTAAAACTTACCTGGTAAGGCTGGGTCCCGACCTGGATAGTATGCGCCAGCTTGTCTGTAGAGGCGTCAACGACATAGACATTGTGATCCGCGGGGTTGACCACCATGCCCCAGCGCCCGTCCAGGGAAAACCGCATGGGGCCCAGGCCCGGTTTGGCTTCGATGCGGCTGCGGATCTCCAGGCTTTCGGTATCCACCACGGTGATGGTACCGGTCTTGCCGTCGGCTACGTACAGGGCCTTGCCGAGTGGCGAGAAGGCCAGCGAGATGGGTACCTCTCCGGTCTCCAGGTCCTTGACCTTGTTCAGCGACTGCACCTCGATCACCGACACCGTACCGTCATCCCGGTTGCTGACAAAGGCGTAGCGGTTGTCGTCGGAGAAGGCGATTTCGTGATGCCCCCCGCCGGTAGCGATGAAGGCAACTTTTTTGAAATCCGCGGTGTCGATGACGGTGACGCCGCTCGCCTCGGTCTTGCGCGCGTTGTTGCCCACCCACAGGTAGCGCTCGTCGCCCTGCAACACGGCGCGGGTGGGTTGCTCGCCGGCCTCCACTTGCCCAGCGACCTTGAAAGTCTCGGTGTCGACCAGGGCGACTTTGTCGGCCAGTGGCATGCTGACAAACAGGCGCTTCTGGTCTTCCGTCTTGGCCCAGTCCGCGCCGGGCTGTTCGAGGTTGACCTGGGCGAACAGGTTGGTGATACCGGTGATACCCACCACCGGATCGATGACCGAAATCGAGGCATCGCGGTTCAGGACCAGCAGGAAGTGGCTGTTGAGGTCGATCATGGGCCGCACGCCGACGATACCCTGAAGGTAGGTTGTGACCCGGTCAGTACAGGACATCGGCTTGTCGCCCTTGGCCTGCCAGGCCTCGGCGAGGTCCATCCAGGCCGCCGGATAGCGCCCCTTGATGGGCTCGCCGTTGCTGGCGTCGGTAATGCGGAAAGTGACGTCGGTCCAGTCGGCTGCCATCACCTTGTCCACACCGGCGCGGGTGGGACTGGCGGAGAACTCAACCACCACACCCTCGCGGGTAATGCGGTTGGGCACTTCGGCATCCGGCTCGGCATCGGTCGACGGGGCTGCCTCGTTCTCTACAGGTGGCTCAGCGGCCGTGGTAGCGGCATCGGAGGCGCTCTGCGCCGGGAGTCCGGCGGAAATCAGCAGGGCGAGCAGCCCTCCTCTCAGAAAGCTGTTCAGTGAAAAATACACAGATATTCTCCTTCCGTTTGTTTCTTTGTTGTTTGTCTGGCGCGGGAGGTGTTCCCCCCTGTCCAAGCTTGGTGGTACGAACACTGGATGTTCGCCCTTCCCCTCGCGCGATCGGCTGAAACGCCGTTTGCCCAATCATTGTCAGTCTACCTGATTTCTGTAGGAGCGGTCTCTTTATGCCCGACGACTTTTCGTCTGCTCCTCACTACTGTCCCGTTAACGCCCTCTCCCTCCGGAGGGTGCTGTAAAAGTCCCCTCTCCCCCCAGGAGAGGGTTAGGGTGAGGGGATCAGAAAAGCTAACGCTTTGATTGCTATATCCCCTCATCCTGGTCGCTCCCGGCATCCTGCCTACCGCGACACTTGTACATCCCTGTACATCGGCCTTCTCCCTGAGGGAGAAGGGATTCTGATTTATTCCCACAGCTGAAACTTCATGTTGGGTGCTCGTACAAATAGGGCGCACGCTGTGTGCCCTGCCTGTTCATGTAGTGACGCCCATTCCCAGCAAGAGTTCCGCCCGCGATCTCTCCACATTACGCGGCGGGCAAACCTTGACGCAGGCACATCTCTAGCGCGCATCCCTGCGCTCCGCGATGTACGTCCGTCCCTGTCAGCGCATCGCTCTCGCGCTTCCCTGCGCTCCGCGATGTACGTCCGTCCCTGGACGCAAAAAAATGTGGGTGCAGCCCATCCAGGCTGCACCCACCAGTATGTTACGCGGCCCGTCCGCTGGGCCGCATGATCAGACAGCTACTCTACCCTGAGGAGTCCGAACTGGCCGTTGCGGTTACCGTTCGGCGCGTAGTCGCGGTACAGGTAGTCACCCGGGACGCCATTGGTACCGCCGGCATCGAACAGGATCGGCCAGTGCCCGTAGACGTGGCCCATGCCTTCCTGGCCACCCATGTACTTGGCCTGCAGGTTCAGGCCGAGTGCGTTGGAGGGTACCGACGCATTCGGATCACAACGACCTTCCAGTGCTACAGATGCATCCTGCTCGCTGCCCAGCGTACCGGTGCAGACATAGGGATCACGTGGCCAGACGTGGCCGTGCAGCATGAAGGTACCGTCGCGGTCCGCCGAGGCGCCGTTGAGCACGTGGATGCGGGTCGCCCCGTTGGCCGTGGCCGTGAACACCGGCGTTGCCGGGTCGCCCGCTGCACTCACGCCCGGTATGGCCGGCACGGCGTTAGGCTCGCCCGCGACCAGCAGATTGGCGTACATGGCATGAGCGTTGGGCACACTGCCGAAGCTGTTGGGCGTGCCCGCATTGCCAAAGGGCACATCCGGTGGCAGCTTGAAGCGGAACCAGGACGGTTCCATGCCGTAGTTGAAGCCGGCGTGGCCACTGTCCTCCGCACCCTCGCGTCCGAGCTCGCCCTGGTTGACGTTGGTGATAGCCGTGCCGTCGACCCAGCGCAGGTTGGTGATCTTATGACCGATCGACAGTGCCTCGCGGTAAGTACCACCGGAACCGGCGTCACCCGCAGGTGAGGTCACCGTTGCCTGGGCACGTGTCAGGCGCGTCGCCGTCCCTGTACCCTGACCGTCAGGCACCTGGGTGTCCTCGGCCACCACAGCACCGGCCGGTTCGATCACCAGGGAGCCGAACAGGCCCTTCTGCGGCTGCTTGATGCGGTCCGTGGAGAGCAGGTTGGTACCGCCGAACTCGACCGGCGTGGCCACGATCTCCAGATCGACGCGGTTACGCCTTTCTGCGACCACATTGTGCTGGATATCACCTGCATACCAGCGGTAGGTCTTGACACCACCGGGCGCTACAGGGAACGAAGCCTCGGCGTTTCTACCGACGATGAGACCGTCATCACGGCTGGCGTCATACTCCACCAGTTGGGGATGCAGCCCGACATAGCTGGACGGCCGTACCAGGTTGTTGTTGAAGAAGTGCATCTCCGGAATTCCGGTGACGGGGTTGACCTGGATGTTACGCTTGACCAGCCACATCATGTCCTGCCAGCCGGCGAGGTCAGGCGCGACTGCCGGCAGACGATTGCGTAGTGTTACCTCGATGCAATCACCCGCGTTGGCGCGCATCACGATCGGCTCAACCGGGGCACCCGCCACGAGGTTGTGCGGGCAGCTCAGCAGGTCGGCGTTGAATACCGGCAAGCCTGTGACCGGATCGATCTCGAAGCAGCCAGGATCGGCAGGGTCTGTAACTTCAAGTTCCGCCGTACGCACATACAGCATCGCGGTCGGATCGTTGAGTGGACCCACACCACCGGTCAGCAAGCCGCCGGGTTCCCCACCCTCGGGTGGTATGACCACGTCGGGCACCACGGTGCCGCGACGGTTATAGACCAGGGTACCACCCGCGGTATTCAGCGGACCACCAACGTTGTCGCCGATGCCATCATCGTCGGAGTCACCACCCAGAACCGCACCGGTGATCGGATCAAGGATCTGGGTATTGGCTGCAATGGTTACGCCCAGTGCATTCGGCAGCACGTCGTTGGCGAGAACCGCGGTTACATCGTAGGCAGCCACATTGGCAACTTTCGGACATACGCCGTTGAAGTCATTGCCATTGACGAGTCTGCGAGCGCGAACCGGGTTCTCGGGCAGCTCGTACAGGTCCTGCTGGCCGTTGCCGTAGGCGCGCAGCAGACCCCAGGCACCGAGCCAGATGCCGTCGCGAGTCGCATCCTGGGCGTACAGGTAGTCCACCCGGTTGCCGGTCTGCTGCCCATCAGCGGTGATCGGAATCTGCAGGCTGAACTGCTCGGAGATACCGTGCGACTGGAAGTTGCGCCAGCCGGAGTTGCCTGACTTACCAAAGCCGGAGCCGTTGGACAGCCACTTCATGCCGTGAATGGTGCTCTGGTGCTGTTCCTCGGTGGCGCCGACCTGGATCTTCACCTTGACATCATCGCCCTCGTAGGCACGCATGATCGGGGTAAACGGATCGCCGGCACGGCGGTCACAGTTGATGCCGTCACCCCGGTTACCCTGGCAGGCGCTGTTCACCGGGTACGGCGTATTGCCGAGCGAGGTATTCAACGCGGGGATGGCCCGGTCGGTACGGGTCTGGAAGGCGAAAGCCAGATCGCCCGCCAGCCCGGCTGCCTGGGTGCCATTCTGGAGGTCAGGTCCAACACCGTTCGGATCGAACACGCGCAGGCCCACAGGCTCGTTGCGGTAGTTGACCACGAACATGGAGCTGTGGCTGATGTTGATCGCCTCCGCGCAGGGACGCGGGATGTTCGGATCGGCATTGCCGGCCGGTCCTGGGCAGGCGCCTACGGCCGTGACCACGTCGGGGAACGGTACCGACTTCAGCTTGAGCGGCGGATTGACCGTATTCTGCCAGGTATTGGCCAGCGCCGGGGCATTTGCGTTAGTCGCATTGAACGGATCCGGCTGGTTGATCACCGTCGGCGTCGGAACGCCATTGGCGTTGGCACCGACGAAGACACCTGCCTCGTAGGCGTGCTGGAAGTCGCTCATCTCGAAGTAGAACTCGCGATGGTCCGGGATGTTCTCGGAACCGACGTTCGAGCCGTTGGTGGGAGCGGCCGGCGGCAGAATGGCTGCCTGCCAGGTGGTCGGACCGCCGTCATCGCGGCCGCCCAGGGGCGTGCCGGTCTCGTTATGCACCCAGGTCGAGCCAGCCGGCTCGGCCAGGATGGTCGAGTACAGGCCGATCTGCTGGAAGGTGGACGGGCCGTAGTGGTCATGGGAGAAAGTCAGTCCCAGGCCACGGTCGACACCGGCTACATTGACGAGCGGATCGATCAGGATACGCTGGATCACGGTGCGCGCACCGAGGTGGTCCTGGGTTGCAACGCCGGCACCGAAGAACGGATGTGGCAGGGCTACGAGTTCCAGGGTACCGGGTAAAACAGCACTCCCTGTATCACCGGTATCGATGGTCGGCACCGGTGCCAGGCCGGTCAGGTCGATATCCGCCAGCTGACCTGGCAGGGTTCCTGCGGGGACGACACATTCTAATGGATCTGCCACGCATTCGGCGGTCAGCAGGTTGAACTCGTTGATGGCATGGATGCGCTCCTGCACGATGCCGGGGGCGAGCGCGCCGTCCTCGTAGTTCCAGCCGTTGGCGGCACCGTCACCCGTGGTCAGGTCCCACTTGGGCAGATGGATGTGCTGGCCGATGATGTCGGTCGGCGTGCGCACCTGGAAGTCATCGAGCTCGAACTCGGCCGGCACCAGGTTGGAGTGCAGCACCTTGCCGCAGTCGAAGGTGTTGAATCGCATCACCAGGGGTTCCGGCGGGCGCTGCTTTAGAATGGTCGGCTCCACGTCCTGCCACAGCGCGATGATGCGCTCCTGGGGATAGTGGTAGCCCACCTTGTTGAACACGGCGTCGATCTGCACGTTGGCGACCTTGTAGGTACGCGGGTTTTCGCCATGGAAGGCCGAAGCACCCGTGGTACCCATGCCGCCACTGCCGTCGAAAAAGTCACCCACCACACCAGCGGTGAGCAGATCACCCTGATCATCGATGCAGGGATCCTGGAACGGGCCGCCCGGAACTGCCGGCGCGCCGTTGGTGACGAAATTAACATTAGGGCCAGTCGTTACCCCCCCGTTTGGCACGGTAAAATCTTGCGCGGCGCTGGGGCGATCACGCACGGCATGGTAGGCCATGGAGACCTGCTCCAGATCGGTGCCGATCTCGGGGAAATACACCGGCATCGCCAGCTCGATCACCTTGCGGAAATCGAGGCGGTTCTGGGTGTCGGCCGAAAGACCGCCGGAAACATAGCCGAGCAGGCCATGGCGCGGCAGACCGCCGTCCCAGCCACCGGCCTGGGCCGGGCTGTACCCATTGGCAGTCGCACCGGCCTCGGTCAGCATGTCCAGCGGCGGTGTCGGCGCGCGTTGGCCGACGGTGCCCAGCGGGCAGGGGTTATTCGCTGTGGGTACGCCGCACTCGTTGCCGGCGAGCCAGAACGGGAAGCCAGGGGAAACATCATCTTCAGTGCCGGCGATACCGTCCGGTCCCAACGCCACGCCGCGGTTAACTACGGCCTGTGATGAATCCATAATACCATCGGGACCGCTGCGGCCGCCGAGGATGCTGTGGCTGCCGCGGTCGACAGCCACGACAGTGACCGGAGCCGGCATCTGCGGCATAGCCTTGCCGGGCAACGGCACGATGGCCGGGATCGGCGAGCCGTCCGGCAGTTCACCATCGGGCAGTGCACGTGCGCCTGCGGCCGGCTGGCCACTGCGCAGCGCGAACGGATCGGCGTGGATGCCCGGGGCGGCAGCGGTGCCGCCGGAGACGGCGAGCACGGTGCCGGTTTCCATTACGTCATGGTTACGGATGTGGTACCACATGCCCTGCGCAAAGTGCGGGTAGAAGTGGCAGTGGAAGATGGCGTCGCCCGCGGTCTTGTTGCGGTTGCCGGCACCACCGTTAACCAGCTCGTAGCTGTGGCCGGAGCCGGGCATGATCTCCTGCGCGTCCAGGTAGTTGGCGTTGTCGTCGTTGGGGTTGAACAGCCACTGGTGGTTGTGCAGGTGGAAGATGTGCTGCTCGAACGCACCGGCATGGATGTTGCGAATCTTGACGAAGTCACCCGTGTAGGCGTGGTGGACGTTGGACGGGTCCTCCTGGTACAACGCGAAATTGCCCGCGATCGGGCCGTTGGCCAGGTTGACCGGGTCACGCCAGCAGGTCGGGCCGGCGATGGCTGCCGGGTCGCACTGCTCGATCATGGTGTTGGCCGGGAATTCAACCAGCATGCCGGGGTCGCCGACGGTCTGCGAGGCGAGGAAGAACTCCTCGTAGGCACAGTCGGTGCAGTCGTGCATGGGGCCGGTGTGCAGGCGGTTGGCGATGATCTCGGAACCGATGCCGCCGGAACCGTAGTTGATCATGAACTGGTCCTTGACGCCCGCCAGGGTATAGCGCAGCACCGGGTTCTGGTACCACTGCGGGAACACCTGTGAGTTGGTCTGCTCATCGTGGAACACCGAGGCAAACTCGCGGAAGGGCTCCAGCCGGTTGGGCAGGCTGGGCACGTTCTTGCCCGCGCTCTCCAGCGGGTAGGTGATGGGCGGGAAGCTGCCGTCGGGGTTGGGGCCGGCGATAATGGCGTTGATGTCGCTGTGCACCAGTTCATTGGTAGCGGTCAGCATGTTGATGATCGGCAGGCCGGCCTTGCCTTCCAATGTCCAAGGTGCGACGTTCGGGTAAAGGGCCTCGTAGTCGATGATGGGCTGGCCACCGGGGTTGCAGTCGACGCCGACCACATCACCTGCTACGCAGTCTGAAGCAACGGTGCCGACAGTGGCGAGGCGCATCTCTTCCTCAGTCAGCTGGCCGCGATAGAGTTTGGCGCCCACGGGCTCGACGTTGAGCTGGCCGAACAGGCCGATGCCGAGGTTGCCGCTGCTGGCTTCTGAGCCAATGGTGGCGCCGTAGCTATTGACGGTGAAAGTACCCTCGTGCGGGGTGTACAGGTTGTAGGTCCTGGTCTGATTCGGCGCCGCCATGCCCGGACCGCAGACTGCAGCTCCGCCGGATGCATCACCGATGTCGGCACCCGGGTTGTTACCGGCCATACTGCCGTCGTCGCTGATGTCACCAGCAGCAGCGATTTCAGCACCCTGGGCGTGGAAGCCGGCGCAGCGGTCAGCCACCTGGTCATTGTTGATCAGCAGGTCCTGCTGGGCGTTGTTGGGGTTGGCGACCGGGGCCAGCAGGTTGGTGAACTCGACCGTGAGGCAGCTTTCTGCCACGGAGCGCACCACCAGTGGACGCGGTCGCTTGTCGGCCCGCTGTTCCACGTTGCCTGCCGTACAGGTCGTCATTGAGCACGGCGTCCCGTTGAGCGGATCGTTGGGGTTGAGCCGGTTGGCGACCACCACGTCGCGCAGTAGCGAGTAAGTCATCCAGTTTGGATTCTGCGCACCGAGACGGTTGAACACCGTCGGGTTATCCAGCACCACGACTTTGGCGGTGATGGTGTTGGCCCCGGTGCATGCGACCGCCGCCTCGGCCGTGCCGGTATCAGCGACGTAAGCTGCTCCAGACACGACAAACGCCGCGATTGCGGCGATAAACTTTGGCGCACCGCGGCGCCGTGCATATGGATATCTAGCCATCAAAACTCCCTCCGTTAATTGATGTGTCGGGGCGGGTCCCGGATAGCCCTAATCTCCTGAACCCGCCCCGTTGTTCGCCTTTAGTGGTTGAAATGCCCGTGAAACGCCCTCTGATAACGGGGCTTGCCCTACTGGAAGGCTGCCCGACTCGCTGTGAGATCGGGAAACCATCTAATCCTAAGGTATTAATTTTACTAACAACTGGACAGTAACTTTGGTCTATCGCGGGAGCCCGTACCACATGCGTTCGTACAGTCTTGGACCGGGCTAAGGGACAGTCATTGACCTGTACGTTTGGACAGGTTGCCGCGGTGGACTGCCTTTCCGGAACGGTCCTGCAGGGTGGCCACACGATGGGGGGAAACCCCGGCCCGATGGGCGTGCGCACAAGCGCGGATCAAGCGGTGCTGACGTGGGAAGAGAGTCCGGCCCGGGTACGGCGGGTGTTACCCCGATGGTGGAACGCTACGATTGGGATCGAGATGGAAAGAGCGCTTTGCCGCCCTACATGTGGCGGCAAAGCGCAAGAAGAAAAATCCAGCGATTCTACTAAGCCAGGGGCATCAGATACTGACCAGCCCTTGCTCGATCGCGGCCGTTACCGCCTGGGTGCGGTTCTGGACCCGCAGTTTGGTGAACAGGGCGTTGACGTGGTATTTGACCGTGCGCTCTGTGATGAAGAGTTCTCCG
>Ga0316192_10002931_pt1 | contig 12480 bp, 6 predicted proteins | sample MerIslwburrow_MG_FD_204931 | JGI IMG/M metagenome (GOLD analysis project Ga0316192, IMG submission 204931) | Coastal sediment microbial communities from Maine, United States - Merrow Island worm burrow | ecosystem: Environmental > Aquatic > Marine > Coastal > Sediment | place: USA: Maine...
GACGCAGTCGTAGTCGACGAGCGGATTCGAGAAGTTGTTCTCATTGATATAGGTGCCCATGAGGTCCATCGCCAGGTATCCTGCATTGCCGAGACCGAGCAGGTAGTTGACGTTGAGGTCGACACCTGTCTGTTTGATGATTCCGACGTTATTGAAGAGGGTCTGGGTGTAGCCGTTCTGGGTTCTCCACAGGGTACCCTGCGCGTCGCGGTTGATCAGAGCGCAGAGCTCCGGATCACCGGTCTGGATGCAGGTCTGGATGACGTCGTCGGCGCCCAGCACACCAATCGCTTCGGTGATCTCGATGCTGTAGTAATCGACCGTGACCGACAGACCGCGGATCCCCTGCGGGGTCCACACCACACCGGCGGTGTAGGTGTCGGCGGTTTCAGGATCGAGGAAGGGGTTGCCGCCCTCGAGAGTGTTGTACTGATTGGCGGGGTTGGGCGCGATGTTGCCGTACTGACCCGCAAGAACACCGGTGTTGGCGCATCCGGCCTCGGGGGCCGTCGGGTTTTCGCCGGAGCAGGGGTCGGTCGAACCGCTGAGGTTGAAACCCTGCGGACGGTAGAGCTCGAAGAGATTGGCCGCGCGGATGGCGCGGTTGTAACCGCCGCGCAGACGCCAGCTCTGGGTCGGGGCGTAGCTCGCCTGGATCTTGTAGGTGCTGACGCCGCCGGAGGTCGAGTAGTCGGAGTAGCGGTAGCCGAGCTCGAGGGAGAGATCCTGGGCGCCTTTGACGTCCTGGACGAGCGGAATGAGCATCTCGATGAAGGCTTCCTTGACGTTGAGGGCACCGTCGATCACCTCGGTGGCGCCGCCGAAGCCGGCCGCGGACCCGGTGCGATAGACCTCGTCGGGGGTGTTCGCGAAGGCCTCTTCGCGATACTCGGCGCCGATCGCCACCTGGACTCCCTCACTCGCGGAGGGCAGGGCGATACCGTAGTTCTCCCAGTCCGAGGTGAAGGTGAGGTTGAAGACCTGGATCGAGGTCACACCGTACTGCACCGCCACGGTGGAGATGTAGTCGAGGGCTTCCTGGGTCACGCCATCACGGTAGTCGTCGTAAATCTCCCCGGTGGGGTTGTTGAAAATGTTCCAGGGCACGCAGCCGTCGCCGCCGCCGCTGCGGCAGACCCACTCGCCGGTGTCGGGGTCCTCGATCACATCGAGGGCCCTGGCGATCCTGGGGACGCTGAGGTCGTTGTTGTAGGAGTCATACTGGTTGTTCTGACCCTTCATCCAGTAGAAGTCGTAGTTCCACTCGTCGTTGATCTCGCCGCGGAGGCCACCGAGCATGCGGATGTTGGTGTGGCCGAGCGCGTTGGACCGCCCGGCGCCCTCGACGTTGCGGCGGCCGGTGTAGACCTCGCCGTAGGTGTCGCCGTTGGCGTCGATGTAGGGATCGGAGCAGAGGATAGCGACCTGCTGCGGGCTCAACATGGGGTTGTTGCAGTTCATGAACTGATAACCCTCGTTCCCGAAATCCTCGAGCCCAGGAGGTGTCGGGACCCCGGTCCGGAAGAAGTTGCCCGACGGCGCAATCTGCGCATCGGTGTAGTTGTTCATGTACATGACTTCCATGTACACGTCGAAGTGTTCGTTGAACTCGTAGTTCGCGAACGCACCGGCGTTCCACTTCTCGTCGTTGCGTTGAATGAAGTTGTAGCTGGCGTAGTTGAACAGCTGGAAGCCCTCCACGAATTCGTTGCCCTGGACATAATAAATGCCGGTATCGTCACCGTTGGCGCCATAGGTGTCAAAGGACCCGACGTTTGAGGTGAAGGAACCGCCGCACCTGGGCCCGCTGTCGGTAGCGCCGACCGCGCAGTTCACGTAGTCGCGTTGGCCCTTGGTGACTGCGTCGAGCTTGCGGTAGTCGAGGTAGACCGCCGCGTGACCCTTGCCGTCGGCGAACTTGCCGCCGAGGGCGACGTTGGCATTGATGCCGTCGCCATCGTTGACCATCCCGGTGGGATAGTCAAAATCTCTGGCTTCGTTGATCTCCTGGGCGATATTGTTGTTGTTGTCGTGGTTGTAAAAGCTGTACTGGACACCGCCGCGGACGCCTTCGAAGTCGGTGTCCATGACGAAGTTGACAACACCGGAGACCGCGTCGGAACCGTAGGTGGTCGACGCACCGCCGGTCAGCACGTCCACGCGCTTGACGAGCGGCGCGGGAATGACGTTGAGGTCGGGGGCGTACGCACCCGAGGCGTCACCCGGGGGAAGCCGGCGACCGTTCATCAGCACGAGGGTGCGAAAAGTGCCGAGGTTGCGCAGATCGACCGTCGCGGTTCCCGAGGCGCCGTTGGACACCGTCGAGTTCTGGCCGGAGAAGGCCTGCGGCATGGTGGTGATGAGGTCTTCGACGCGGACCGTACCGGAGTAGGTCAGCTCTTGCGGGACCTCCAGGACGGACACGGGGCTCAGCGCGGTCAGGTCAGCGCGGGGAATGAGCGAACCGGTGACGGTGACCTCGCCCTCGAAAGAGCGCTCCATCGCCTGCTCGATCATCGTGTCCGTAACTTCGTCGGTCTCGGACTCCTGCGCCATGACGGGCAGGGCGGCAAGGCCGAGGGCGACAAAGCCGATCAGCAAGGTCATGCGAAAACGATTACTGTCAAACATAAACTTCCTCCTCCTCATTCATTTCTGGTGTTGTTGGAAGAACAAAAACGTACTTGGGATGCCAGGGTCCTCCTACACCGCGGATCCCGAATGGAAAAGTTGGGCATGTTGAACTGGTTCACAACTCGGATCCCGGAGCGACCGCCGATGGCGACCCCTCCTCGGTTTCCGTTGAAATTCGGTGGTTGAAAAACGCAACTATCCACATAGACGTCAAAAAAGAATTGCAAACACCGTGCCACGTTTCGCAAATGCCCGGCAGCGTCTCGCTGACGCCCGGTATTCGCGGAGAACGGGTTCGAACGGATCCGACGGCTCTTCACGGGCTGGATTGTAAACCATCTGTGAGGAATATCTTAGACATTCTTTCAGGAAGGCGTGTGATCTTGGAGATGGAGGCCGCGGATCAACATTGCCTCGCCGGACGTTGGGCACGAAGCTCCTGCTCCCCGAACGCTTTTCGGCACGATGTACGGATTTTCGGATTCTTTGCCCGAAAAACCGAATTTTTCAGGCCTCGGACTCGGCTCGCATCAAACCCTTCTCAGAGCCCTCAACCGCAACCGATCAAGTGGCGTCGAGGTATTCCAGGATATCCCGCGCCGCGTCGGCATCGGGATCGTCGGGCGCGAGTTCGAGAAAACGCTCGAGGTTGTCTCTGGTCTTGGCCTTGTCCCCCTCGCCCAGATAAACGAGACCCAGCAGGTAGTGCGCCTGGGCGTTGGTCGGGTCGACTTCAAGGACCTTGCCGAATCTCTCCTTGGTCTTCTCGTTGTCGTTGGCGTTGTAGGCGGCCATGGCGAGAATCCAGAGGTTCTGTTTCGCAGCCTCGGGTTCGACGGAAGCGAGACCCACGAGCGCATCGATGAGCATCTCGTCGTCCTGGAGCTCCAGCGCCGCGTTGTAGCGCAGACGCAGGGCATCCTCGTTGCCCGGGTTGTTGATCAGGATCGTCTCGGCCGCTGAAGCGGTCACCGCCGGCTTGCCGATTTCAAGACCGGTTGTAGCGACGGCGAAAAGGGCGGGTTCGAGGTTCGGATCGGCGTCAAGGGCCTGCTCGAACTTGACGAATGCACCCTCTTTGTCGTCGACTTTCAAGAGTGCGATTCCCTCGTTGTAGATTCTCTTCGCCTCTTCTGCGAGCAGCCCGAACTTCTCCAGATCAGCCTGCGCTTGAGCGGTCATGGCTTCGTCGCCCGACAGCCGATAGGCTTCCCATCGAGTGCGGAAGATGGCGACATCGGTCGAGCCCATCTCGATGGCCTTCTCGGCGGCCTGGGTCGCTTCACCATAGTGCCCCTGTTCGAGTTCGATCACGCTCAGCGCCTCCCAACCCTGACGGAGTTCGGGATCGTAGTCGAGCGCCTCTTCGAGCTTGGCTTCGGCGGTCGGGTAGTCCTTGGCTGTGAATGCCTCCACCGCCGCCTGATAGGCCGCGGCGGCTTCGCTTGTGGTTAACACGGGAGCGTCACCGATGACGCCCGTCTCACCCGGCGTGAGAGTAAAATCAAACCTCTCGGTGCCGTCTTTGCTCCAGGTCTGCTCGGTCTTCATGGTGATGTAGCCGGCCTTTGAGAAGACATAGGTGTAGACGACGTCAATGACGTCGAAATCGAGCTTAAAGACGCCCTTTTTGTCGGTGACCTTGATCTCGTTGAAATCAGGGACGGCTTCGCACGTCGCCTGCACCGTCACCCCCTCGATAGGGTTGCCGTCGGGATCGACGACCTGGCCGATGAGTCTTCCCAGTCGTTTGCCCGCAGCGTCAGCCATACCGGCCGCCACGAGGAGGAACACCAGGGAAACGATGAGGACGGATTTCTTGCGAGTCATACTCGGCACCTCTTCCTCGGGCTCGAATCGCCTGCTTCGCCATCGGCCCGACCCGAATTTTCACCATCGATTTCAGCCGTGGAATCGTGGTGTCGACCGCAGTATATCGCGAACCGCAAGCCGCATCCGGCGACTGATACATCTTCTTGACACCGGATCCGACCGCCGGCAACGCCGGACCTGCCGCACCGAACTCGAGTCGCGGGCGCCGCCGCCGACGGAAAGGGAGGGCCGATCAATCGACCTTTTCAGAAGCCGACATCAGGGCCTCGATCTTGGTCGAGTAACGGCGTCGGTCCTGCTCGGTCGCGGCAACCTCCTCGGCCTTGGACGTCCACCGTCGAGCTTCCTTCTCGTTCCCTTCCATCAGATAGCACAGACCGAGCAGGAAATAAAACTCATCGTCGTCTTTGTGCTTTCGGATGGCGTGTTTGAGATGTTCGATGGCGGTCGTGTAGTCGCGCTTGAAGAATGCCTCGCGGGCGAGACTGAACCGGAAGTACGGGTTGTTCATCCGATGTTCCTCGACCCGTTTCTGGTAGATCTCGGCCTTCTTCGCATCCCCCATCAGCTCGTAGAGACGAACCAGATTGCTCATGGCGACCGCGTCCGTCTTGTCGGCCTTGAGCGCCTGAAGATACGCCGCTTCGGCGTGTTCGAAGTGATCGAACTTGCGGTAGAGGGAACCGAGATTCGTCCACGCCGGGGAGAATCTCCCGTCGCCATCGGTGATGGCGCGACGGAAGAACGCGACCGCCGCATCCACATCGCCGTCCTGCATCCGCTCCACCCCCAGGTTGTTGAAGAAGTGCGCGATGGCCCGCGTGTCAGAGACGACCTCGACGGCGTAGGTGCTCTTGAAATCGCTGATGTTGAAGTCGACGACGTGGACTCCCGCAGCGCCGAGGTCGACGTAGACGTTGACGTGCCGGTTGAGCACGTAGACGTCCTTTCTCATGGACCAATCGGGGGGAATGTCGACCTCCTGGAACTCCGCCTGCAACCCCACCCCACGGGCCAGGCTGATGAACATGGTGGAGAACGACAGGCAGTTACCCAACTGGAGGCGAAAGGTCTCCGCAGCAGTGCGGGTGTTCTCGTCGTACTGCAGCCCGAAGGTGTTCTCGCCCATGATCGCGTCGATCAACTGCTCCAGCTTGAAGACATCGGTGGCCCCCGGGTTGACGTTGGCCTTGAGGAAATCGCGCATCTCGTCGCTCAGGGCGAGGACCATCTTCGCGGTGATGTCGGTGGTGGGATCATCGGTGACGCCGAGAGCTTCGCCGCTGAGCAGCTCTTTGGGGGTGATCGTCGGTCGATCCCGCGCCGATGAGCCCGCCGCAGATGTGAGGACGGCGATCGCGACGGCGGCAATGATCAGTCTCTTGGACATGGCGAACCTCTCGTTTTGGTCGACGGCGGCTGACCCCAGCATAACCTACCGTTTCGCCGGATGACCCGCGACCCGTTCGGCCCGAGGTTCCATCGACTCCTGTCATACGAATGAAGTGCCGACCCGGTTGTCTCCACAGCCGTCTTCGCTGCAGGGTTCGCCGGACCCCGCCGCACAGCTCTCTAGTGTTCAGCCATAATGCTGACCGGAGGATCGATGACCACGAACCACGGACTCAACGTCAACCCGAAGATCAAACGCCTCGTCTGCTCCATGAGCGGAAGAGAGGTCGACACCCGAGGTTTCCGACGGCCGATCGGTCTCTGTTCGTGCTGTCCGCCGCCCGGCAAGCCCGTCATCGTCGAGTACGACCTCGATCGGGCCGAGTTCGGGGAGCCTCGGCGCCGGGCGGGGATCTGGTCGTTCGCCGATCTTCTGCCGGTCATCGGCCCCGAACCCTCGTTTGCCGCGGACGTCGGTCTGACCTCGACCGTGGAGATCTCCTCCTGGAGCCGCGCGCTGGGTGTCGAGGTCCTCGCAAAAAACGAAGGGACAAATCCCTCCGGCAGCTTCAAGGACCGCGGACTCGCCGTCGGGATCGCCTTCGGCGCCGCCTGCGGCGCCCAACGATTCTGTCTTCCCACCCAGGGCAACGCCGGGGTCGCCGCAAGCCTCTTTTCGGCCCGCCTCGGCCTCCCCGGTTGTCTGGTCTACATGCCGGAGGGATACGAGGACGGGCTCTATCACCGGGAAGCGCGGTATTTCGGCGCCGAAGTTCGCTTTCACGGCTCCAACATCGCCGCTGCGGGCAAGAAAATGCGCGACGATGTTGCCGGAGAGCTCGCGTCGGGCGCCTATGTCGACATCTCGACCTTCTTCGAGCCGGGACGGCTCGAGGGAAAAAAGACCATGGGTCTCGAGATCTTTCACGATCTCGGCGCCGAAAACCTCCCGCACTGGATCCTCTACCCCACCGGCGGCGGCACCGGCCTCGTCGGGATCTGGAAGGCGTTCACCGAGCTCATCGGCATGGGTCGGATCGACCCTGAAGAACACCGGTTGCCGCGGATGGTGGCCGTCCAGGGTGAGAACTGCGCGCCGGTGGTCGAGTCGTTCGAGGCCGGACTCGACGAGGTGCGACCCGTGCAGTCGCGGGGCACCATCGCGGACGGCCTCGACGTGCCCGGCGCCATCATGGGGCACGGCATCCTGCGCGCCATCCGCGAGTCCGGCGGCACGGCGGTGGCCGTCAGCGAGGAGGACATTCTCACGAGATTTTCGGACTGCGGCCGCATCGGTGTGACCGCCAGCTTTGAAAGCGCCGCGGTCGTCGCCGCCCTCCACCGGCTCCTCGAAAGCGGCGATGTGTCCCCGGGCGAGAGGGTCCTCCTCCTGCTCACCGCCGGCCATTTCATCCCCCTCGGTCAACGGAGGGTTCCCGGCTGGGAGTAAATTTCCGCCAACCGATGGTTGATATGGGGGAAGATCGAAAAGGAGCCGGAGATGCAGAACATCACGACCGCCGCCCTGTTTGCCGCCGTCCTGGCCGTCGCCGCCGTTGGAGCGGGCGCCGAGCTGACTCAGGACAGCCTCGCCACGGATGTGGGCGAGCTCACGATCCACCCGATCGACCACGCGACCTTCGTCATGACCGTGGGCGACACGGTGATCTACGTCGATCCGGTGGGAGGCCCGGAGCTTTTCGCCGACTTCGATCCCCCCGATCTCGTCCTCGTCACGCACATCCACGGTGACCACATGAGCGCCGAAACCCTCGCCGGTGTGTGCACCGAGACGACTCGGATCGTGGTCCCGGCCACGGTCGCCGAGGAGTTGGGAGAGCGAGTTCCCGGCGAGTTGACCATCCTCGCCAACGGCGAGGCGTTCTCCACTGCCGGCATCCGTGTCGAGGCCGTCCCCGCCTACAATCTGACCGAAGACAGGAAGGGATTCCACCCTCAGGGACGTGACAACGGCTATGTCGTCACCATCGGCGGCAAACGGATCTACATCTCCGGCGACACCGAGGACATCCCCGAGATGCGGTCGCTCGACAACATCGACGCCGCATTCGTCTGCATGAACCTCCCCTACACAATGACCGTAGAACAGGCAGCGGATGCCGTCCTCGCGTTCGCACCGAAGATCGTGTATCCGTACCACTACCGGGGCAAGGGAGGGATGAGTGACCTCGATGCGTTCACAAAGCTCGTCGCCGCAGATCCCGGGATTGAAGTGCGGCTGCTGAACTGGTATTGAGCCGCAATTCTCGGCGGTCGTCGCCCGCGGACGATGGTTTTCGACACATGGAAGGTACCCGGAATGGAACGCAGACGAATTGAGCCTGGCCACGCGTTCGTGATTCTTCTCGCCTTGCTCGCCGCCATCGCCTCCTCGGCGTCGTCGGCCGCGGAGGAAGCAACCCTCTCGCCCACCGGATACGTCTACCTCGATGTCAACGGTACCCCCCTTCCCTTCCAGACCCACGCCGCGATCCTCGAGGCGCTGCGCACCGGAACCGTCGTCGAGCAGAAGCTCATGACACGCGGCGTCGCTCAGAACACAAAGCTCGTCCTCGACGTCGACGGCGTTCGACTTCACGCGGTGCTTCGCACGATCAACGTCTCTGAACGGGAAAAAACCACGTCCAAGAGGATCATCATCAAGTACCGCGACTCGTGGCAGTTCGAGATCGCAGCCTACGAGCTGAGCGAGCTTCTCGGGATCGGCCGCGTTCCCCCGGTGGTGGAACGCACCATCGACGGCGTCCCGGGATCGATCCAGATCTGGATGGAGGGCACGACGCCCGAGGATCTCATGGTCGAAGACGATCGCCTCGATCCCCCGGACAAGACCTTCTGGAACCGGCAGAAGTCGATCATGCTCGTGTTCGACGCTCTCATCGCGAACTCAGACCGCAATCAGGGCAACCTTCTCATCGATCAGAACTGGAACATCTGGTTCATCGACCAGACGCGGGCGTTCCGGGAAACCTCGGTGCTCATCGACAAAGACCACATCAAGACGTGCGAGCGGTCCCTCTTCCGGGCTCTTCAGGAGACCTCCGACGAGGCCATTCGAGAGCGGGTCGAGAGTTATCTGACGAGCGGCGAGATGAAGAAGCTCCTGCGGCGGCACGGCAAGCTGGTGAATCACATCGAGAAAATGATCGAGGAAAACGGCTTAGCGAACGTGCTTTACGACCTCGACCCCTGAGGCCCGCCACGTTTCCGGGCGGCGGCTCCTCGTGGATTGTTCGAGACCACCGGAGTCTGTCACCCTGAGTGGAGCTGCCTTCGAGGCTGCGGAGTCGAAGCTCCCCAACGGGTCGGATGCGCGCCGCTTGCCTAATGGGTGGCACCCATTATCGTGGACCTCCTCCGGATGGGCTTCGAGCACCTCCCTGAGCAGAACCTCAGCCTCCTCGTTGCGACCGATTTTCAAGTTGGCTCAGATTTCGATTCATTGTTTTACCACGCCTCATTCTTTGTGGCTGTCTTTTTCACGTAGTGCCTCATTGATCATTTCATGCACAACCGGCTGATTCGGATCAATCTCAAGAGACTTCTTGTAACTGGCAAGGGCTTCAGACAACTTGCCTTGTTTTGCCAACACGGTACCTAGCCCAGCATACGAACCGGCACTGTCAGGAAATATCCGGATCATTTCACGATAATGCATAGCAGCGGCGTCATATTTATTCTGGGCGAATAAAACCCTAGCTAAACCGTAATGAACAGAGAAATTGTCATTGTCAATTTCAAGTGCTTTTTCATAATATGCAGCAGCCTCATCATACTTATTCTGTCCTGCAAATCCAAATGCAGCATTTTGGAGGGCATCTGTAAAAAGGGGATTGATCTCAAGTGCCTTGAGGCAGTAATCGATTCCCTCATCAAATTTTGACTGATAAATAAGAGTCAGCCCCAGGTTACTTAGCATTTCATATTTACTCGGTGCTAGCTCTATACCTTTCTTAAAGTACTCGACGGCCTGGTCAAGTTTACCCAACCGAACCAAAGACAGAGCGAGGTAATTATAAGGCTCGTAGTGTTCCGGTTTCAATTCAGTGGCCTTCTGTAAATAAGTGACAGCACCTGTAAAATCATTTGTTTCAAAGGCAATCTTGCCAAGGTGGAGATGAACGATAAAGGATTCCGGTCGCTGACGAAGCATTTCCCCGCATATCTGTTCCGCTTCATCATATTGTTTCAGGGCAATAAGCTCATTTATCGTGTAATTGTTCTTGTGGAAATTGATAAGATCTTTGGGGTCATCTTTGCTTTGGTCAAAATCGAAATCTTCACTGACACTGCTTCCGGCAACATACCCCAATGATTCCAGGCGTCTCCTGGTCTGCTCATCCAGTGTCAGCTTGCTTTGAGGATCACTCTTGCGAACCTGTTCTTCCAATATCTGTTTAAGCCGATCCTGCATCATCCGGGCACGGTTCAATTGCTGTTGGTACAGGTTTTGTTCTTCACGAGGGTCATTCATAATATTATATAACTCAGGACGGGAGGTTTGTATGTACTTCCAGTTCCCCGCTATCAGCCCGATAAGGCTGGAGGCATCGTATTTTGTGGGGGTCAAGGACTCGCAGTAGATGTCTTTGGCCTTTAGAGAGTTCTTCCTTTTGCTAAAAAACGATGAGAGGTCTCTTCCTGAAAACGGGATATTGGTCTCTATATCCAGCAGTTTGCATATCGTCGGTACGATGTCGACTATCCCCACCGGCTCATCGATCACTCGTGCCTTGCTGCTGCCGGGCAGCCTAAAGATAAGCGGCACCTTGACGGCATCCTGATAAATGAAATATGCGTGGGTCGATTCACCGTGGCTGCCGAGCATCTCACCGTGGTCGCCGGTAATAACTATCAGGGTTGACTCGTAAAGGCCGAGCGATTTGAGCTTTTTGATGACAGTGCCGATGCAATGGTCGGTAAAGGCGATCTCACCTGCGTATGAACTGGCCGCGAATCGCGAAGCAAACGGCTCAGGCGGCTCATAGGGGGTATGGGGGTCATAGTAGTGTAGGAAGTAAAAGAACCTTTCATCGGCGTGCTCATCGAGCCAATCCATCGCCAGCCGGGTCGCCTCATCGCCTTTTCGTTCGCTGATGAGATTGTCGGCGATATGCTTTTCTTCAAATATGTCGTTGTATGTATCGAACCCCTGGTCAGTGCCAAATTGGGAATCCAGGACAAACGCACTGATCAGCGCACCTGTGGTAAAGCCCTCTTCTTTGAGTATCTCGGCAAGAGTAGTATTTGACTCGGCAAGTTTATAGTCAATGTTGTCATGAACACCGTGGCGGGGCGGTATGTCTCCTGTCAGCATTGATGAGTGTGCTGGCAATGTTAACGGCACCGGTGAGTACACGTTTTTGAACAATGTACCTTCGGCGGCAACCGCATCGATATTGGGTGTTGTCTTGTGCCTGAAGCCATAGCAACTGAGGATATCACTGCGGCAGGTGTCAATACTGATAAGGACAACATTCCGGATACCCGCTGCCGGCGAAGTCGATGTCTTAAACAGTATTATTCCTATAACTGCAGAGGCAACTATTGCGGCGACAACCAGTAAACGAATGTTTTTTCTTTTCATTATTGTAGCCCTACGCATTGTATCAATGTCTATTCCACGACCTGCGTCCCCGGTTGCCTCAGGTTTGGCTGATTCATGGTGCGATTGGCTGTGTGAGGAGCTCGGCCTCTGTAATCGGCTGTGAGGCAATGACCGTCTGTGGGATAGGAAGTTCCTTTTCCATACCTGAAGCGTAACACCCCTGCTTACCCTCTAGCCTCCCGGTGGTCAGCGCTCTTCTCGGAGCGTCATGTCAAAGGGAGATCGGCATGGTGCTTCGACTCGCTAGCCCGAATGACAGGTTCGGTCAATCATCGATATCGGCGAGCAGGACCTCCACCGCGACCTCGAGCTGTTGATCCCGTCCCTCGGCTTCGAGCTTCGGATCGTTGTCGATTTGATGGTCTGGATCGAGGTGCTTGTTCTCGCTCATGTCGCCGTGGATGTCGATGTGCCCGACCTCCGGGATCCCGAAGAAGAGCGATCGATCCTGGAGGGTCTCCCACCACACCGCGGTGCACGTGCCCGGCACCTGCATCCCCACGGTCTCGCCGATGCCGAGACCGGTGTAGGCCGACGGGAAGCAGTGGGCGTCGGAGTAGTTGCCCTCGTTCATCACGACGATGGACGGTTTTGTCCAGCGTCCGCTGGGATCCGTACCCACGACCTGACCACGGGGCACCGAGGTGAAATAGACCTCCCCGCTGAGGAACGTCGTCAACGCCTCGACCAGATTGCCGCCGCCGTTGAACCGGGTGTCGAGGATGATGCCCTCTTTCTCGGTGTGGCGGCCGAAGACCTCCTCATAGATTTCGCGGTAGGGCCCGTCGCTCATCCCGCGAATGTGGGCGTAGCCGAGCCGGCCATTCGACAGCCGATCAACCTCGGCGCGCCGCGAGCGCACCCAGCGCTTGTAGAGCAATCCCCTGAGCTCGCCCTGGGAGATCGGTTTGACCGTTTCCTGCCAGCGCTTGCCGGACTCCGGATGATGCAGTGACAGACGGATGAGCTCACCCGCCTTGTGGTTGAGCAGG
>Ga0316192_10002933_pt1 | contig 12475 bp, 6 predicted proteins | sample MerIslwburrow_MG_FD_204931 | JGI IMG/M metagenome (GOLD analysis project Ga0316192, IMG submission 204931) | Coastal sediment microbial communities from Maine, United States - Merrow Island worm burrow | ecosystem: Environmental > Aquatic > Marine > Coastal > Sediment | place: USA: Maine...
TGGTACGCACACTTGCAGAACCTCCTGCGATGCTGGCCCGGACAATGTCCGCGCGTGGCGAGCAGGAAGCTGCTTAAGGTTATTGAACTGAAAATATTTCCTGACTCAGGAATTGTAATTTAGAGGAATTAAGAAATGGCACTGTCAAACGAAGACCTGCTCAAAGAATTGAGCGCAAAACCCATCATGGAAGTTGTTGAGCTCGTCAAGATGCTCGAAGACGAGTGGGGCGTATCTGCTGCTGCTCCTGTAGCTGTTGCCGCCGGCCCTGCTGCCGATGCAGGCGCCGCTGCTGAAGAGAAGACCGAATTCGACGTCGTAATGACGAGTTTCGGTAGCAACAAGGTTTCTGTCATTAAGGCTGTTCGCGCCCTCACCGGGCTCGGCCTCAAGGAAGCCAAGGACACTGTTGAAGGCGCACCGTCGACGATTAAGGAAGCGGTTGCCAAAGACGAAGCAGAAGACGTCAAGAAGCAGCTTGAAGAAGCCGGCGCATCAGTTGAGGTCAAGTAAGGATTCGCGGCTATAGCCGCCGTCCCTACATTGAGCGATCTGCATCGGAAAAAGTCGGGTGAGCAGCCAGTCGCATTGCGGCTGGCTGCTTGCTCGCGTCTGTAACTAAAGAAGGCTAACGAGGACTTCTCGAATGGCATACTCATTCACTGAGAAAAAGCGAATCCGCAAGAACTTTGGCAAACGTCCGACGACTTTGGACGTGCCGTACCTGTTGTCGATCCAGGTGGATTCGTACAACAAGTTCCTGCAATCAGACAAGACAATCGAAGACCGTGGGGATATCGGCCTGCACGCCGCATTCCAGTCGGTGTTTCCGATTGTCAGCTATTCAGGCAACGCGGCTCTCGAGTACGTGAGCTACCGCCTGGGCCAGCCGGTATTTGACGTCAAGGAATGTCAGATGCGTGGTCTGACCTATGCGGCGCCGATTCGGGTCCTGGTCCGCCTCGTCATCTATGACAAGGAAGCCAGCGGTACGCCGAAGCCGGTCAAGGACATTCGCGAGCAGGAAGTCTATCTCGGTGAAATGCCGTTGATGACCGACCACGGTACGTTTGTCATTAACGGTACCGAGCGGGTCATCGTGTCGCAGTTGCATCGTTCACCTGGCGTGTTCTTCGATCACGACAAAGGCAAGACGCACAGCTCGGGCAAGTTGCTGTTCTCTGCGCGTGTTATTCCCTACCGCGGTTCGTGGCTCGACATGGAGTTCGATCCGAAGGACTGCGTATTCGCGCGTATCGACCGTCGCCGCAAGCTGCCGGTAACGATCATCCTGCGTGCGCTCGAAATGAACAACGAGGAAATGCTCGATCTGTTCTTCGAGAACGTCGATTTTTACCTCTCCGAGAAAGAGATCAAGATGGGTCTCGTACCAGAGAGGCTGCGAGGCGAAACGGCGAGCTTTGAGATCAAGCTGGGCCGCAAGGTCATTGTCGAAGAGGGCAAGCGGATTACGGCAAAGCATGTTCGCGACATGGAGAAATCCACGGTCGACAGGCTGGTCGTGCCCAACGAGTACCTTGAAGGCAAGATCCTGGCCAACGATATTGTGGACACGGAAACCGGCGAGCTGCTGGCGGCGGCCAACACAGAGCTGACCGACGAACTCGTCGCGCAACTGATCGAAGCCGGTATCGAGCATATTCGTTGCTTGTACGTTAACGACCTGGACCACGGGCCGTTTATCTCCAATACGCTGAACATAGACCCATCGACGACGCGCCTCGAAGCGCTCGTCGAAATCTACCGCATGATGCGTCCGGGCGAGCCGCCTACCAAGGAAGCGGCGGAGAACCTGTTCCAGAACCTGTTCTTCAATCCCGATCGCTATGACCTGTCAGCTGTTGGCCGGATGAAGTTCAACCGACGAGTCGGTCGTGACAACTCGGAAGGCATTGGCGTACTCGATAAGGACGACATCCTTGATGTCCTGTCGACCCTGATCAACATCCGTAACGGTTTCGGCACGGTTGATGATATTGACCATCTTGGTAACCGACGTGTACGTAGTGTCGGTGAGATGGCTGAGAACGCATTCCGCGTCGGCCTGGTCCGCGTCGAGCGCGCTGTCAAAGAGCGCCTGACCCAGGCTGAGGCTGATGGCCTGATGCCGCAGGAGATGATTAACGCGAAGCCGGTTGCGGCCGCCGTTAAGGAATTCTTCGGCTCCAGCCAGTTGTCGCAGTTCATGGACCAGAACAACCCGCTGTCAGAAGTTACTCACAAGCGCCGTGTGTCGGCACTTGGGCCGGGTGGCCTGACGCGTGAACGCGCTGGCTTCGAGGTTCGCGACGTGCACCCGACTCACTATGGTCGTGTGTGCCCGATTGAGACACCTGAAGGCCCGAATATCGGCCTGATCAACTCGCTGGCTGTCTATGCGCGCACAAACGAGTACGGATTCCTTGAGACGCCGTATCGTAAAGTTGTGAACAGCAAGGTGACGTCCGAGATCGAATACCTGTCGGCGATCGAGGAAAGCCAGTACATGGTCGCGCAGGCCAATGCTGAACTTGATAAGAACGGCAAGTTCGTCGAAGACTTCGTGGCTGTGCGCTACAAGAACGAAACAACCCTGGCCCCGCCAGCAGATGTCAATTACATGGACGTCAGCCCGCGCCAGATCGTATCGGTCGCAGCTGCACTCATTCCGTTCCTTGAGCACGATGATGCTAACCGCGCGCTTATGGGATCGAATATGCAACGCCAGGCAGTACCGACACTGCGCGCCGAGGCGCCGCTCGTCGGCACCGGCATTGAACGCGCGGTTGCGATTGATTCCGGCGTGACCGTTGTCGCTCGCCGCGGCGGTTATGTCGATTCGGTCGACGCGTCACGCATCGTCGTGCGCGTCAATGATGATGAGACGACGGCCGCTGAGCCAGGCGTGGATATCTACAACCTGACCAAGTACACACGATCTAACCAGAACACCTGTATCAACCAGCGCCCGCTCGTGAAGAACGGCGACTCGATTGCTGCCGGTGACGTGCTCGCCGACGGTCCGTCGACGGATATGGGTGAGCTGGCGCTTGGCCAGAATCTGCTCGTCGCGTTCATGCCCTGGAATGGTTACAACTTCGAAGATTCAATCCTGATTTCGGAGCGCGTCGTCAAGGAAGATCGTTTCACGACAATCCACATCGAAGAGCTGCAGTGTGTCGCGCGTGACACCAAGCTTGGGCCTGAGGACATTACGTCGGACATACCGAACGTTGGTGATGCTGCCCTTGCAAAGCTTGACGAGTCGGGCATCGCGTTTATCGGCGCTGAAGTTAATGCCGGTGACATTCTCGTCGGCAAGGTGACGCCGAAGGGCGAAACCCAGTTGACGCCGGAAGAGAAGCTGCTGCGTGCCATCTTTGGTGAGAAGGCATCCGACGTGAAAGATACGTCGCTGCGTGTACCGCCTGGAATGGACGGCACAGTCATCGACGTTCGCGTCTTCACGCGCGATGGTGTTGAAAAAGACCTGCGCGCACTGTCGATCGAAAAATCGGAACTCGAGGCGGTTCGCAAAGATCTCGACGATACGTTGCGTATCCTTGAAGAGGATATCTACGAGCGTGTCGAGCGCATGCTGACAGGCAAGATGGCCCAGGGTGGACCGAACAAGCTGAAATCCGGCTCGAAGATCACCAAGGCCTACATTGAAGAATTGCCTCGCGAGCAGTGGTTCGAGATTCGTCTCAAGAACGACGATGCGAACGAACAGCTGCAGAAGGCGTTTGAACGCCTCAAGGCGCAGCGCGACGAGTTCGATCAGCGCTTCGAAGAGAAGAAGACGAAGATCACCGCCGGCGACGACCTCGCTCCGGGCGTGCTCAAGATGGTCAAGGTTTACCTGGCCGTCAAGCGCCGCATCCAGCCGGGCGACAAGATGGCTGGCCGTCATGGAAACAAGGGCGTTATCTCGACGATCGTTCCGGTCGAAGACATGCCGTACCTTGAGAACGGTAACCCCGTTGATATCGTGTTGAACCCGCTGGGTGTTCCGTCGCGTATGAACGTCGGGCAGGTGCTGGAAACGCACCTTGGCTGGGCGGCGAAGGGCGTTGGTAACAAGATCAACGAGATGCTCAAGGCCCAGGAATCGATTGCCCAGCTCAGGAAGTTCCTGGAGGCGGTCTACAACAAGACAGGCGGCAAGGTCGAGGACATCAAGTCGTTCACCGACGAAGAAGTGCTTGAGCTTGCGGGCAACCTGACCAACGGCGTGCCGACGGCTACACCGGTATTCGATGGCGCGACAGAAGAAGAGATCAAGGGTCTCCTCGAACTCGCGGACCTTGATGTTTCGGGTCAGTCAACCTTGTATGACGGTCGCACGGGCGAGAAATTCGATCGCGACGTTACCGTCGGCTACATGTACATGTTGAAGCTCAATCACCTGGTAGACGACAAAATGCATGCACGTTCGACCGGACCTTACTCGCTCGTCACGCAGCAGCCGCTGGGTGGTAAGGCGCAGTTCGGTGGTCAGCGCTTCGGTGAGATGGAGGTCTGGGCACTCGAAGCCTACGGCGCTGCCTACACACTGCAGGAAATGCTGACGGTTAAATCGGACGACGTTCAGGGGCGTACCAAGATGTACAAAAACATCGTGGACGGTGAGCACTACATGGATGCCGGCATGCCGGAATCGTTCAACGTACTGGTCAAGGAAATTCGTTCCTTGGGCATCAACATTGAGCTGGAGACAGACTAATGAAAGATCTCCTGAAGCTTTTCAAGTATCAGAACCCGGTCGACGACTTCGATGCAATCCGCATCGGTCTGGCGTCTCCCGACATGGTCCGGTCCTGGTCGTTTGGTGAAGTCAAGAAACCTGAAACGATTAACTACCGTACGTTCAAGCCAGAGCGTGATGGCCTGTTTTGTGCCAAGATCTTTGGCCCGATAAAGGACTACGAGTGCCTGTGCGGCAAGTACAAGCGCCTGAAGCACCGCGGAGTAGTCTGCGAGAAGTGCGGCGTTGAGGTCACACAGACCAAGGTTCGCCGCGAGCGCATGGCGCACATCGAGCTGGCCAGCCCGGTTGCGCATATCTGGTTCCTGAAGTCATTGCCATCACGTATCGGCCTCATGCTCGACATGACGCTGCGCGAGATCGAGCGTGTCCTTTATTTCGAGGCCTTTGTGGTCGTCGAACCGGGCATGACCGAACTCGAGCGTGGTCAGCTCATGACTGACGATATGTACCTCGACGCGCTTGAGCAGTATGGCGACGAGTTCGACGCTCGCATGGGCGCCGAGGCTGTTCGCGAAATGCTCATGACGATCGACCTGCAACGTGAAATCGTGCAGGTCAGGGAAGACATGGGTGCTACGCGTTCAGAGACCAAGATCAAGCGTCTGTCCAAGCGACTGAAGCTGATCGAGTCGTTCGTCGAGTCGGGCAACAAGCCGGAATGGATGGTTCTGACTGTCCTGCCTGTGCTGCCGCCGGATCTGCGTCCGCTGGTGCCGCTGGATGGTGGCCGTTTTGCCACGTCGGACCTCAATGATCTGTACCGCCGTGTTATCAACCGCAACAACCGCTTGCGTCGCCTCCTCGAGCTGAATGCTCCGGATATCATTGTTCGCAATGAGAAGCGCATGCTGCAGGAGTCGGTCGACGCGCTGCTTGATAACGGTCGTCGCGGCCGAGCTATCACGGGCACGAACAAGCGCCCGCTGAAGTCGCTCGCCGACATGATCAAGGGCAAGCAAGGTCGTTTCCGCCAGAACCTGCTTGGCAAGCGCGTTGACTACTCGGGTCGTTCCGTAATCGTGGTTGGACCAACGCTTAAGCTGCACCAATGTGGGCTGCCGAAGAAGATGGCACTTGAACTCTTCAAGCCGTTTATCTTCTCAAAGCTGCAATTGCGAGGTGAAGCGACGACGATCAAGGCTGCCAAGCGACTGGTTGAGCGCGAAGGCGCGGAAGTCTGGGATATTCTCGAAGAAGTTATTCGCGAACACCCGGTCATGCTGAACCGCGCGCCGACCCTTCACCGTCTTGGTATCCAGGCATTTGAGCCGGTACTCATCGAAGGCAAGGCTATCCAGCTGCATCCGCTGGTATGTACGGCATTCAACGCCGACTTTGACGGTGACCAGATGGCCGTGCACGTGCCGCTATCGATTGAGGCGCAGCTTGAAGCTCGTGCCCTGATGATGTCGTCGAACAATATCTTGTCGCCGGCCAATGGCGATCCGATCATCGTGCCGTCGCAGGACGTCGTGCTGGGTCTCTACTACATGACCCGCACGAGAGTTAATGCGAAAGGCGAGGGGATGATTCTCGCGAGTCTGGATGAAGCCCGTCGTGCCTTCGAAACCGGCGCCGCGGAACTGCAGGCGCAAGTCAAGGTTCGAGTCACGGTCCATGAAGCAAACGAAGACGGCGAGCTCGAGGAGGTAACAAAAATCCTCGATACGACGGTCGGACGCGCATTGCTGTCGGACATCCTGCCGAAAGGTATGGAGTTCACGCATATCAATCGAGCGATGTCGAAGAAGGCAATCTCGAATGTCATCAATGCGTGTTACCGCCAGCTTGGTCTCAAGAAGACAGTCGTATTTGCTGACCGACTGATGTACATGGGCTTCCGTCTCGCGACGAAGGCCGGTATCTCGATCGGCGTGAATGACATGGTTGTCCCGGAGAACAAGGAAGCGATCCTTGCTGCAGCGGAGACCGAGGTCAAGGAAATCCAGGACCAGTACGGTTCGGGTCTTGTGACTGACGGCGAGCGTTACAACAAGGTTGTCGACATCTGGTCGCGGACCAACGAGCAGATCGCCAAAGCGATGATGGATAAGCTCGGCTCGGAAACTGTCAAAGACGCCAAGGGCAAGAAGGTCGAGCAGGAATCGTTCAACTCGATTTACATGATGGCCGACTCCGGTGCTCGTGGTTCGGCCGCGCAGATTCGCCAGCTTGCTGGTATGCGTGGTCTGATGGCCAAGCCGGACGGCTCGATTATCGAGACGCCGATTACGGCTAACTTCCGCGAAGGCTTGGACGTTCTGCAGTACTTCATCTCGACTCACGGCGCTCGTAAAGGTCTTGCCGATACGGCACTAAAGACCGCCAACTCAGGTTACCTGACGCGTCGCCTCGTCGATGTTGCTCAGGATCTCGTGGTCACCGAAGTGGATTGTGAAACTCGCAACGGTGTAGCAATGGCGCCGATCGTCGAAGGCGGCGATATCGTCGAGCCTCTGACCGAGCGTGTATTGGGTCGTGTACTGGCAGAGCCGGTGATGATTCCGGGTTCTGACAAGGTCGCGTTTGATGCGGGCACGATGCTCGACGAAGCAACCGTGCAGCGTCTCGAAGAGCTCTCGATCGATAACGTGATGGTTCGCTCTCCGATTACCTGTGAAATCCGCTACGGTGTGTGCTCGCAGTGTTATGGCCGTGATTTGGCCCGTGGCCACCGCATCAACATCGGTGAGGCTGTTGGCGTAATTGCAGCCCAGTCGATTGGTGAGCCGGGCACGCAGCTGACGATGCGTACCTTCCATATTGGTGGTGCGGCATCCCGTTCTGCAGCGATCAACAACATTGAAATCAAGTCGAACGGTGTCGCGAAGCTCCTGAACATCAAGACAGTTGCCCACCACAAGGGCTACCTGGTTGCCGTTTCACGTTCTGGTGAAATCTCGGTGGTTAACGAGATGGGCCGCGAGCGCGAGCGTTACAAGGTTCCTTATGGCGCAACTATCACGATTCAGGACGGGGCCGAAGTCAAGCAAGGCCAGATCGTCGCGAACTGGGACCCGCATACCCACCCGGTAGTCACGGAAGTCGAAGGCAAGATCAAGTTCGAGGATTTCATCGACGGCATTACGGTTACCGAGCAAGTCGACGAGTTCACCGGACTGACCAGCATTGTCGTACTCGATCCGAAGAGTCGTGGAGGGGCAGGCAAGGATCTGCGCCCGGTGGCAAAACTGATCGATGACGAAGGCAATGAAATCTGCTTCGCCAACACTGAAATTCCGGCCGTGTACGCATTGCCAGTCGGCGCCATCATCTCGATGGCTGACGGCGCGAAGGTCTCAGTGGGTGACGTTATTGCACGTATCCCGCAGGCGTCTTCCAAGACTCGTGATATCACGGGTGGTCTGCCGCGCGTCGCTGACTTGTTCGAAGCGCGCAAGCCGAAAGATCCGGCGATCATGGCGGAGCACACGGGTACAGTGAGCTTCGGTAAGGAGACCAAGGGCAAACGTCGTCTCGTCATTACGGATGAGGCGGGCGAGAGTTACGAGGAGCTGATTCCGAAGTGGCGCCACCTCAACGTGTTCGAAGGTGAGCAGGTTGCACGGGGTGAAATCATTGCGGACGGTGAGCCGAACCCGCACGATATCCTGCGCCTTCGCGGCGTCGAGAATCTGGCCGATTACCTTGTTCGCGAAATCCAGGATGTTTACCGTCTGCAGGGCGTGAAGATCAATGACAAGCACATCGAGGTGATCATTCGCCAGATGCTGAGAAAGGTCATTGTTGCCACGCCCGGCGAGAGCAACTACCTGCGCGGCGAGCAGATCGACAAGGCACGTTTCCTTGAAGAGGCCGAGCAACTCCAGGCTCAGAACAAGGAAGAGCTGACCGCGGACCCCGTGTTGCTGGGTATTACGAAGGCGTCGCTGGCGACTGAGTCGTTCATTTCGGCCGCATCGTTCCAGGAAACGACCCGGGTTCTGACCGAAGCGTCGGTTCGTGGCTTGCGCGATGAGCTTCGCGGACTCAAGGAGAACGTTATTGTGGGCCGCCTGATCCCGGCGGGAACCGGCTTTGCGCACCACGCCGAGCGTCGGCGCACGCGCGAGCAGGATTTTGCCGATCAGCTCAAAGAGCTCGAGGAGAATCAGTTGGCGGAGGCTTCGGCAGCCGCGGCCGATGAGGAAGCAGCGGAGATTGAGGCGGAGGCAGCGGCGGATGTTGTTGCGCCTGTTGAGGTCGATGCCGCGCCCGAGGGTGGCGAAGAAACAACAACCGCTTAGTAAAAACAATAACTTAGCGGCCGTGGCGGGCTGCAGACGATGCCTGCTTGACACTGTGTCTCGCGCATCACTAAAATGCCCGCCCTTGACCCCGGGGCTAGCCGCAAGGCTGGCCCCGAATATTTAAGGGTTTGTCCGCAAGGGCGAGCCTCATATTTCCCGATCACTGGCGTGAGAGACGTCCAGCGGCCGGGTGCGCGCGTTTATTTCGGCGCACAAAGTACAACAGCTAAGCTTTATTCTGTAACCAGACAAGAGAAGAGAAGGCCCATGGCCACAGTGAATCAGTTAGTACGTAAGCCTCGCGCAACAAAGCGTGTGAAAAGTGCGGTTCCGGCGCTCGATGCCAGCCCGCAAAAACGCGGTGTTTGCACGCGTGTGTATACGACGACGCCGAAGAAGCCGAACTCGGCCATGCGGAAGGTTGCTCGTGTCCGCCTGACGAACGGCTTCGAAGTAACAAGTTACATCGGCGGTGAAGGCCACAACCTGCAAGAGCATAGTGTTGTGCTGATTCGCGGCGGTCGAGTAAAGGATCTTCCAGGTGTGCGTTATCACACCATTCGCGGCACGCTTGACTGTGCCGGCGTTTCGGATCGTCGCCAGGGTCGCTCAAAGTACGGCACCAAGCGTCCGAAATCTTAAACGAATCGCGGCGGGTCGCCGCTTGTACGAGCGGCCATTGGCCGCGAACCAAATTGTAGGAGCGGCCACGGCCGCGAATTATTAAAGAGACAAATATGTCCAGAAGAACACAGGCACCAAAGCGTACGATCCTTCCTGATCCGAAGTACAAGAGCGAATTGCTCGCGAAATTCATGAACATGATCATGAATGACGGCAAGAAGTCGGTTGCCGAGCGGATCATCTATGGTGCTCTCGATCGCATTTCCGATCGCGAGACGAACACCGGAGAAAAGGCACTCGAACTGCTGGAGACGGCGCTGGAGAACGTGAAACCGGTCGTCGAGGTGAAGTCACGCCGCGTCGGTGGTGCAACTTACCAGGTACCGGTCGAAGTTCGTCCGGCTCGCCGCCAGACGCTGGCTATGCGCTGGGTAATCGATGCTGCGCGCAGGCGCAGTGAGAAGTCGATGGCACACCGCCTTGCCCACGAGCTGCTCGATGCCGCTGAAAACCGCGGCACTGCGGTAAAGAAAAAAGAAGATACGCACCGTATGGCGGAAGCCAACAAAGCGTTCTCGCACTATCGCTGGTAAGCGGCTAATAGTCGTCTTGACCAGAACCTTGTCGTGGCCCGTTCAACACCTATCGAGCGTTATCGCAATATTGGCATCATGGCCCATATTGATGCGGGCAAGACAACAACGACGGAACGAGTCCTCTTTTATACCGGCGTAAGCCACAAGATGGGTGAGGTACATGATGGCGCGGCCGTCATGGACTGGATGGAGCAGGAACAAGAGCGTGGCATCACGATTACGTCGGCTGCGACGACCTGCTTCTGGAGTGGCATGGACGGCCAGTTCGACGAGCATCGCGTAAACATTATCGATACGCCGGGGCACGTCGATTTCACCATCGAGGTTGAGCGCAGCTTGCGCGTTCTCGACGGCGCGGTCACCGTATTGTGTTCGGTCGGCGGCGTCGAACCGCAGACCGAAACAGTCTGGCGGCAGGGCAACAAGTACGCCGTGCCGCGCATGATCTTCGTAAACAAGATGGATCGTGCCGGCGCCGACTATCTGCGGGTTGTCGAGCAGGTCAGGGAGCGCCTGGGGGCGAACGCGGTACCGATTCAATTGCCGATTGGGGCGGAAGAGAAGTTTGCCGGTGTGATCGACCTGATTCATATGCGGGCGATCTACTGGGATGAGAGCAACATGGGGACTACCTATGAGGCTCGTGAGATTCCCGAAGAATTGCGTGCGGATGCGGAAGTCTGGCGCGAGAAGATGGTTGAGGCAGCCGCCGAAGGCGACGAGGAACTGCTGGACAAGTTCCTGGAAGATGGCGAGCTGTCGGATGAGCAGATCCGCAAGGGTTTGCGAGCCCGCACATTGTCAAACGAAATCGTGGTGACGATGTGTGGCTCGGCGTTCAAGAACAAAGGTGTGCAGGCGATGCTCGACGCAGTCATCGACTTCATGCCGTCCCCCGTCGACGTCCCGGCAATTACGGGGCATATCGACGAAGATACGGAAGCGGCGCGCCCGGCTGATGATAATGAGCCATTCGCAGCGCTGGCGTTCAAGATTGCGACGGATCCCTTCGTCGGCAACCTGACGTTCTTCCGGGTCTATTCAGGGGTGTTGAACTCGGGTGACACGATTTTCAACCCGGTGAAAAGCAGGAAAGAGCGCATCGGCCGTATTTTGCAGATGCACTCGAACGATCGGCAGGAGATCAAGGAAGTATTCGCGGGCGACATTGCCGCGGCTGTTGGTCTCAAGGATGTCACGACGGGTGACACGCTGTGCGATCTGAAACAACAGATTACGCTCGAGCGCATGGAGTTTCCGGAGCCGGTTATCTCCGTGGCGGTCGAGCCGAAGACGAAGGCTGACCAGGACAAGATGGGCCTCGCGTTGCAGAAGCTCGCGAAGGAAGACCCATCGTTCCGCGTCCATACGGACGAGGAGTCCAACCAGACGATCATTTCGGGGATGGGCGAATTGCACCTCGATATCATCGTCGATCGCATGAAGCGCGAGTTCAGCGTTGTGGCCAATGTAGGCAAGCCGCAGGTCGCGTATCGCGAGACGATTCGCAAGACGGTGGAAGAGGAATACAAGTTCATACGCCAGACGGGTGGACGTGGGCAGTATGGTCATGTCTACCTGAGAATCGAACCCGCGGAGGCAGGAAGCGGATACGAATTCGCGAATGAGATCGTTGGCGGCGCGGTGCCGAAAGAGTACATTCCGGCGGTGGACAAGGGCGTGCAGGAGCAGATGGAAAATGGCGTTGTTGCCGGGTACCCGGTCGTCGATGTCAGGGTAACTTTGTACGACGGCTCGTATCACGACGTTGACTCGAGCGAAATGGCATTTAAGATCGCGGGAAGTATGGGCTTTCGTGAAGGGGCCGCCAAGGCGGACCCGGTACTGCTTGAGCCGATCATGAAAGTCGAGGTGGTGACGCCGGAAGATTACATGGGAGACGTGATGGGCGATTTGAATCGCCGGCGCGGTCTTCCACAGGGTATGGATGACACGCCCGCGGGCAAAGTCATTCGCGCCGAGGTACCGCTGGCCGAGATGTTCGGTTATGCCACGGACCTGCGCTCAATGAGCCAGGGACGAGCTGTGTACACAATGGAGTTTCAGAAGTACTCGGAAGTGCCGCAGAATGTTGCGGATTTGGTCATGAAGAAAGCATCGTAGGAGCGGCCACGGCCGCGATCACTTAACCCGGGAATTAGGGCTATGTCTAAAGAGAAATTTGAGAGAACAAAACCGCACGTTAACGTAGGCACGATTGGTCACGTTGACCA